>Ga0114960_10004278_pt1 | contig 10721 bp, 23 predicted proteins | sample C_130625_MF_Meta_FD_92637 | JGI IMG/M metagenome (GOLD analysis project Ga0114960, IMG submission 92637) | Freshwater microbial communities from Lake Croche, Canada to study carbon cycling - C_130625_MF_MetaG | ecosystem: Environmental > Aquatic > Freshwater > Lake | place: Lake Croche, Canada...
AAATCCTGATAGCTCTCGGACTATTAACCGCAGGTGTAGTTTTAGGAGTTGCTTGTTTTAAATTTGGTAAATTTTTTGGAAAGAAATCAAGATGAAAAAAGTTTTATTGGCATTGCCCTTTATCGCTCTTTTGGCAGCATGTGATCAGCTACCAACATCGACTCAAATTGAGCGTAAGAAACAAGAAGAACTTAGTATGCAGGCAGTGACACAAGTTGGTATGCCAGCTATTGTGAACTTTGCTGAAAAACGCATGATGAAGGATATCATGGAACTGCGAGATACGAATGTGGCAACTACAACTTATTTGGTCGGTATGAATAATCAATTGACCAAAATATGTAACAGTGTTGGTTACGGTTTGCCTTATGCTACACAATATACTAATCCAAGTCGAGTAGTATATGATCAAGGCCGTGGCAGTCAAGTTATCCCGCAAGCAGATCCCAATGGTCTCTACAGTCCAGCAAGCGCAGATGGTACTTGGGTCCTGTGCGTAGACCATAAAGATGGCAAGGCAAAACCTGTATTCATTGAACCTCGCATTATCGTAAGCCCTATGGCATTGCAGTGATATGAAGTTATTTGAACACACTGGCGGACGTTGGCTTGGCAAACGTAGAGATTATAAAATGCCCGAAGTTACTACACCTTATATTGATCCTCCTTCTCAAGAAAAAGAAGCAGTAACAATATATAGCATTGGTGTAACTGATCAAGGCACACATATGACTTTCATCATGGGTCATACTACACTTACAATGACTAAAATAGGCTGTGAGCAATTGATTGAACAACTTGAAGTGTTTAAGAATCAATTGAAAGTTTTAGATTAAAATTGGCAAATAAAATTCAGAATTTGCTTGACAAGAGATACAAAAGCATATATAATTAATGCATAGACAGTAAGTTATAAGGTTAGGTGCAGCAAACTTCATAATACTATGAACTGCTAGACCCTATGGTAGAAACTGGAGCATAAGGTTCGCCGGAGTGCTGTGAAGGGTTCTATTGAAATAGACTAGCAAGCTCAGAGTGATGGCCTGAGTTGAATAAAAGCAGTCAACAACTAACCTGTTAAATCCTAGGATGGATTCAGCATATTAAACTACTTAATTAACTGCTATAGAAATTGGTCGAAGGACAGTGGTAACACTCTTAGGAAACTAAGCAATGACGGAATAGACGACAGATTGGAAAGACAGTCTATGTTGTTAGTAGCAGACACAATTACTAACTAGGCAACATGAATGTTGATAGGGTCTGAGTGCTATAATTGGTCAGACCAGAAAATAAACAAATTGGCACACCCATCCTGCTTGTATAGGTTATATACAGCAATTTTTAAATTAAAGTAACCTGAAGGAAAATAAAATGAACGCATTTGTAGAAGCAGTTAAGACTGTACCAACTATCACTCGTACCGAAAACGGTATGAAGACTTTTGAATCTAGCAAGAGTGATCTTGTAGATTTGTTTTTTGCCATTGGTGCAAGCCGTGGTAAAGATTTGAGCACTCAGTTTGCTCGTGCCCTTGCACAAGATGAAACCCTAGCATTGCGTATGCTTGCATGGGCTCGTGACGTGCGCGGTGGTGCAGGTGAACGTGAAGTTGTTCGTAAGATTCTTTTGAATCTTGAAAAGACCAACCCTAAGGCGCTGGCTCGTATCTTGCCACACTTGGCAGAGTTTGGTCGTTGGGACGACTTGTTGATCTTTACTTCGAAAGAAATCAAGGCACAGGCGTTCACTATGATCGGCGATGCACTGCGTGCAAAGAACGGATTGGCTGCTAAGTGGATGCCTCGTCAGGGTGCATTGGCTGCAGAAATCCGCACCTTCTTTGGTATGAGCCCAAAGTTCTATCGTAAGAGCCTGGTCGAGTTAAGCAAGACTGTTGAACAGAACATGTGTGCAAACGATTGGACCAACATTGAATACAGCCATGTACCAAGTGTTGCAGCAGCACGTTACCAAAAGGCCTTTAAGAAGCACGACCCAGCTGGTTACGAAGCCTATAAGGGCAAGTTGGCAACCGGTGAAGCTAAGGTAAACGCTGCGGCAGTTTACCCATACGATGTGATCAAGAGTCACAAGTTCGGTGGCGACGCTACTGTTCTTCAAGCTCAGTGGGATGCATTGCCAAACTACATCGGTGATGAACTGGTGTTGCCAATGTGTGACGTGTCGGGCTCTATGAGCTGCCCAGTTGGTGGAAACGCTAACTTGACCTGTATGGATGTTTGCGTTAGCTTGGGCCTGTACCTTGCTGATAAGAACACTGGTCCATTCAAGGATATGTTTTTGACTTTCTCTGCAAAGAGCAAGATTGAAATCTTAAAGGGTAACTTGTTAAGCAAGTTGGCTCAGTTGCAAAAGAGCGACTGGGACATGAACACTAACTTGAACGCTGCATTTGAAGAAGTGTTGCGTGTTGCTAAGGCAGGTAGAGTTAGTGCAAATGATATGCCAAAGTATATCTTGATCATGTCAGACATGCAGTTTGATCAATGTGCTCGTCACGATGACTCTGCAATGGAAATGATCGAACGCAAGTATGCCGAAGCAGGTTACACTGTGCCAAACATTGTATTTTGGAATTTGAGTGCTAAGGCAGGTCAAAGTCCAGTCAAGTTTGACAAGAAAGGTACTGCACTGGTTAGCGGATTTAGCCCTGCTATTCTACAAAGCATCTTGGCTGCTGAAGAATTAGATCCTACATCAGTAATGATGCAGACTCTAAACAATCCACGTTACACAGTCATTGCGTAATAACTCGAAAGAGCAGATTAGGACCGAAAGGTCCTTTTCTTTTGACTAAATATCTGCATGAGATTTTACGAAATGACCTCAATGCCTGCTGCTAAGTATAGGCCTAGATTAATTGCAAGACGCTATGTTAAGCGCACAAATACGCCTATACCGCATGATACATTAGCTTTTTTAAGGAAACATGTAAAGAAAGAAGGTCAAGAAGGCGGTCCAACGTATCTTATTTTAAATCAGTATGACGATGACTGGTATGAGTATACCTTTAGAGATCCTAACATCAAAGATTTTACATCATTTTTTGAAACTAAAATAGCACCCTATTTTACAATTCAAAATCCTAGTTAAGTGATAAATAATTTTGCGGGCACAAGATAGCGTGTCGCTGGATTTGCGTAACCAGCTAAAAAGGACTTTAAGTCCTTTTTTCTTTGATGCGGTAATTATACAAATAAATATTAGCACTTAACAGAGTGCTTATGACAAAACCAACTATTGCTTTATTCTTAAATCATCCAGAATGTTCTCAAGATTGTGTAGATGGAATGACACAATCCTTATCTACAAATTATAATATAAAAACGTTTGGTGTAAATGAATGTAATTCTAAGACATTTAAAAACGTAGACATTGTAGCATTTCCCGGAGGTATTGGAGATGCCACTAGTTATGATAGATTTTTTAGGCGCCGTGCACAAAATGCAGTAGCAGACTTTGTTGCCAACGGCGGAAGATATTTGGGAATATGTATGGGCGCATATTGGGCGGGCAGCTACTTTTTTGACATATTAGATAGTGTAGATGCCGAACAGTATATCAAACGTCCCACAGCAGATATTAAACGTAGTTACGGTACAGTGGCTCCTATTACATGGAAAGGTCAATCTGAAAACATGTATTTTTATGACGGATGTGCATTAATTGGAGACGAAAGTAAGTTTACCACTGTGGCTAGATATGCCAACAACGAACCGATGGCTATCATACAAAATACAGTGGGAATAATTGGATGTCATCCCGAAAGTCTCGAATACTGGTATAAGACCCCTTGGCAATATATCAATTCTCATTGGCACCAAGGCCGTCATCATAATCTGTTGTCAGAGTTTGTTGACGATCTTATGATGCGTTAATTTATTTAAACCAGCCTAGTTTTTCGCCAGCTGCTTTTCTTCGATCAGCTTCTGCTCTACTACCCGGTAATCTGCTGGCCCACAGTATGATTAAAGCAAATAATATACCTAGTCCCAAGCATAATTTCCAATTACCAGTTCGCCAGTAGATTAGAATCAAACTAAAGTCCATGCTTAAGAACATGGCCCATTTGGCTAATGTAGGAAATACACGGCCCTCACTCCAATTATGGATAAAAGGTCCAAACAATTTATGATTTAACATGTAATTATGAAAACGTTCGCTACTTTTACTAAAACACCAAGTAGCAATTAGCGCAGGTGTGCTCCATGGTAGTCCGGGTATAATGGTTCCTAGATAGGCAATACCAAGAAACACAATTCCCATTGAAAACCACAGTGCTTTTTTTATTTTGTGCATATATAACCCTTCATGATTATTTATCGATTGATCATTTTTGGACAGGTCTTTATACTAGTTAGATAACAACTATATTGCTTGCACAGGCTAATTTCGTGTGCCTTAATAACAGGACGACAGCGTCGCTGGGACAGTAAATCTCTTTGGTTGAAAAGAGTACTCAATCACTACCCATATGGATGTAGATCAGATACGCCTTCGTAAAACTGATTTGATTGTTTGAATAGGACGAATTTTTAAGGCTAAAGACGTGGATGTTTTCACACGGCTATATATAAGGTAGTGCTTGTATATTTTCCCGCCGTCAGGATAAGAACACTGCTCGAGGTACCGGCTGACCGCCTCTGTAATGCAGTAGCACTAACGACTCTAAAGAACTCAGATGAGATTTGGATGTAATTTTGCCCAATCAGGGCAAAGTACGACCATTGAATCTAGATGAGTATTAATGCTTCGCTCTAAAAATGCGATGAGCCGATAGGTGATATCGCATGTGAGCTTCGCTCACATTGACATTCTAGATAATTCCTGTTATAATTAATGTATGATAATAAATCTCGTCTCTGACATACATACTGAATTTGGATATCAAACTCTACCCGGAGGTGATGTTCTAATCCTAGCTGGTGATATCTGTGAAGCAAGATCATTGAATAAAGAATTTCACAGCACAAAAGTATTGCCTTATACTCCGGGCGGCGGTAAATTAAACGCATATGACTTTTTCTATCACGAGTGTGCAAAATATAAAAAAGTCTTTTACGTAATGGGTAACCACGAACACTATCACGGTAAGTTTCATAAGACCTACGAATTGCTAAAAAGCATGTTACCTGAAAATGTTACCATACTTGAAAAAGAAATGTTTGAATATGAGGGTGTTGTATTCCTAGGCGGAACATTGTGGACTGACCTAAACAAAGGCGATCCTATGACTGTAATGGTTGTTAAAAACATGATGAATGAATACAGGTGTGTTCAAAACTTTTATCCTGATAAAAATCTCTATCATAAACTGACTCCTCAGCATACCTTAGAAGAATTTCGCAAAACTCGAGATTACTTTAAGATGATTCTTGAAATGACACGAGATAAACCTGTTGTAGTTATTACACATATGGCTCCGAGTTTTAACAGTGTTAATGAAAAGTATCTGAGTGCAGGAGTTGCCAATGCCGGGTATGCTAGTGATTTGAGTGAGTTTATTCTCGATCATGAAAATATTCGAGTATGGGTGCACGGACACATGCATGATCCGGTTGATTATAAAATTGGTAATACTCGAGTGATATCAAATCCACGTGGATACACTCCCTGGGAAGATGGTAACGGATTTGAGGCCGGTCTTTATTTTGAGGTGTAAGAATGAAACTAACTGTCTACAGTCAAAATCGTATCCTTGAAACATTTGCACATTGGCATGTTCCTAAAGATTTTGCTAGGCCAATGTACGACTATCTAATCTACGGACACCAACCTGGCAGTTGTTTTACTGCTGTACTGGCCAATGACTTCATGGGTGCTATAACTCGTAGCCATCCTAGTAACAGTGTCGAAGAGTTTAAGTCATTAGCCAGATGGATACGTGATACCTTGCCTATTGAATCTTACGGTAACAATCTTGCTGTCAAACATTGGCTTAACCTAGAAGATAAAGATAGACGTCGAGTGTTAGAAAATCATCAATTGATATATACTGAAAAAGAAGAAATCATGCTGATTCTAAAAGGTGAAACTACCGTTGAACCTATGTTGTTTTAAAGAATGATATGAAAGAAGAAAAGTTTCAAAAGATAGTAGAAGAGATTAGTGAGTTCATTGGTGAACACAATCTCAAGAATCCTCACTATTTGTTTGATGAGGACATCATTAAAATCTTTTCACACTACAAAAAGAAACACGTTAAAAGAGCATTGGAGGAAATTCGATGAGTAGTACTGTACGCATACCTTGGTCAAGAGAGATGGACAATAACTATTACTGGAATGAAGTCTGTGCCTGGGCAATTGAATATTTTGGCCTGCCTGGGGACAGATTTCAAACGCACGCCAATGTTAATTATATGGACTTTGTTTTTAAAAGTAACAAAGATGCGTTGATAATGGCCTTGATGTGGAATGCAGAGATTGTGCCCGATAACGATCTCACTGTGGAATATGTCGGTAATTTAATCAATGTTTAAGAAACGTGCAATGTCTGATCATAGATTTATGTCTGAATTAGAATCTATGAAAAGTTTTGAAATTGGTTATGCTGGCAATCAACCTAAATGGCCCTATTGGGTTCAACCATTGAACTACTCTGAGCCAGAGTGGCTTCAACTCAATGTTTGGATCATAGACACAATGGGATCTAGTAATTGGTCAATAGAACATAGTCGTTGGGTAGGTAGTGATCGTAAGTATTGGTTCCGTGATGAATGTGATCGCACTATGTTTATTTTGAGGTGGTCATGAGAATTTTAAAGAAAGAACTATGGCCTCACAAGGTAGCAGTCAATGTAGACGATAGTAATATGGAGATTGACGATATTGAATCATGGCTCGGTGAACACTGTGGGATTTTTAAGAGTCGTTGGAATGCTGTCTATCACTATAACAAAACAGACTATTATTTCCGTCAAGGAAAAGATGCTACTATGTTTGCGTTGAGATGGTCCTAAATAAATTTGTATTCAACAATTTATCTGCTATAATTACTGATTACAATTTCTATGCTGACAACGAAGTAATCATTGATAATTGGTTAAATGAACACTGGTGTTCAAGGACAGGTATGGTTATAAATTTTTGGGATGAACAAACAAAAGTTCTTTTTATGTTAAGGTGGGCATGAAACAGGATGATATTGATCGCATAGTTAACAAAATGTCAAAAGAAATGTCAAAAGAGATGTCCGTCGATATTGATCGAGAAGTTTTATGGGAAATGCTCAAAGACATAGGGTGGCATCGTGTTACGTTAGATCGATTAACTGACAACAACCATGCAGTTGATATTACCATATGGTTAAAAAAACATGTAAAAAATCCTTATGAACGTCGCGGACGTGATTTTATATTTTCAGCAGAACGCGATGCTGTTATGTTTATATTAAAATGGAGTTAATTAAAATGGCAACTATGATTAGTGGTCCCAGCATATCTAGTATTGTTGGCGGTTTAAACATCGGATCAGACCATGCACTACGCCCCATGAAGACTGGTAAGGCATCAGGATGGGGTATGGACTATACTTGGATTGAAATTGCTCGAGCAGAACATACACCTTTAGATATTAATCAACAAGCACAGGCCTGGTGTAAAGAAAAGTTTGGATCTTCTGCAAGTCGCTGGTTTGAAAAGAAAGATAGATTCTATTTTAAAAATGAAAAAGATTTATCCTTGTTTATTCTAAGGTGGTCTTAATGAGTAAATCGATTGTATTAGATCATGAACAATGGAAAAAATTAAAGAATCGATTGTCTAATGATTATAATCCCAGTGTGATTTTAATTAGAAAAAAGATGAAAGATGTTCTTGGGTTTACTGTTCGAGATCATGAAGAATGGATTGATCAAGAAGTTGATATCAGTGATGTTAAGTATGGAGCTCGATTTTGCATTCAAACTATACGTTTAGATTTTTACAACGAACCTAAGCGCACAATGTTTCTTCTTAAGTATGGAGAATATATAGATGATACCACTCAATCCTTTGGATAGTAACGAACTGCCTAAAAGTAACTGGTTTGGCAACTCCGATGCAACATTGCCATACGGATGGGCAGGAGCGTGTTCTTTTCCCAATAAGACCGATTATGAAAAACAAGTTCAACAATATAAAGATATGGTAGCTTGGGTAAAGAAAAATGTTGAAAATCCCAGTGCAAATGCATTATGGACTCTTACAGGTGATTGCAGTTATTTTCAATTTCGTAAGAAAAAAGATTTAACTTGGTTTGTATTAAAATGGTCATAGACAATGTTACGTTTGGCAAGGATCAATATCATCTCAATCGAGAGATGGAAACTTGGTGCCGAGATAATTTTGGTCCAGGAAAATGGATAAACGGGCATCTTAAAACTTGGGAAGGTATGGAACCTAATGTTTGGGTTATGCAAAGTATGTTTGGTCACACTACGTTTACATTTAAAGAACCCAAGCATTTGACTCTGTTTTTGTTAAGATGGGCATAATGATTAAGATAGATCATACTTATCACGGAGTAGAATTGGCACGCAGTTTACCGAACGAAGCTCGAGAATGGTTAATTGAAAGGTTAGGTCAACCTAACGGAAATACGTGGTATATTCGAAATAATATCATTTATTTTTCAAAAGAAAAAGATCATTTGATGTTTTTATTAAAATGGGGATAAGGTTTTTGAACAACGAATCTTACGACTCATGGGCCGGTCGCGTGCAAACGCACGAACTTTTAATAGCTAAAAAACATATTGCCAAAGGTGTTCCAGTTGATCTGGTATTAGATCGTATGTCTAAAAATATTGCAAAAAAACTCATGTATCCTTTACTCAAATCTTTAAAAGAGGCACCTATTGATATGATTGCGTTTGAAGAAAGTAGAAAGAATTATGAAGAAACTTATATAAATCGAGTGGGTAGAGCAGCAGATCATGTTGGTGATTGACTCAATTGACAAATATATTGGTTCTTGCTATAATAAATAAATGTGTAGTAGACCTAAATGGCTATTACATAGGGCACAGCGCCCAAATGATTCTTACTTATTAAAGGAGAAAATTATGAATCAATTAGTACGTTTCGACACCAACGCTTTAAACAGAGCACTTCTAGGATTTGATCAGTTGTTTAATCATATTGATCAATCAAACACAACATATCCTCCATATAATATCTTACAACACGATGACAACTCGTATGAGTTAGAAATTGCTGTTACTGGATTCTCACCGGAGGAAGTCACAGTTGAGATCGATCAGAATCAACTGATTGTTAAAGGAGAGCGAAATCGTGAGGACGATAATACTGCACAGTATCTACACCGTAGTCTTGCTACTCGTGATTTTACAAGGACATGGACTCTTGCAGAGTATATGGAAGTAGGCACAGGCAAGATTAAAAATGGTGTTCTTACCATTGCTCTAAAACGAGTAATTCCAGATGCGCTTAAACCGCGTGTCTTAAAAATTACCGCTGAGTAAAAACTTAGGGAGGATTAAATTCCTCCCTATTTAATTAAACACTAAGGATTATTATGGCAGAAGCTGAAGTTAAACAACGAGAAACAACTAAAAATCGAATCAAAGAACCTAGTAAATATAAAGTTCTAGTGCTAAACGATGACTATACTCCAATGGATTTTGTTGTTGCTATGTTTATGGAGATTTTTAAACATGCAGAAGCTGCTGCAATTGATTTAACTGTAAAGATACATAATGAAGGATCTGCTGTTGCTGGCATTTATACTTACGAAGTAGCTGAACAAAAAGGTATCGATGCAACTAATCTTGCACGTGAGTGCGGACATCCTTTACAAATTAAAGTTGAAGCAGAATGAGTCTAAAAGAAATTACAGCAGATCTCCATGATCTTGCAGAACATACTCCGTTTATGCAGGCTGTATTTGAAAAACGTTTGCCTATGGCAGTTTGGGAAGAATGGACATTCTGGCGTTTTTGTTTTTATTATGATATTGAAGAAAAATGCGAACGTGCAGGATTGTTAAATGATCTGCCAGGGATTAAACGTGCTCGAGCACTGATGCAAGATTATCGTCATATGCGTAACGGCAACTGGTTGCCTAGCAATGACAGTGTAAATTCGGCCTTGCTAGAATACGAAGCATATCTAAAAACTATTACTCCACAGCAGGCCCTAGCACATCTTTATGTGTGGCATATGGGAGATCTGTATGGTGGGCAGATGATTAAGAAAATGATTCCAGCACCTACACATTATGCTCTAGAGTTTGACGATGTTGCAAATTTGAGGAATACATTACGTGCTAAACTAACAGACGATCTTGGTGCAGAAGCTCGAACCGCTTTTGAGTATGCAATCAAAATGTTAAATGCTGTGTATCATGAGTGAAGTTTGGAATAAAATAGAAGTATTGGCCAAACAGATAGAGAAGAGATTTAATGCAACAGGTGAGTCTATTAACGGAACACTTGAGAGCGATTATAGTTGGCATAATTCTCTTTGGAGCAGCACTCGGTATCGTAGGGCACATGTTGAGATTGTAGATAATAGAGCAAGCCACAAACTATATATCCTACATTGCACTGTATTCCCTCATTTTAACGATCCTAGTCCTATATACGGGTTTGATGCAGTTTGCGGAGCAAATAAGACTACAGGTGCTTTCCATGATTTCAGTCATGCAGGCAATCCTAATAGTTTAATGTATCATAGGTTCAAACAACAAGTTAGTA
>Ga0114960_10004280_pt1 | contig 10718 bp, 8 predicted proteins | sample C_130625_MF_Meta_FD_92637 | JGI IMG/M metagenome (GOLD analysis project Ga0114960, IMG submission 92637) | Freshwater microbial communities from Lake Croche, Canada to study carbon cycling - C_130625_MF_MetaG | ecosystem: Environmental > Aquatic > Freshwater > Lake | place: Lake Croche, Canada...
AGAATCTGAATCTTACATTGTCGACAAAATTATGGTCACGACAAATCGTGATGGCTTCCGTCAAGTTCGTGTTAAGGTACGAACAATGCGCATCCCGCAAATTGGTGACAAAATTTCAGACCGCCACGGTCAAAAAGGCGTCATCGGATTTCTCGCTCGTCAAGAAGATATGCCTTTTGTTGCAGATGGTCCAAATGCGGGCATAGTACCAGATGCTATCGTAAATTTGCATTCTATCAACGGCCGCATGACTATTGGCAAACTTCTTGAAATGCTTTATTCAAATTTGGGTCTTGCAACCGGCTCTTTCGTCGACGCCAGTCCCTTTAAAACGCTTGATGCACAATGGGCAGTGCAGCAGTTATTAGATTCTGGGTACGGCGAAGAAGTTCGAATGATTAATGGAAAAACTGGTCGTTACATGACAACGCCATGGTTTTTGGGTTCGTGCTTTTACCAAAGTTTAAAGCACATGGTTCTTGATAAAATAGCTGCACGTAATCGCGGACCGCGTGCTCCCCTGACAAGGCAGCCTGTGGAAGGACGCGCAAAACAAGGCGGTCTTCGTGTCGGTGAAATGGAACGTGACGCATTTTTAGCTCATGGTGCAGCTATGACGCTTGATGACCGTTCGCGAGTTGCTTCAGACGGACACGTCGCGCCTATTTGCGTAAATTGCGGCCAGATTGGCGAAACGTTAACTCAATTTACGCTTAAAGGTCTAGTCGGTGACTCTGACGGACAAATTAATCATCATGAAAAATGTCGCATTTGCGAAGGACGCATTGAACGAATTAATACGACTTATTGCTACAGCAATTTGCTTGTGCGCGAATTAGCAACGGTCGGCATTAAAATTGAGCATTTTTTTGATACTGAAGCGAACGAAAACAAGGACGACATTTTTGTTGTTGAAAATCTTCAAAGCACGTTAGATGACATGGATGTTGATTAGTAAAAAAACTGGAAGACAATTAAACCATTGCCTGCATAATTTGTTGAACCTTTACCAATGCCAGTAGTCCAAAATTTTTGTTTTTCCAAGTTGCCTAAAATTGAGCCTCCTTTTGGAACTAACGAAGATCCTGAACCGCCAGGATAGCCTGTTGAACCTGCAGAACCACCATAAAATCCGGAGCCTCCAGCTCCAGAATCTCCAGATGTTTCGCCAATATGATTTGTGCGAACTCCAAGTTGTCCAGCATTTAGAGCTTCAACGACTAAAGTTACTTCAGAAGCAGCAAGCAAATCTGTTGATTGGCCTCCTCCGCCTGCAACTAAAATCCATTGACCATTTAATTTGATGCCAGAAAGGCCTCCGCCACCTGTAAGCGATGGTCTTGACCGCCCTCCATTCAAAACGTCAACTACAGAAGGCGTACGGCCGCCGCCCCGACCAACATAAATTTGAATATTTTGATTTGCTAATGTTCGAAAAGTTCCGATCGCGCAAGAGCCATCTGCACCTGGCACGAATCCTGTTGACGAACCTCCTGCACCAAAAGCTCGTACAGTCACAGCTTTTACAAAAGGCGGCACAACAAAATCGACTACGCTATTTGAATAACTAAATGTCTGAACATGTTTTAAATTTGACAGTTGTGGCGGTGCACCCATTGGCCGCGAAAACACACGCACGCTCAACGTTGACTGTGTTGTCAAAATTAATTGTTCAGGGTCTGGCAATTGCACAGCACTTGGCCAAACTTTATCCAAGTAAGAGGGACCATCAGCGGTATCAGAAGGCAACGTAAAAATAGTTGGAAAGTACGTGCCTTTTGAATCCAAAGAAACTTGAGATGTTTGAACGTAAACATGTTGCATCAGAGCATAGATGTCATTTGTCAAAGTAGATGCTAATTGTGGTGCCGTTGTGCTCAATTGTAAGGTCGTGTCCCAGGGAACATTTAGTTTTGATACGTGAAAAGGAGTTCCATTTTGAAAAACAGAAGGACTTGTTGCAAAAGTAGGTCTGTCAATACCACTTGCAAAATTCCACGAAAAAGGACCAACAGCAGATTCGAGTGCACTTGATAAGCGCAAATAAATTGCAGAGTACAAGCCTTTTGGTGATGATTGTCCAAGTCGAATGCCTATTACAGATGTATTAAAAGGAACTTCTGGACCACTAAGCGGTGTATTTAATAAGTAGTTGCCTTCATCAATGTCAATCTGACCATCGTTAAACACGCACAGTTCATAGCCCTCTTCTAGTAAAGCATCGTCTGTTGTAATAGGTCTTAAATTTGGACCGTTTTGATCTGGCAAAAACAAATCATGAGGCCCAATTGGCACATAAGATTGAATTGGACTATTTTGAGAATTTGAGTCACTCGGCATATTGACAAAGTTGTCATGAACTGGCCAAAACAAGTTATTTGCAGTGTTTGGAACAATGAGAGACGCTTCTGTTCCGAGTGCTTCAACAATAAGCACCAATAAACCTGTTACAAATTGAGTCTGTTGAGTAATGGTCCAAACTTGTTCGAAAAGAATGCTTAACAATGAAAAATTATCGCAAAAATTTTCTACTGGATCGTAATAATCAACGCCGGGCCCCGGATTTTGGTAAGGTCCGAGTCCACCTCCTAATGGCCTCGTGGTTCCAAATGAAGCCCAAGGTCCGTTAATAGAAACATCTGTAATGTGTATGGTTGCACCATGAGGATTTGTTATCGTTCCAGTATTTCTTATAGCTGTTGCACCGCCTCCACCACCACCATAAATTGAACCTGACGACATTTTTAGAAAAGTTCCTGTTCCACCTGACCCTTTAATTGATGTATGACTTAAAGTTCCGCCGTATCCTAATCCACCTAAACCACCTTTTTGTTGCGGCATATCAGTGCCAGCTGAATTATTGTAGAAGCCATTTAGACCATTGCTGCCATCAGGTCCTGCTCCAGATCCTTGATAAGTCTCAATAATTTCTAACGAGTCGATGTTGTTTACTGGCTTTGTAGTCGGACCCAAAACTTGAGCATTTTCATCTACATTTGGACTGAATGGCATAGTTGAAGCACTGTAACCAGCCCATGTTAATATTGAATCTGAACCAAGACTTTCAAGACCAATTGGACCACCGCCGCAACCACCATTAGATCCTGCAGCAGCTCCTCCGCCTCCACCAATGTGCATGATAGTGCATCCATTAATTGTTATCCTTGTTGATCGGCCTCCTGTTGTGCAGTTGTTCGCATACAGTACGCCTCTTGTGCCCACATCAACAATTAATGACTGAATTGTGCCGCTGATTTCCATAGAAACTCTCGATGAAGAACCACCATAATTAATAGGTGTGGAATTTGTAATCGTACCACCTCCACCAGCCCAAGCTTCTACATAAGTACTGTCTAAATATTCTGGCTCGGAGCCAACAACATGACGTGTCACTTTTCTACCAAGACCACTAAAACTAATGGTTGTATTAATTACATAAGAGCCAAGTACAATTATTGCGGATAGGTCATTGACAATATTAGCTGCAATAGTACTTGATAAGCCTGTAAATGACGATTTGATACCGGTACCATTAAAGTGACTTAGTAATGTTGCTGATGAGCCAATTGAAACTGCCGCGTCACTGTTTAACTTTAATGTTGGAGCATGAGATGCAGAATCCGACAAAAATTCAGTCCATAAGTCTGTACTTTTTGGCACAATCGTAAAAGCTGAAACACTCTGACTTGTTGCATTAACGGCAGTTATTGTAAAATATACGTCAGCTTCGACCGTACGACCTTTTGCATCTGTAATGAAAGTTTTTGTAGGACCATATGTTGACGTTGGTCCATATATTTCGTATGTCGTGTCAGAAGCAGCGAGAACAAGAGTTGGCACAGTCGTCTGAGGATCAGGATAGAACCGAACAATGCCGTCAGTATTTGCTGAACCAGGATTCGTAAATGCGCGAAGTGTAAATGTTACTGGCCACTGAATGAATACGGGTCCCGGACTTGGTGTTGTTCCTTCAGAAATTTCGATTGTATTAACGACAGTTGCACTCTCTGCTGTATTAAATTCGTAAAGGCCCAAAGTAGCAGCTGTAGCGCTTTTTTCAGGATCATTGTTGGGCAACTCTACAGTAAAATCTGGTCCAGAAGATTCCCACACCAAATTAGAAACATGAAGTAAATCAGGATTTTCTGAATCATACGCTCTTAAATTAACTGTGAGGCCAGAAGATGGACCAAGAGCTTCATCTATTGCTGCTTGCAAACTCAAAACAAAACTTTCAGGATTTAAAAAAAGTCCAGGAGAAATAGAAGCAGTTTTTAATGAACTTCCTTGAGGGCCGACCTTAAATGTATTGTTAACACTTGAAATGCTTATTGAAAAAGCAGAGTGGCCTTCTAAAAAAGGTTGCATGACGTATCTGCCATAAGTCGGTTTCGAATATTCATCTGACCACAATTGAATAGTGGAACTTGATGTTGTCGAAAAAACGACCGACCCAACAACTTTTGACAAGTCAATTGTCACAAAGTTGGCATTTATCTCAACTGACTTTTTAATAGTATTTGGAAGTCCAAGTGCGCTTGATGATTCGGATGGTACGCGTTGTGTCCATGTTGCAGTGCCTGAACCTGTTAGATATAGAAATCCAAGTTCTGTTGTTGTGCACAATAAGGCAATGCGATCGTCGGGGCTATTTAATTTAAGCACATATGCTTGTTCTTGAGATTGAGGTCGAACGTTTAGTAAATCTAAAAGATTTGTCGATCCAGTTGCCGTAGTAAACTTAGCATTGCCGTATTTCCAAATTAAAATAGCTTCGGGGCTAAAAGGCCAAATGCCGTAAATTAAAATAGGATACACAATGGGCAATTGAAAGTTTAAAATTGCGTTACTAGAGCTTGTTGAGGCTTTTGAAAAAAACCACCAATTGTACAATACAAATTCACCGAGAATGTAGGCTAGATAGAAAAGATAACTTATTTATTTAATTCAAGACGCCAAATTTTTTCGTTGTTTCGAGAACTTTTGACGCGTAAGCTTCTGGCTGATCGCGCATCATCGCCGATGCATCACGGTTTAACGGATCGTCCGGATTTGGGTAAGCCAAAAGGTAAGGCAACAGAGTTTCGACGATGTGCTTTAACGTAAAAATTGGAGTCCACTTCTTGTTCAGGGCATCAAGACACACTGATCCAGATGCCCAATCGATATTTGGATGCAAGATGTGCTGAACAAATCCAACACTTGGACTTGTAAAAGGAAAGCTTGTTGCGATAGTAAAGCGAACATGCCATTGGCCTCCTTCGTATGGCGTATCTTTAGGTCCTTTTAAAACAACGCGAAAGCAGTCTAAAGATATTTCGTCGCCGCTATCAGGAACCACTAAAAATCCGCTCTCATTCAGGTCTGCAATGTCATGAGCGATGCGGCGCTTCCACGCCATTTTGTAAAACAATGTTTTTGTCTTCTCACATAATCTAAACGCTTATGACTTGTATGCCGACCATAGGACAGCCACAATAACGGGTATAAACCAAGAGTCACTGACGATCGGATCGTTCCAGTCTTTAGAAAGTTGAAGCAACGAGAAAACTAGAGCGGTCCACAGCGAATATTGAATAATTTGAATGTTCATGTTTTATTTAAAAGGTCTTGGCCACGGGTTTTTAAGACATCCTTTTTGACCAAGAGTTTGTTGCAGCATAACAGGTGCCAAATAATTGGGACCTAAACACTTTTCGTGGCCGTGTCCTAATATGTGCCCAAACTCGTGATTAATGACATAAGTACGGTATCCGTTCACTGTTTCGTATTTTGAAGGTTTAGGCGGTTTATCCCAATTACGAGAATCAAAATAAATTTTATAAGGACGTTTTGTAGTGTCTGCTACGCTAAGACCATAAAAAGACGGTCCTAATTTTGTAGATATTTCTTCAGGACTCAATAAGTAAATGTGTACAGTATCAGGATCTTTCGATGTCTTTACGTAAGTCCATTTCAGGCCCCAAGATCGAGGGTCATTTAAAACGGTCTCTATAAAAATACATTCTTCAACTGTAAAATTGTGAGCGACAAATTTAATTTATTCTTCTGCAATTTTACACAGCACAACATTACTTTTAGATTCAGCGGGGACACTGCTCAATTGAATCTGCAATGTTTTCATAAAATCGAGCGGCTTAAAATTTTTCATGTTATCGACGTCAGTTTCCTCTAAAGACGCATCAAGAATTTGCTCAAACCTGCCAACTCCGATTTTGGGTTTGCGCACGCTAATGCGCCGCACAAGTCTGTACGGATGGCCCTCGACAACTATGCGCTGAGCTGTAAGACCAGTCCGTATAAAAAATGATTCAATTTTTGTCTTTAGTGACGATTCATAAGTGACCTCAACAGGCTTTTTGCGAACCAAATTCTTTTTAATTTTTTGGTCTACGCACCACAGCTTCCACATGCGATCAGCAATTTCTTGAGGAGCATCTAGAACGTCGTACACTGTCGATCCTCTTGGCAAAGAGTCACTAATCTTAAGTGTTTCGGTATATGATCGAATAATGCGACGAATGCTTGTAAGAACGAGATGCCGAATTGTCGTTTTTGACGTTACCTGGCCATCTTCGGCGGCCGCCGTTGCCGCTTCTTCAAGATCTTCAGTACTCACATTTTCCAAAGCTTCTTGAATGACTTCAGGTGTAATTGAAGAATCTTTATTGACTTGAATTATCCGCGCATACGGTTCAAGTGGCTCAATAGATTCTTCTTTTGCAAAAAGTTCAAATTTTTTTGCGTCTTCTTTTGAAATGGCCACGCATTTGGGCATTACCGCATTGGCAGATTCAGAAGTACATATTTTTGTGATATCTTTTGTTAATTGCATCTTTAATGTTTTTTGCTGAACTCGTAACAACTTGATTTCTTCAGACAATTGAACTTCAGCTTGACGGCGTTTTACTTCAGCTTTGCAAAAAGTACTAATTGCGGTAAGCTCTTCAGATGATGGCCTTACAACTTCCGCGCTTTCAATCGCAGACTGTGCGGAAGCCAAATTTTCTTGAAGATCCATTTATTTGCTTAAACGAAATCTAGAAACATAATTTTGGACACACATTATTCTTCTTCAACAGGTGCACTTCGCGCTGTAGTTGTTAATGGTGCCACGTAATTTCTTAATCTTGATATGCCAACGATATAACACAGAAGAAATAAGGCAAAAGCCCAAATGATGGCTGTTGAGACTCCTGATATGAAAGAGTCATAGTACATTTGTTTCTTCCAGCAACTTTACAATGCTTCGATGTCCCGCAGATTTGGCAAGATCAAGTGCGGTAATAGTAGAGGCCCACGGCGACAAAGTTTTGTCAGCCTTCATTTTTAAGAGTTCCTTTACAATTTTTGTATGGCCCAAATCAGCACTGATGTGAAGAGCAGTAAAACCGCTGGAATTTCGTATATTTGGATCGCCTCCAAGCGCTAAAATTTTCTTAACGACATTGTGCTGCTTCATTTTAGATGCGACATAAAGACAGCCAATTAGATCATTATCGCGAATGTTTGGGTCTGCGCCAGCATCTAGTAAAAGGCAAGCAATGACGGTAAAGTTGTGTCCTATTGCAAGAAGCAAAGGCGTTCGTCCATAATTATCCTGAACATCTAAATTGACCTTGTATTTTAAAAGTTCTTGGACGCCGGCCTTGTAGCCTTCACGAACCACACTTAAAAGTGGCACGCATAAATTTGGGTTTGCACCGGATTGCAGAAGCAAGCGAACAAGACATATATGACGATTATTAATAGCAGCTAACAAGGGAACAAAAAAAGAGTCGTTAACTTTTGCACCGAGAGTCATCAACGTAAAAGCAGCGTCGTAATGTCCGTGAACACAAGCAACGAAGAGTGGAGACCATAACACTGGCTCAACGTCAATAATGCCGTCTAATTTTGCGCCATTTTTGTGAAGAACATTAATTACAGAAACTCTATTGTGTTTTGCGGCGACGTAAATAGGCGTGCGGCCATTTGAAGACCCTAAGTTGACATTCGCACCAGCGTCAATAAGAATTTGAACAATATCTGCGTAACCGTGTTCTGCTGCGCTGTCAAGAGCTGACCGTCTTGACATATAATTCGGATCTGCATTATTTTTTAAAAGTAGTTTAACTATTTCAGTGTGACCGTTGCCCGCAGCAAGATAAAGCGGTTCATCAAGATCTTGATTTTTGTCATTGACAGAAGCTCCATGAGACAAAAGCATTTTAACAACGTCAATGTACCCAAAATATGCAGAAATACAAATTGGCTTGTGTGGAATTTTTGGACTTGGATGTGCACCAGCTTTTAAAAGAGTTTCGACAGCCCACATGTATCCATTTTGAGCAGCAGCGTACAATGGCCTTAGGCCAGTAGCAGTTTGCGCCTCGACGTTAGCTCCATATTTAATCAATATCTGTAGGGTTTTTGCGCACGGCGTCAATGACACGCATTCAAAAATAGCAACGTGGCCGTCAATATCAGCAGCATTTGGATCAGCTCCAGCTTTTAAAAGTTCAGCTATAATCGGGTACTCTTTTGCGTGCAGAATCGGTGTAAGGCGTCCACGACTTACAGCATTCGGATCGGCACCATGTGCACATAACACTTTGACGCTTTCCAAAGGTCCGTGCTCTGCTGCTCGATGCAACGCTGTAAGCCCACATAATGATCTCGCATTTGGATCTGCTCCGTGCTCAAGAAGAAGTTTGACAATGTCGGCATTTTGCGTACTAGCGATGTGCAGAGGCCTGCTCATGCTTGTATTGTCAGGATCAGCGCCGTTCTGTAACAGTAAAAGAGCAATGTCAAAATAGTTGTCGTCGCAAGCAAAAGAAAGAGCACTAGATCCAAAGTAAGTTTCAGCGTTGATGTCAACTTTAAGGTCAATAAAAAATTTTGTACTTTCAAGTCGTCCGTTGTTGACTGCAACATGCAAAGGCCGTGAACCATTGTCCATTTCAGATTCAGTATCTATACCTGCACTTACCAGAAGCCGAAGTGCGTCAACTGCATTTGTCGCGGCAGCCCAATGACACGCGGTCCGCCCGCGATTATCTTTAATATTTAAATTTGTGCTGGGCCCGCGCTTTATTAAAAATTTAAGGCGCTCTGTGTTGTTTACTTTTGCTTGATACATCAATGGGGTCCGCAATTTCGGACCAGGTGCTTTGCTGAAGGCGCACCAAGCTGTTTCCTCGTTGTAAAGGGCGCGACATAATCCGCTAGCTCGCATGATGCTTGATGCCCACGAACACTTGTCATGTTGAGCCACAACAAAAATCGCGTCAATGGCTTTATTTTCGTCGTTCATAATAAATGAGTTATGAATGGCCTGAAAAGAAATCGTTTGTAAGTTCGTTTGCATGCAAAAGTCTTCCGCGTAGTGGCAACTCAAGATTGTATAGCGCGTTTGCAGGTCCCTTCTGGAACTTGTTCCCTATTGACGGGCAATTTTTTGTGGCTCTGCTGAGTTGGCTTACTTTGTACGGACTCTATTACATGTATTCTGAAACGTTGCCCTTAAACAAGTTAAATTCAAAAGATGGTCGATACGTGGACTTGGCTGTTTGCTTGTCGTCAGCAGTAGCAACTTATTACTTTTTTTCGTTTATGCTGATTTACATTACGTACCAAAAAGGTTGTGACACTTGGATCGAACAAGCGGACACTTATTTATATTCAAGCCCTACATTTTTGCCAAGCACGCTTTCTTCGAGTGCTTGGCCTGTTGATGAAACCGAACGTTTCGATAGTTAATACTTAGACAGCACAGCACCAGATTTTTTAAAGCGGTAAATTCTGCTGATGTATCTTTTGCTAGAAGGCCTCCGATAATTTAATCGTGACCGATTTATTGATCTTGATTTTGTAGGTTTTTTCATTACCTTTGCTTTCAAATTAAAGCCCGGTATTTATTATATAATAAATGTCTTATGTTGGCGCAGGTGAAGAAAGCTGTATATTTAGATTACCAGATGGGCGTCATGTAATCAGCGTTTTAAAGGAAAATCCTTCAGATGCGACGGCTCAACGTCTTCAAAATTTACACATAGTTTTGCTTGAAAAAGATCCTGAACAAAAATACTTTGTAAGCGGTCGATTAACAAGAATGTCTATGGGCGATTTTCAAAGCAATTATCAACCAGACCTCGAGTCTTGTGATGCCAGTTTTGGATCTAATATTTGGTTTTCAGTTATGCCAAAACTTCAACCGTTAGGCGTTTTGCCTTATGGTCTCAGCGCTGCACAAAAACAGCACTTGCGGCGCGGTCTTGAACTTTTACATGGTCCCCTCGGATTGCCGTTAGCTCACGGTGATATTAAGAGCGACAACATCATGTTACGCGGTGAAATGCCTGTTTTTATTGATTTTGGACATTCACGTCCGATCAGTGGACCTAATTCAATTCACGAAATTAATGCTGAACGAGACAATCAAAATTTAGATTCTTTTTTGAATGAACCGCCTCCTGTTTTCAGACGCGCACGTCGTTCAAGATCAAGGTCAAGAGGATCACCTGCAAGACAATCGCCTAATGCATTTAGTCGTCGCTCACGGTCACCGAGGTCCCCTGGGTCACCAAAATTCTCTATTCGAAGAATGCATTTTTAGGCCCCATTTTTACGTCCGTGTCTCTGGAATGCTCGCTGACTACAACATGGTTATCTATGCTTTTAAGGCGTAAATTGAAATATTACATATTAATAAAATGAGATCGAGATCAAAATCG
>Ga0114960_10004281_pt1 | contig 10716 bp, 12 predicted proteins | sample C_130625_MF_Meta_FD_92637 | JGI IMG/M metagenome (GOLD analysis project Ga0114960, IMG submission 92637) | Freshwater microbial communities from Lake Croche, Canada to study carbon cycling - C_130625_MF_MetaG | ecosystem: Environmental > Aquatic > Freshwater > Lake | place: Lake Croche, Canada...
AGGTTGCTTTAGAAGTTTCAGCATTCTCCTTTAAATCACTCGCAGTTGCTTGCCTGCCCATGATGGAAGGCCGTGGCGGTCAGATTCTCGGCCTGGACTTCGATGCCACAGTAACTTGGCCCTACTACGACTGGATGGGCGTATCCAAAGCTGCCCTAGAGGCAACCACGCGCTACCTAGCACGCGAGCTCGGCCCTAAAGGTCATCGGGTTAACTTGGTGGCTGCTGGCCCGCTACAGACAACTGCAGCAAACGGTATTCCCGGTTTTGAAGACTTTGAGGCGCTGTGGCAAAAGCGTGCTCCACTTGGATGGGACACCAGCGATACCGTGCCAACAGCTAAGGCGTGCGTTGCGTTGTTCTCAGATTGGTTCCCGGCAACCACAGGTGAGATCATTCACGTTGATGGTGGCGTTCATAGCCAGGGTGGTCCCTGATTTAACTTTGAAAAGGTCCGGTGCGTCTGCATCGGGCCTTTTTTATTTGGCTGGTTCGTTGTGATTCACTCGGCGTCTTGTCCGGACTAAACAGTAGGGGACTGCCGGTTGAGCTTGTTTCACAATCTCTCGGTAGGGATACCGATTAACTAAACGAACATGGTGCAAATCGCACCGAGCGCTGCTGAAATAACTACCCAGTTAAGCCAGATGTTACTTACAAGCGGGTGCCAGTGTTTTTCATTATTGAAAAGACCCATGCGATCTCGGTTGGCAATCCCCAAGACAATGAAAGCAGTGAGAACTAGGTGAATCAGATTTGTGTAGGTAATTAGGTAGTAACAAGATGAATAGGTGCCTTCAGAAACCCCGAATGGGATATGCAGAATCTGCTGAAGTTGTATGCCAGTAGCTGTCAGCATTGCGATAGCGGCAAGCGAATAGCAGGCAAGCGATCTACCCTTGTTACTCAGAACTGTTGCCTGGTAGCCCAGCCTAAATAGCAAAGTGGCAACAATTAACGCGCCAACCACAATCCAGCCATTCATCTTGTCGGCTGTGGTTCCATCAACTGGAATCCAGCCGTTCTGTGTATTGCCCATTCTTAGATAGAAGTATGAGAAAACAACAGAAAATGCGAATGCAGCATCTGCCAAAACAAGCAGTAATACGCCTTGGCGATCACGGACACCGACAGTAGCGGCAGACTCGTGATGCATAACTTCATGTGTTGGAGTTGTCATAAATACCTCAGCTCGATGTTTCTTGTTTGATGCCGTATTGGTAAGGGTTTGTTGTGACTACGGGCAGTACTTCAAAATTCTCTAGTGGAACCGGAGTTGGAGTCATCCACTCGAGTGTTTGTGCACCCCATGGGTTTGATCCAGCGATTTCACCGTTGCGCCATGAGGTGATGACCGCAGCAAGCAAAATCAGCATTCCGATGAAAATTGTGTAAGCACCCATAGTTGAAATGAGATTGCCATTTTTGAAGATGATGTCGTAAGCCTCAACGCGGCGCGGTTGCCCTTCAAGTCCAACTGCGAACATTCCAAAGAAAGTAACGGTGAAACCAATCTGCACAAGCCAGAAGGAAATCCGACCGAGCTTTTCGTCGAGCATCCGTCCAGTCATTTTCGGGAACCAGTAGGCGAGTGCGCCCAGTGCGCCGGTTAGTCCAGCGCCCATCAAGGTGTAATGGAAGTGAGCAGTCACGAACATCGATCCATGTAAAGCTGCGTCCTCTGGAACATCTGAAAGGAAAATGCCAGTAACGCCGCCAATGATGAAGTTGAATAGCAGTGCGTAAACCGAAAGCATCGGCAGACGAGTCCATACACTGCCACGCCAAATCGTGCCCAAGATAACTAAGAACAATAAGCCAGTGGGGATAGAGATTAACTCTGTTGTGAGCATGAACGGGCCATTAAGAAGTGGTGCCCAGCCAGAAATGTACATGTGGTGTGCCCACACAAAAATACTTAGACCAACGATGCCGAAGATTCCAACTATCGCCATGTTGAAACTAAACAGTGGCTTACGGGCAAACACTGGGGTTATTTCCATGATTGCCACTACAGCAGGAATCAGGATTACGTAGACCTCGGGATGACCCATAATCCAGAACAGGTTTTCATACAGCCAAGCACTGCCACCGAATTCTGGGTTGAAGAAGTTGGCCCCAAAAGCGCGATCCATGGCCGACATAACTTGCGAAAGCATGAATACTGGGAATGCTGGTAAGGCCAGTGCCACACTGGCTACCGTGCCAAATACGAAAAGTGGCGTTCGAGACCAGTTCATTCCACGCGCACGCATCTTCATGGCTGTGGTTGTAATGTTTGCGCCGGCAACAGCGCTGGAAATAGCAAAGATAACAATCGTGAAAATGTACGAGTCGACGCCAAGTGGGCCCTGGTCAGCAAGTGGGTTGTAGCCAGACCAGCCCATCGGGATTCCGCCAAGCGCAATTGTGGCTGCCAAGATTGGCAGGATAGAAATCAATAGCCAGAAGCTAAGTGCATTCAGGCGAGGAAACGCCATGTCCCGAGCGCCAATCATGATTGGCAGGATGAAGTTACCGAATGGTCCGGTAATCATGATGATGGTGGCGATAATCATGATTAGGCCGTGAAAACCGACAATTGAGTTGTAAACCTGTGGCGGGATTAATCCACCGCTTTCATGACCAAGATTGGTTCGGATAAGCATGGCCAATACACCGCCAATGAAAAACAATGTAATCGTCAAAATCAGATATTGGATTCCAACGACTTTGTGATCTGTTGTGTATCTAAAGTAACGCTTGAGACCCATGTCCTTGCCAGCAAGAAACATAGCTTCATCATGATTTAAATCTTTGCCAAAGAACCATCTTGTTGGCCCAACTAGAGCGCCAATGCCAATCATGAATCCGATAAACCAGGCAAGCATGGTTGCCATAACGATTTGATCGTGCCGACGCCAAGTTTCATCACCTTCGAAAATGAGTTTGGTCGCTATTCGGTTGACTGTTACTGCCAATAAAGCGCCAACTATTACCGCAGTGCCGAGGTTCAAATGCCGAATTATGCCAACCGATTTTTCGGCGGAGTGACGAGTGCGATCTTCGGTGATTAGCTCGCTGGCCATTGTTCAACGCTCCCTTGGTTCGCTAGCCACTTTTCGTAGTCTGCTTTTGATACAACATGTACTCGGGTTTGCATGTGAGCATGGAGGAGTCCGCAGAGTTCAGCACACCTAACATCAAAAACGCCGATCTTGTTGGGAGTTACCGCTGTTTCCGTTATCTCGCCACGATTAGCGTTGATCTTGATGCCCATCTGCACAATCCAGAATGCATGTGTTACATCTTTTGATTGAACTTTGAAGATGACTGGTTGATCAACTGGTAGGTAAAGTTCGTTGGTGTCTTTGCGTGCGGCTGGATAGTTGAAAGTCCAGATCCATTGCTGTCCTGTCACGTTTACAACTGTGGCATTCGCAGCTCGAGAAGGTTCAGCAACTACGTTTTCAACAACAAGGCCCCAAACCAAAAGGAATACGCAGAGGGCAGAAGAAATCACTACCCAAACAATGTTGGCCATCTGGTTTGTTTCTATAGCGGGATTGTCATCTGGTGGTGGGACTGTGCCAGCGTGACGATTATGCAGAACCGTTTGAGTGGCTATTCCTAATACAACAGCAGCAACTGGAACTGATGTGTAGTAAAAAGCCATAAATGTGCTTTTAACAATGTCCATTGTTTTTGAAGCAGAGTCAGTCATTAGATGCGGAATTAATAAGTAGCCAAGTCCACCAAGTGTTACCGCCCAAAATACCCAGGCTCTAATTGCTTGTTGCACGTCTCTGCGGGATAGAAATGAACCGACTCGGTTACGTGATTGTTTTGTTGTGTCTTCACTTGTTTCACTAAGCATTTGCATCAACCACATCAAAGATTCCAGACATGTATCCGCCGGTACTCATGGCATTGCCAAACTTTGCGTAAGAGCCATCCCCGCATGGGTATTCGCAGTTCCAGATGTAATGACCGGCAGCGCCAGTGATGAACGTAGCGGTAATAATGTGCGGTTTCGCATATCCATTGGGTTCCGGTTCAGCATCTTCATCGGTTGGAGGTAATGGAATACTTAGGAACATGTCTGGCTGTCCAGTATTCATGCCATGCACTGTAAATGTGTGACCGACAGCATTTGGGTCTATTCCAGAAACTTTTTTGCCATCAAGTGTCATGCTGCCATCAACAGTTCCATGAACTTTGGCAAAATATGGGTTCGAAATTTTTTCACCGGAGTCGTATTGTTTGAAAGTTATTGTTACGACTGAATGTGCTGGTACCTGAAAGTGAGAAGTAGGTCCATAGCTAACAAAGCCAGGATGTGCGCCACCATGTGCGCCGTGCATACCTCGCATACTGTCTGGCCAAATGCTTATCTCCATGTGAGCGGCAGGTAGCAGGCCTTCTGTCGTTTGCGCTTTGCCATTTTGGATTGCCTTCAAAATCGAAGGGGGTTTACTTACGCCTATCGCAAGAATTGCACACAAGCTAACCACTAGAGATCCAATAGCGATAACACCGAGTGTTCGCAGTGCTTTGTTCACGGGCACCATCCCTGCCTTCACCAACTTCTTTGTTGTATATTGTCACTCTATTACTATGCCTGTCGGTTTTCTGTTAATTCGCGGGAATAGGAGTGGAAACCTTGAAGGTTGCTTAGACTTCCCTTATGGATGCTCTAGAAATTTTTCTAAGCGGGCGTTTCTATTCACTTTTTTGGTTGCTTTTCCTCTGCATTTTTTCAATTCTTTATTGGCTAGGCACCAAGAAATTCAGCCAGAAAACCGGAGAAGTTTGGAGCCGTAAGTGCACTTTGGCTTTCTCGGTTGCAGTTTCACTAACACTTCTAGTGACGCAAGGGCCGATAGGGCAGTACGCAACAGTATTTTTCTGGTGTCACATGGTGCAGCATCTCACCTTGATGATGGTGGTCGCTCCGTTAGTCGTGATGAGCAATCCCGTGAAACTGCTAGTGGCCAGCGGCAGTGAGAATTCTTTTGCTGTTCGACTAGCAAGCTCATTTTTCAATTCAAGAATCTGGCAAGGTCTAACTAATGCGATAACGTCCTGGATTTTGTACGTATTTGTACTGATCAGCGTTCACTTCACGGGTGTTCATGCAACGGCAATGGATAGTTGGACATTTCACACATTTTTTGAAATTCCGCTTTACCTAGTTGTTGGCATCATCTATTACTATCCAATTTTTGGCGATAACCCCTGCGCTAATCGATTAAGTCCAGGCATGCGAATCGTTTCGCTTATGGCCATGATGGCTCCAGAAACTATGTCGGGATTTTTCATCTATGCACACCATGAACTAATAATTAGTCACCAACATATGCCTGGCATGGATATGGGACCAGGGTTTGGGCCGAGTCCTCTTGTGGATCAGCAAATAGCTGGCAGTTTGCTTTGGGCCTTCAGCATGGTGATTGATTCAGTGTGGATTGCATTGGCCGCATCAATGTGGTTTAGGTCGGAAAAGTTTGCAAGTGAAGTTTCGGCTAGTTCTAATGCATTGGAAGTAGTTGCTGATGAATGAGTCTTCAGAAGTGAGTGACAGTTCAAGAAAGCAGCGCAAAAGTTGTCGGTTACATTTAACTGCAATTGCCGCAATAGTACTTTGTTTAGTGCTGGCACGAGTTGAATATTTAAGGGCTATCGATGGCCATGACCGAAGTGCTGGCTATGCAATTCAATGGCCAATATTTGCCTTGTTGGCGGTATGGATGTGGCGCAAGCTTTATCGGCAAGGCAAGAATCTACAAAACTCCGAGCAAACATCCGAAGCGGATGGTGATCGTATTCAGATTGTTGATTCTGGTGATGATGCCGAATTAAATGCCTGGAGGTCTTATCTAAAACGACTAGAACCGCCTGAGTATCCAGAAACTGATTAGGGTGAGTGACTATTGCGGAATTGCAGGCGATGGCGTTTCGATACCCTCGGCTGCATCTGAACGTTCAATCTGCTCGCGAGTAATTCCCAAAACATAAAGGACTGTGTCCAAATACGGGGTATTCACAGACGCATGTGCCGCGTCGCGCACAAACGGTTTTGCGTTGAAGGCGATGCCGAGCGCAGCCTCGTTAAGCATGTCTAAGTCGTTGGCCCCATCGCCAATTGCGATTGTGCGAGACATCGGAATTCCGTAGTGCGCAGCAAACTCCCGCAGCGCAGTGGCTTTTGCCTGACGATCGATGATTGGTCCATCAAGTTCACCTGTTAAAACGCCGTCGGCTACTGCCAGCTTGTTAGCGCGAACATTTGTTACACCTAGTGAATCGGCAAGTGGTTTAACAACCTCAATAAAGCCACCACTAACCAATGCAACCTGGAAACCAATGCGGTTAAGTGTGCGAGTTAAGGTCTTTGCGCCTGGCGTGAAAGTGATGTCGTCAAGAACTTCCGTCAGGGCAACAGCAGGTAATCCTTTAAGCATGGCAACGCGTTCGCGTAATGATTGCTCGAAGTCGATCTCGCCATTCATGGCGCGCGCTGTGATTGCTGCGACCTCGGCTTCTACGTCATTGCGAGCCGCCAGAAGTTCAATAACTTCATCTTGAATAAATGTTGAATCAACATCCATCACGATTAAGTGGACACCACGTCGATCAAGGCCAGATTCTTGAACAGCAATGTCGATATGGTTTTCACGAGCAACCGCAGAGAGTTGATCACGCAATGTGGTCTTGCTGACTCCGCCAACTTCAAACTCCACAGCAGTAACTGGGTATGAAGCAACTTGGCGAATGCGGTCAATATTGCCGCCAGCTTGGGCAATGGTAGATGTGATTGAAGCAACGGATGAGGGGAGTAGTGGTGCGCCCAAAACAGTGACGATTAAGTGTTCGCGCCAAGGTGCTAACTCGCCGGTATGAATCGATCGGGCATCAACATGGAGATTTCGAGTTGCTGCAAACTGTTCGGCCAGTTCGGTCGCCTTCGCAAAAATCTCATCGTTAGGTGCATCCTTAGTCATTACTGAGATACCCAGTATCAAATGCCCTTGCAGAACAATCTGCTCGAGCTGGCGAATGTAGACAGGTAGTTGCGACAGAGTTGTGGTTAAGCCAGCGGTTACACCTGGTTGGTCTTTGCCGCTGATTGTGAGAATTAAAACATCTGTCATAAGAGTTAAGCCTAGGCTAGTTTGAGCGGTACCCCGAACTGACAGCTGCCTGCAATAGTTCGCGAGCACATCGTTCTAAGTCAGAAAGTATCTCTGCCTTCATCGCGTTCTGACTCCTTGAGGCAACTGCAATCGCATCATCTTTAGCGATACGGGCCAAAGTGGCAATCCGGTAGCCCAGTTCGACTGCATCCAAAATTCGCGTTGGGGTGGCTGGCGGAACTGAACCAAAGTTGAGTGAATCAAGCGCAGCATCGGCGGTTACTCGAGAGCCAGTTAGGTCGAGATTCGAAAGTGCAGATTGCGCTGTCGTGAGAGCGTCGAGTAATTGTAAGCGCGCGAAATTCAGATCCACTGGAGTTTTTGTCACCGTGCTAGCTATTGCTTGCCAGGTCTCTTCAGTTGTCTGACCTATGAGAATTTGGTTACTCAGTGAGACCAGCCCTATCGATGTAGCAAAGTCACGCAACACAGATGGAGGAACGCCGTCTGGATTTCCAGGGCTTGGAAAAATTGCAGTAGCAGATGAAGTAACCACTTGAACGTCAGCCAAAAAGTTAAACCACGGTATTCTTTGGCCCTGCCAGGTCAGATCGAGACTGTGCGTGATGCTTTCGCAAGCGTTAGCAGCATCGGCAATACTTATGTCGCCACTAGTCCAAGCGCCCAACCACAACGCCAACCTAGAACCTGTTGCACTATCTACTTGCGATTTCATGGGGTTCTGAGCCTTTCTGAGGTGGTTCAGCGATACATTACTACTGTGACTCACGTTATTTCCTTGCGCGACGTCACTGTTATGCGCGGAAATAACCCGATCCTGAATAACTTAACTTGGCAAGTAAGCGAAGGCCAACGCTGGGTCATAATGGGACCAAATGGTGCTGGCAAAACTACTCTTATGCAGATTTGTTCTGGTTACATGCACCCGACACAAGGCTCAGCCTCGATTTTGGATACAGAACTGGGAAGTACAGATGTCCGAGAGTTGCGCACTCGCATTGGCATCAGCAGTGCTTCGGTTTCCGCGTTGATGCCGCCCGGTGAGACGGTTTTGAATACTGTGCTTACCGCTGCACACGGAGTTGTTGGGCGCTGGCGCGAACAGTACGAGGATCTTGATGTGGCCAGAGCGCATGCAATGTTGCGTGCATGGGGACTTGAGAATATGGCGAGCCGGTTAATCGGCACCCTGTCTGAAGGTGAACGCAAGCGGGTGCAGATCGCTCGAGCTCTTATGGCTGACCCTGAACTATTACTACTCGACGAACCTGCAGCAGGCTTAGATGTTGCAGGTCGCGAAGATTTGGTGGCCCGGTTGGCCCGGTTAGCGGCAGATCCATACGCCCCAGTAATCGTTTTAGTAACTCACCATGTCGAAGAAATTCCACCAAACTTTACCGATGCCTTATTGCTTGCAAAAGGAAAAGTTTCGGCTATTGGCCCCGTTGATGAAGTAATTGCAAGTACTCCGATGTCTCGTGCATTTGCCGCTCCGTTAACTGTTGAATTTGTGGACGACCGTTGGTATGCCCGTGGCCGAATGCCAAGTAAAGGCAAGCGCGGTCGAGTCGACTAAATACCGAACATCAGACGAATAAGCCTCTACGCTTAAATCACAACCATTGAAAGGTGTGAAGATGAGCCAGCAAACTCCGGCAAAGAAATCTGAAATCAATTGGAACTTGATCGCCAAACTTCTGGTAGTCGGCTTAATTATTGTTTTCTTCATTCAATTGAAGAACATGCCGCAAATGACTTGGAGTTTTCTAATTTTTAGTTTCACCTGGCCAACATGGCTCGTTTTACTTGTAACTTTCTTGCTTGGCGCTTTCTTTGGGCGCGATGTGTGGACTTGGATACTGTCCAAGTTTCGTAAACCATCTGCCTGATTTTGGATGTGAAAATAAATGACTGAGATTACCGATGTAACACCTGCTTGGCTCAGTGCAGACGAGTTAGATAGTGCCCGAGCCCGGCTGCCGATTGTTTACGTTGAGGCGATTCCAGTTCGGGTTGATGAGCGTGGACAGGTTATTAGTGTTGGTTTGCTATTGCGTGGTCGACCTGATGGTTCGATAAGTCGCGCAGTGGTCTCAGGGCGCGTGCTCTATGGCGAACGTATTCGTGATGCGATTTTGCGCCATGTTGAAAAAGATTTAGGTCCGATGGCGTTGCCACAAATTCCACCGCAACCGGCGCCATTTACTGTCGCCGAGTATTTTCCAGATGCGCAAGTAACCGGTTTTCACGATCCACGCCAACATGCGGTCTCGCTGGTTTTCATGGTTCCAGTAGCGGGGGATTGTGCGCCTAATCAAGATGCACTTGACCTAGCTTGGTTAACTCCTGACGAGGCAGTCTCTGAGCAAGTCCAGATTGAGATGACCGGTGGTCAAGATCGTTTGATTCGGCTTGCTCTTGCTCATGCGGGACAGCTGCCTTAGATTCAGTTTGACCTGAGAGCCCGGGTTTAGTCACTGCTCTTGATAGCTGAATCATCTGCAAACCAGAATCACTTTCTACCTGTAATTTGCAACGAAATTTTATCGCCGAGTGTTACCCTGAAGCCATGACAAATGGTTCACCAGCAGGCTGGTATTCAGACCCGGCGGGTTCAGGTGGGTTCCGATATTGGGACGGAACTACTTGGTCTGAGCAACCGGCAGTGTCAAGGATTCCGAAAGAGAAGCGGCATTTAGTTGCATCGCTGGGAATTGTTGCCGGTATTTTGATTGCAGTCGCGCCACTCTTGGTGGCTTTTTTAGGACCAGCTGGCACAAATGGATCGAAGTTTGATGAGAGTTCAGGTTCAGGTGCCGCCATTTGGCTCATCTTCATGACGGTTCCTTTGGGTTTCGGCATTGCAACTTTCGGTGTTGTCTTGGGGAAATTTTTGCAATGGCGCGAGCGGTCAAAACTGAATCGCAAGTAGCAGTTATAAAAACAATCTGACTAGAGTCGAAACACTTTTCTGGGTAGCAGAGTGTTCAATGTAAAAGATTGAAAGGGAGACAATGATTCTCTTTTTAGGGGACAGCATTACACATGGCACTGACTGGGCGAAGTGCATTGATTTCGTTCCAGTGCAAAATGAAGCAGTTCCTGGTTTCACGACTGATGACGTAGAAAATCAACTTCAAGAGCTCGGCGAATTGAATCCCGCAGTTATTTCCTTACTGATTGGTACAAATGATTTTGGTGACGTTACAGTAAACCGCTTAGCTGAAGATGTGGCATCAAGAATTGATGCACTTGTGTCAACGATTTTGGCGCAATGGCCGAACGCTCGTGTTTTGTTATGTTCGATTTTGCCTCGTGGCAGTGAATTCTTTGAACGTATCAGTGAGACTAACGCGATTGTTTCCAAGATTGATCATGAACGATTGACTTTCTTGGATTGTTGGCCGGTTCTCTCCGACGGCGACAAGCTCAAATCCGAGTACTTGTTGGCGGATGGTTTTGATGTGCACTTGAACTCTGCGGGCTATGAATCTTGGGCATCAGTTTTGGTACCAGTTTTGCGCCGGCTATCCGGAGAACGACAGGCGTTCTTGCGTTTAATCCTTAACAAAATTTAAGA
>Ga0114960_10004287_pt1 | contig 10710 bp, 12 predicted proteins | sample C_130625_MF_Meta_FD_92637 | JGI IMG/M metagenome (GOLD analysis project Ga0114960, IMG submission 92637) | Freshwater microbial communities from Lake Croche, Canada to study carbon cycling - C_130625_MF_MetaG | ecosystem: Environmental > Aquatic > Freshwater > Lake | place: Lake Croche, Canada...
CATGGCGACTTCATCGTCGGTCAGTTTGAGTTGGTCCAAGATGCCTGTGTAAAACGCGATCTTGCCGCCGGGCATGCACCAAGCGTTGAGTTGTTTGCTGCCAATCAGATTCACCTCCCAGCGCCAGTTGGACACGCGAGGATTCCATTGTGATGTGAAGGGAATCAAGCGCCGCGCAATACCATGCAAGCGAAGCAATTGCGGGTGATCATTGGGTGCCAGGGCGTTTTTGGATTTGGCGTCGGTCAGCACCTGCACATATTGCTGTTTGGCGGACGACTCCATCTCCTCGGCAGGAATCAAAGTGCGGATGCTGGAAGCGCTACCAACGTCCACTTGCGCCAGCACCGGGCCCGCCACGGCAGAACCTGCAGCCATCAAGAAGCCCCGACGTGGATGCCAGCGGTGGCCACTGTCAGCGCCGGATGTCGTTGAGGTAGAAGAGGATTTGAGTTCGCAAAGAAAACACATAGTGCGCTAATAATAGCCGCAAAGTCGTATTTTCGAGATAAAAAGAGGCTTGTGGAATCGATGGTTCAAAGCCCGCTTTGCCGGCGGCACTCGCCATTGATAATGGCGTCATGACTGCGCCTTCTTCCCCACACGCTGCCCCACATTCTGTTGCACCGAATGTTCAACAACCCGAGCCTGCGCCTGGTTGGCGGGCTGCTTGGCGTGTGTATTTGCAACCGGCCAGTTTGCGCATGCTGTCCTTGGGATTTTCCGCGGGCCTGCCTTTGCTCTTGGTGCTGGGTACGCTGAGCTTTCGCTTGCGCGAAGCGGGGATCGACCGCAGCACGATCGGCTACTTGAGCTGGGTCGGTTTGGCCTATGGCTTCAAATGGGTCTGGGCCCCGCTGGTGGACCGCATGCCCTTGCCTTGGCTGACGGTCCGTTTGGGGCGAAGACGCAGCTGGTTGCTACTGTCGCAAGCCGTGATCATGGGCGGATTGATGGGCATGGCTTGGTGCGATCCGAGCCTAACGCTGGGGCCGATTGTAGGGTGCGCCTTGGCGGTGGCAGTGGCGTCGGCCACTCAGGACATTGCGCTGGATGCTTTTCGCATCGAGTCTGCCCGCACCGATCAGCAAGCAGCTTTGGCGGCCAGTTACCAGACAGGTTACCGTCTGGCCATGATTTGGGCAGGTGCCGGCGTGTTGTGGGTGGCCGCTTGGGTGCAAGGTCCGCAAATTGCCGGCTACCAGCACGCCGCTTGGAAGGCGGCCTACATGGTCATGGCTTTGAGCATGTTGACCGGCATGCTCACGGTGTTGTTCTCCAACGAGCCTGCGCGCGCGCCCTTGCCGCCCGCCCACAATGCGCGCGAGTGGCTGCGCGGTGCATTGGTTGAACCTTTTGTGGACTTTGTGCGCCGCTATGGCTGGCATGCTGTACTGATTTTGTTGTTGATCGCGACCTACCGCATCAGCGATGTCGTCATGGGCATCATGGCCAACCCTTTTTATGTGGACATGGGCTTTACCAAAGACGAGGTGGCCACGGTCACCAAGGTCTATGGCGTGATCATGACTTTGGTCGGCGCCTTTGTGGGCGGCGTGCTGTCGATGCGTTTTGGCGTGATGCGCATTTTGTTGCTGGGTGCGGTGCTCAGCGCCGCCAGCAATATGCTGTTCGCTTGGTTGAGCGGCGTGGGTCATGACGTGACCGCGCTGGTGTGGGTCGTGTCTGCCGACAATGTGGCCAGCGGCATTGCCTCGGCGGCTTTCATCGCCTATTTGTCGTCGCTGACCAATGTGACATTTTCGGCCACGCAATACGCCTTGCTCAGCTCCATGATGCTTTTGCTGCCCAAGTTCATCGCCGGGTTTTCGGGGGACTATGTCAATGTCCACGGATACGCTGATTTTTTCATGGCGACCGCCTGGTTGGGGGTGCCGGTGCTGATACTGGTGGTCCTGGCGGGCCAGTTAGCCCCGGCGCTTACAGCGCCGCTCACGACAAACGTGGATGAATGAAGGGGTTTACCCAACTTTACAGGGGCTTCATCTGTGGCGCATGCAGACCGTGCATCATGAGCGTGATTCGGAAATGAAAGTTCAAGGACACACGCATGAGCGGCACACTGCTGTTGATTGAAGACGATTCGCGTTTGGCCCAGATGGTGGCGGATTATTTGAGCCAACAGGGATTTGCGAGCATGCATGCAGGCGATGGGCAAACAGGCTTGACACGCTTGCAAGAGGGGCCAGTCGACTTGGTGGTGTTGGACCTGATGCTGCCCGACATGGACGGCTTGCAGGTGTGTCAACGCATTCGCGGAATGCATGGCGCCAAGAGTCAGGTGCCCATCTTGATGCTCACGGCCAAAGGCGATCCAATGGACCGCATCATCGGTTTGGAGTTGGGCGCTGACGATTATTTGCCCAAACCTTTTGAGCCGCGTGAACTGCTGGCCCGTATCAAGGCTATTTTGCGACGCAAGACCAGTGAAATCACACAACGCCAGTCGCTGATGACGTTTGGCAGCTTGGAGATTGATCGTGACGCGCGGCGTGTTTCTGTGCGGGACCAACTGTGCGATTTAACCTCTTACCAATTCGACCTGTTGGTGGCCTTGGCCGAGCGCGCCGGTCGCGTCTTGACCCGCGACCAAATCATGGAAGCGGTTCGCGGCCGAGAACTGGAGGCCTTTGACCGATCCATTGATGTGCACATGGGCCGTATCCGCGCCGCCATCGAGGAGGACGCCAAAGACCCCCAACGCATTTTGACGGTGCGTGGGGTGGGCTATGTGTTTGCGAAACAACAAGACTGAAGCATGTCGATTCGCGCCACCTTCTCTCAACGCCTGTACCTTCGCATTTGGGTGACCGTGGTGTTGGGCGTGGCCGTATTGATGCTGCTGGTGGGCTGGTTCTGGCGAATGGCAGAGGAACACAATCGGCCGCAAGGCATGGCGCCAGAGGTGATCGTGCGCAATGCGGCCGGTGAGGTGGTCGGGACCGCTGAAGCCCGAGCACAACGCGGCCGAGGTCTTGAGTTTGAATTGAAGTTGTCCAGTGGAGAGACCGTGCAAATCCAGGTCCCCAACCGCAGGCCGCCCAGGCCCGAGGCTGACGGCGGCTCAGGTTCACCCCGGCTTGGGCCTCCTGGGCCGCCTGCGCAACATAAAGGGCCGCCTTGGTGGGCCAAACCACCGTATGGATTTTTGTGGATACTGGGACTGGTCGGTCTGGCCGCAGCGGTTGGCCTGTACCCGGTCATGCGCAAGCTCACGCAACGCCTCGAAACCCTGCAGCAAGGTGTGCAAAAGTGGGGCGATGGCGACTTGAGCAGGCGCGTGCCGGTGAGTGGCCAAGACGAGGTGGCCGATTTGTCGCAACACTTCAACGACGCAGCACAACGCATAGAAAATCTGATGTCGTCGCAGCGGGCTTTGCTGACCTCCCAAAAATCACTGCTGGCCAATGCTTCGCACGAATTGCGCTCACCCTTGGCGCGCATTCGCATGGGGCTGGAGTTCTTGGGTGAGGCACCGCCTGCCGTTAAAAACGAGATCACCCGCAACATTGCCGAGCTGGACCAATTGATCGATGAGATTTTGCTGGCCAGCCGACTCGACGCCCAAGAGTCTGACTTGGGCACCATCGAGTCGGTGGACTTGATCGGGCTGTGCGCCGAGGAATGTGCCCGCGTGGGCGCCAGCTTGCAACTGCCCCAAGGCGTGCAGTCGCTTGAGGTGCCCGGCGTGGCCAAATTGTTGCGTCGCATGGTGCGCAACTTGTTGGAGAACGCCAAACGCTATGGCGGTGAGTCGGCTCCAGAAATTGGTTTGACTTTGTCGCAAACAGACACTGCCACCACAGTGCGTGTGGATGACCGCGGCCCCGGCGTGCCCGCCGAATGGCGTGAGCGGATTTTTGAGCCCTTTTACCGACTGCCCGGTGCCAGTGAACGCACTGGCGGAGTGGGCTTGGGGTTGGCGCTGGTCAAGTCCATTGCCCAACGGCACGGCGGCCAGGTGTCATGCCTGGGGCGGGACGGCGGCGGGGTTAGCTTTGAGGTGACTTTGGGACACGCGCATCCAAAACAGGAACTGCAAAGCCCTTAGCCAACGGCCACGCGCCAAGTAAGCCGAGATGAGTTGCGAAAACCTCAAGGGCGAGGCGCTCTGCCATAAGTTAGCAAAATGAGACAAAGCTTGGGTGGCTTTTGGCGTTTTGTAGGGGTGCATCTTTTTAGAAGCACGAACAAATGTACGCGCGCAAAAATGGGCAACTTCAAACAGAGTTTGTGCTTGAAGTTTGGGCGCATGTTGATTTAAATAGCTGGAATAACCCCTGAGTGCATGCATCCAATCTTCAATCTTTTGTGCGGAAAGTGTTGAAAGTATGGTCCCTTTGCGCTGTCTGTAGGCGATCCACACTTGCGGACAGTGGTAAAAAGTCTGGACATTCAAGATCAATTTGGGAATGACAGCGAGATCTTCAAAATTCTTGCCCACCGGAAAATATTGCTGCGCAGGCCAGCAGGCTTTGCGAATGACTTTGGACCAAACATGAAATTGTCCGGTTTTGAACAAGCCAGAGATCAGCGCATCAGGATCTTGCTTCAATACTGAACAGGGCCCATCGAAGCTTGCGATGTGTTCATGGCGCGACTTTTTTGGCGCATGGCGGTTGTCTTCAAAGCGGCGAAAATCACACATCACTAAATCCGCAGACGTCTGAACAATCACAGCCTTGAGCGTGGGCAATACATTGTTTTCCAGCAGATCGTCGGAGTCTATGAACCAGATGTAACGGCCTCGGGCTGCGTCCAAAAGTGTGTTTCTCGCCGCGCTGAGTCCCAGATTCTGTCTGTGCTGCAAAACCCGAACCTGCCGGGGATGTTCGCGCTGTATCCGATGGAGGATGTCAGCACAACCGTCCGGCGAAGCATCATTGACAAACACCACCTCAACGCCTTCGTCCGCTTGCGCAAGAATAGAATCAGCGCAATCTTGTAAAAAAGCTTGGACCTGATAGACGGGCACCAAAATGCTCAACCAAAAATGGGGTTCAGCTTGGGTCTGCTCGGCATGCGCCGTGGCATCGGTGTTGAGGGTTGATGACACCATGGCTCTGAGTTTCAATCGGGTTGAAGCAGCTTGCCGAGTGCGCTGCTTCTGAGCAACCAGCCGCGCGTCAAACCACGTTCAAAGATGCGTCTGTCGCCACCCCGCAATTTGATGATGCAGGGCAATCTGGCGGGCGCTGGGGTCAGGGCCAAACGGGCGTAAAGGTGGCGTTTGCGCCATTTCAGCGCAGCATGAAAACCCAGTGCAGAATCTTCGGCTCGGATCAAGGCGAGTTTGTAAGCCTCAGGATCTCGGTTCAAAACAATTGCTGCGGCCACATGCATGATCAAATATATCTGGTCTTTGGGTCCAAGGCCTTGCACCACTGTTTCAAGACACCCCTTGTCCCTCAGTGTGGCCAGGTATTGGGCTTCACCCTGGTGAAGAGCGCGATCAAATTCTTGGGCCAAGGCCAAAATAAAAGGGCTTTGTGGGGGCGCCGCCATGAACCAGTTTTCGATGATGGGCTGGTCTGGCCGGGTGGTGAATCGGTCTATGTAAAAACCAATGTACTCGCTGCCCCTTTCGGCTTGAAGATGGTGGACCCAGTCCAGACTTTGGGTGAGCAAAGTGGATGCGTCGATCCAAATGCCGCCATGCTTTGCCAGCAGTTGCAAGCGCAGCCAATCGGCTTGGCGAAAGGGCGGCAATTGAGTGAAAAATTCTGTGGTTGCATCAGCGCCAAGCCACTCTGCAACAGTGCCTTGATGCACTGAACGCACTTCATGGTCGGGGGCGAAATGCCGCCAATTGGCCAGGCATTGGCGAATGAAATCCGGTTCAGGCACGGCATGCCAATAAGTCCAGACGATGCGCGGCACAGGCTTGGCTTTCACATCAGACGGACTGAAAAGGCCCGTGTGCATGCTGAGCGGATGCAAAGGCACACGCGCTATGAAGATGTGAACGACCTCCCAAGTCAACGCCAGGGCCAAAAAGCCAAGAACAACGGCCATGATTTGAATCAAGAGGAGGTAGTTCATGCGACCAGAGAATTGAACAGTTGGTGATACCGTTGGTGCATCAAGCTTGTGTCAAATTTCGCTTTGACGCTGGCGCGCGCGGCCAGTCCCATTTGCTCGGCCCAGACTGGCTGCGCGAGCAATTGCGCAATTGCATCGGCCAAGGCTTGTGCATCGCCTTCAGGCACCAGCAGGCCGGTCTGGCCATGTGCAATGACTTCCCGTACACCGACCACATCGGTACCAATGCAGGCGCAGCCCATGGCCATCGCTTCGATCAAGGCCAGTGGCATGCCTTCGTAGTGGGTCGAGAGCACAAACACCTGGTGCTTGGCCAGCAAAGCAGGCAGCTGGCTGACATGGCCCAAAAAATCGATCTGTTCAGTCAGGTTGGCTTGTGCACTGGCTTTTTGGCATTGGGCCATCAGCCTGGCTTTGCCCAGCCCCGCAAAAGACAAGCGGGTGAAGTTATGCTGATCGCGCAATATCCGCATCGCCTGGATCAGCGTCATCGGGTCTTTTTGACGGGCAAACCGTGAAGCCATGATCACGTTCGGCGCCCGTTCAGACCAAGCCGGTTGCGCCACCGATTCAAAGAGCGAAAAAGTCACCCCATTGGGGATGGCCCAGCATTTTTCGGGCGGAAACTTCAGCTCTAACAAGCGGGTTTTGACACCTTCAGAAACGCCCACGAGCGCCGCTGTGCGAAGGGCCAGCCAACGCGCCAAGGCCAAACGCAAGAAGGTGTAACGTTCGCGTGAGTTGTGCTCTACATGCACCAAAGTTTTGACACCGGCCCACAGTCCTGCGAGGCGACCCCACAGGTGTTCGCTGTAACCATGGGCAACAAGAATGTCCGGCGACCACGATCTGCACACATTGCGCAGTTGCCAGAGGGTGGCCGCATGCGACCAGCCCGTCACTACCTGCACATCCAGGCCCTTGTTTTGGAGCGCCAAGACCCGTCCTGCATCGGTATTGCGTTTGCGCCGGAGCACCAGTTTCACCTCCATGTCACCAGATGTTTGCGCTGCAAGGCACAAGTCGACCGCAACTTGTGTGGCCCCCGAAAAACCACCGGTGACAAAGTGCAGGACTTTCAGTTTGACCGCTGTCATGGGGTGTGCCCGAGGCTTTCAGCTTGGTTGCGCTGCAGGGCGCAGTTGGCACCAAATCCAGGCGGTGCTCAGCACGAGCAGGCCATTGGAGGGGCCATACACCAAGGCAGAACTGAACAAGCCCTCCAGGGCATAAGCCAGCATGACCGCGGCGGCCAACAGCGCCACCTCACGTTGGTTTGGAGTCGGTTTGAAGAGCCATTGTTGCGCCAGATAAGCCAGGGCAGCGCTGAGCACGAGCGCCCAAACAAGTCCGCCTTCTACCAAGGTTTGCAGGTATTCAGAATGGAAATGACGATGGGTGAACATCTCTGGCGCAGGCGCTCCGAATTGGGCCAGTTGATGCGGTCGGATGCCTGCACCCCAGCCCAGCCAGGGTTTGTCGCACAAGGCCAGGAAAGCCAACCGGTACATCTCCAGACGGCCGCCGATCGAAGTCTGCGTGACGTTGATGTCGTTTTGACGCAGGGCCATGAACTGTGTGGCTTCATGAACGGCTTGCGTGTAAAGGCTCGAGCGCAGGCTGGCCACCACAAGCATGACCACTCCGGCCACAGCCAAGATGCCCATCACCTGAAATTTGGCAACTCGGTGCCATAAGCGGTAGGCCATCACACCCAAAATGATCACAGCCAAAGCGGCCATCTCGATGCGGCGAGAAGTGGCATGCACAACGATGATGCTGGCCAGCAATGCCAGCGCAAATAACCAGCGGGGGGCGCTCAGCTTCGGCCGGGTCAAGGTCAGAAAGTTCATGGCACCCAGCACCAGCGTCAGTTGACCCAGTTGTTGGTAGCCCGTGGTGCCTGCCTCGAAATAGGGGCGTGCAGGGTCTTGGTGGGTCCAGAAAATACTCATCAAATACCACGCCGCTGTGGCAATCAGTCCCCATGCCATCGAATTTTCAATGTCACTGGTGTTTGGTTTGCAGCGGCTCAATCCGATTGCGACCAGGGGCCACAGCAGCAAATGCGTATGCCACAGGGCATTGCGCACGGCCAGGTAAGGGGTGTCCGACCACAGTGCACTGAGCATCTTGAAAATGAATACCGAGGCAATGCACAGGCTGATCAGTGTGTCGCTGCGCTGCCAGGAGACGCTGTCAAATGTGGCACTGCGCGAGCGAATCAGCGCAAACAGACCGATCATTGCAAAGACCAAGACCCCCACTTCGGACAGCAGCGGTAAAAGCAAAATCAAGCCAAAGTAAACCCCGGGCAACAGGTACTGGATCTTGGATGGGAATCCGTTATTTGAGAATCCGAGGTTTGAAATAGTCACTCCCGACCAGGCTGGCAAGCCCGGATCAATGTCCGCCGCCGAAGTGCTCGCCTGCTTTGAGCACGTAGCCGGTGCCACAATAAGGGCATTTGGCTTGACCGGTCTTGGCCACATCCAGATAGACCTTAGGGTGGTTATTCCAAATTTTCATGTCGGCTTGGGGGCTGGGGCAAAACACGCCGCCTTGGGGGTTCAGGTCGTTGGCCAGCAGCTCGATCGGGTTGCTCATGGGGTGCTCCTCAAACCAAAGTCAGCCAATGGGCATACTTGGGGTTGCGGCCGTTGACGATGTCAAAGAACGCGGATTGGATTTTCTCGGTGATCGGGCCTCGGCTGCCGACATAGTTGTCTTTGCCGAGTTCGATGCGATCGAGTTCGCGAATCGGCGTGACTTCGGCCGCTGTGCCGGTGAAGAACGCTTCGTCAGAGATGTAAACCTCGTCGCGGGTGATGCGCTTTTGCACAATCTCCAGGCCCAGGTCTTTGGCAATGTGGAACACCGTGTTGCGGGTGATACCGTTCAGGGCGCCGGCCGACAAGTCGGGGGTGTAAATCACGCCGTCTTTGACCACGAAAATATTTTCGCCTGCGCCTTCGGACACAAAACCGGAGGTGTCGAGCAACAGGGCTTCGTCGTAACCTTCGTCGGTCACTTCCATGTTGGCCAATATGGAAGCCACCGACGAGGGCTACGACGAAGCCTTGCTGCTTGATGCCAGCGGGTTTGTGTCCGAAGGCGCGGGCGAAAACATCTTCGTCATCAAGAACGGCGTCATCTACACCCCCGACCTGTCGGCCGGTGCCCTGAACGGCATCACACGCAACACGGTGTTTCATATTGCCAAGGACCTGGGCCTAGACATTGTGCAAAAGCGCATCACCCGCGACGAGGTCTACATTGCCGACGAAGCCTTTTTTACCGGCACGGCGGCCGAGGTGACCCCTATTCGCGAATTGGACCGCATTGAGCTGGGTAAAGCGGGCTATGTGGGCAGCCGCGGCCCCGTCACGGAAAAAATTCAAAATGCGTTTTTTGACATCGTCAACGGACGCAACCCCAAATACGCCCACTGGCTCACACCGGTTTAACCCGTTAACTTGAAAGCCCGACCATGAGCAAATCCAGCGTTGAACTCTTGGCCAAAGACCTCAACCACCACGGCGGCGTGTTTTGCCCAAGCCCCTTGGCCGACATGAAAATTTGGAACAGCCACCCCAAGGTCTACTTGGATGTGGCCCGCACCGGGCAAGCCAAGTGCCCCTACTGCGGCACTGAATACAAACTCAAGGAGGGCGAGCACGCCGGTGCTGCCCATTAAACGCAGGTGAGGCGGGCCCTAGATGCCGCTTTGACCCGCTCGCTGGTCATCGCGCCCCAATGGATTGGCGACGCCGTCATGACCGAGCCCCTGCTGCGACGCCTGCACACCCGAGGAGAACGCATCACCGTCGGGGTGCTGCCTTGGGTGGCGCCCATTTACCGCGCCATGCCGCAGGTGGCCGAGGTGGTGGAGTTTCCGTTTGCCCACGGCGGCGTGCAGTTTTCGGCGCGGAGACAATTGGCCAAAGACCTATTCGACCGGTTTGATGTGGCCTACGTCTTGCCCAACTCCCTTAAAAGTGCCTTGCTGCCTTTTTTGGCCAGCATCCCGAAGCGCGTGGGGTACTTGGGCGAGGCCCGAGTGGGCCTGCTGACCCACCGCCTGAAAAACCCGCCGCGCCACAACCGCCCGCCCATGGTGGGTTTTTATTCGGCCCTGAGTGGCGAAGCTGGAGCGGGTGAACCAGAACGCCCTCAACTTAGCGTGTTGGCGCTGAGCGCAAGTGTCTATGCAGATGCTTTTGGTGTTGCTCATGAAGCAGCTCATATTGCTGCATGGGAGCTGGCGCCCCCCCCTTACGTGGTTGTGGTGCCCGGCTCCGAGTACGGCCCCGCCAAGCGCTGGCCCGCGGCGTATTTTGCGCAGCTGGCCGCCCAGCTGATGCAAGAGCTGGGCTTGAATGTGGTGGTGTTGGGCTCCTCCAAAGAGGCGGCCTTAGGCTTGGAAATTGAACAGCTTGTGCAAAAAAGCTTTTCGCGCAAGCCCCATCAAAGCGCTGACCACCCCTTGCAGCCACGGCTTTTGAGTCTGACGGGTAAAACCCAGTTGTCTGATGCCCTGCAATGGATTGCTGGCGCTCGGGCCGTGGTGTGCAACGACACGGGCCTGATGCATGTGGCCGCCGCCTTAAATGTGCCGCAAGTGGCGCTTTTTGGGTCCAGCAGCCC
>Ga0114960_10004289_pt1 | contig 10710 bp, 6 predicted proteins | sample C_130625_MF_Meta_FD_92637 | JGI IMG/M metagenome (GOLD analysis project Ga0114960, IMG submission 92637) | Freshwater microbial communities from Lake Croche, Canada to study carbon cycling - C_130625_MF_MetaG | ecosystem: Environmental > Aquatic > Freshwater > Lake | place: Lake Croche, Canada...
GAATTTTACCCGATACTAAAAAAGATTGTGCTAAATTTAAAAATTATTAAAATCAATGTTATATGAAAAGAAAAGAATTTATTAAAACCAGTTCAGCTACTTTAGCTGCGGTGGCTGGTTATACAATTATCCCGTCCTATGTGATGGGTAAAGCCTTTGGGCACGTAGCTCCGAGCGATAAGGTGAATGTGGCTTGCTGTGGAATAGGAAATAGAGGTAGTGATGTACTCAACGCTTTACATAAAACTGGTTTAGCCAATATTGTTGCCATCTGTGACATAGACATGGGTGCTCCACAAACAGTTGCCAATATGGAGAAATTTTCAACTGCTAAGCGCTTCCAAGATTTCCGTGAAATGTTTGATAAAATGGGTAACCAATTTGATGCAGTTTCTGTCGGCATCCCCGATTTCTCTCATTTCCCTGTTGCCATGTTAGCGATGTCTCAAGGTAAACATGTATATGTAGAAAAACCGATGGCGCATACTTTTCATGAAGTTTCTTTGATGATGAAAGCGCAGAAAAAATACAAAGTAGTTACACAGATGGGCAATCAAGGACACTCTGAAGAAAATTATTTTCAATTCAAAGCTTGGACAGAAGCAGGTATCATAAAAGATGTTGAAAAAATTACTTGCTTCATGAACAATGGTCGCCGTTGGCATGGCATGAAAGTTTCAGACTATCTCCCCTCACAACCTATTCCTGCTACCTTAGATTGGGATAAATGGCTTTCAACTGCCCAGTTCAAAGAATACAACAAAGGATATATTAATGGAGATTGGAGGTCTTGGTTTGAATTTGGAAATGGTGCATTAGGAGATTGGGGCGCACATATTTTTGATACCGCTCACCAATTTTTAAAATTAGGATTACCAACCGAAGTAGATCCTACTTACATGGAAGGACATAGTACTTTGATTTTTCCTCAAGGCTCTACCCTAGTATTTAAATTCCCAAAACGTGATCATATGCCAGCACTAGAACTTAGTTGGTATGATGGTTACAACAACAAACCACCGTTACCAGATTTTTATGGAGAACCTATCAGGGCTAAAAATATTCCACCGCCAACGGCTGGAAATATAAAAAGATATCCAGGAAAAGTTATTTATGGTAAGGACCTTACTTTCAAAGGGGGCTCTCATGGATCAGCGCTAGAAATTATACCAGTTGATAAAGCAAAGGACATGGCATCCTCCTTACCGATCGTGCCTGAAAGTCCATCAAACCATTTTGCTAATTTCTTGAAAGCTTGTAAGGGTGAAGAAAAAACTCGTTCTTCATTCGATATATCTGGACCTTTAAGTCAAGTGATGGCATTGGGTGTATTAGCACAAAGATTAAACACCAAACTTATTTTTAATAGTCGTACCAATAAAATAACCAATAGCTCGGTGGGCAATGAATTACTATATGGTCCGCCACCAAGAAAAGGATGGGAACAATATTACAAAATGTAGTATCATCATATTTTTTTAATAAAAGGACCGAAAAAATAATCTAACAGATTCATTGATCGGTCCTTTTATCAATTTCATTATTTTACACCAATCAATCTTTTAAAAAATTCAATACTATCTATTGCATTCTAAAGCAATTAAAAATACCCTTCCAATTACTTAATTTAAAATCATATGAAATTATTTACTCTTTCAATTGGCTTATTAATCAGTTGTCTAAGTTATGGACAGCAGGAGAACCTTTCCCTTTGGTACAAGCAACCAGCTCAAAAATGGACGGATGCACTACCCGTTGGAAATGGACGCTTGGGTGGAATGGTCTTTGGCGGAATTCAACAAGAAAGAATTCAATTAAATGAAGAAAGTGTTTGGGCTGGAGCTCCTATCAATAATAATAATCCAGGTGCAAAAGCGCATTTGAAAGAAATACAAACTGCCATATTTAATGGTGATTATAAAACAGCCAATGATTTTTCTAAAAAATATTTGGTAGGCACTCCACCCAATGTTAGATCTTATCAAACATTGGGTGATTTAGGAATTAAATTTTATTGGAAATCAGACGCTACCAATTACAAACGTTCTTTAAACATTCAAACAGGTATTGCAAAAACAGAATACACGGTTGATGGCAATAAAATTGTACAAGAAGTTTTTGTATCAGCTCCTCAGAATTTAATGGTTATTACTATTCAAGCAGAAAAACCTTTTGATGCAGATTTACTTTTGTCTCGCCAATTTAATGCAGACTATGAAACAGGTGGAAATAAAAAAAGAAAAACCGATGGCATTTCAAAAGGCGAAAATCATTACCAAGTTCAAAATGGATTGGCTTATTACAATGGTCAAATCATTGATCTTGATTCTGACATGAAAGGCCCTGGAGGCAAGCACATGCGGTATACAGCAGCCATGAAAATTTTGTCTCAATCTGGAGTTCAATCACCCATCGTATCAGATACTGCTGCTGGTTTTAAAATGGTAGGCTCCAAAAATATTGTACTTATTTTAACCGGAGCCACTGATTACAATTTAGACAAATTAAATATGGATCCTTCCATCAATCCGTTAAATGTATGTCAAAAAATTCTTTCAAAAGCTAGCAGCTATTCTGCGACAACACTTAAACAGCTTCATGTAAAAGACCATGAGTCATTTTTTAATAGAGTTTCATTTTCATTAAAAGATGACAACAATAGTCAATATCCAACGGACGAAAGATTGGTGCATATAAGAGAAGGTAAAAATGACAATGGTTTAGTGGCTTTATATTATCAATATGGTCGATACCTATTAATGGGATCTTCAAGAAAGCCTGGTAAATTACCAGCCAACCTTCAAGGGATATGGAATGATTTATACGATGCTCCATGGAGTGCAGATTTTCATACCAATATAAATTTGCAAATGAATTATTGGCCTGCAGAGACTGGAAATCTTTCTGAAACTTCTGTAGTACTAGCAAAGTTTATGGAAAAAATAATGGTACCTGGTGCCGTTACAGCTGCTGAAACCTATGGTGCCAAAGGATGGACACTCCATCATTTGACGGATCCATTTGGTAGGACAGGTGTGATGGATGGCGTATGGGGAATCACTAATATGGATGGCCCATGGATGACATTGCCAGTTTTTGATCATTTTGAATTTACCAATGATACCAATTATCTACGCACCATTGCTTATCCAATGATGAAAGGTTCAGTAGAATTTGTACTTGATTTTTTAGTTACTTCTCCGCAAGGTTATTTAGTAACGAACCCTTCTCATTCACCTGAAAATTCTTTTTTTGTTCCCAATACCGACAGAAAACAGAAATCGCAAATGACCTATGCTCCTACTGTGGATATGCATATCATCAATGCATTGTTTAATAATTTTACTCGGGCTTCTTCTATTTTACATTTAGATAAATCATTGGCAGAAAAAGTAATTGCTGCACAGAAAAAATTGCCACCGATGAAAATTTCTGCATTGGGTACTATTCAAGAATGGATAGAAGATTTTGAAGAGACAGAACTAGGACATCGCCACATATCACATCTATTGGGTTTATATCCACTTGATTTAATTTCTCCTAAAAATCCAGCGATTTTTGAGGCTGCAAAAAAGACACTAGAACGCAGGTTATCAAATGGTGGTGGTCATACCGGTTGGAGCAAAGCATGGATCGTTAGTTTGTACGCAAGATTATTTGAACCAGAAAAAGCTTTAGAAAATCTTAACGGATTGTTTAAAAAAAGTACGTTGAATAATTTATTTGATACACATCCACCCTTTCAAATTGATGGAAACTTCGGCGCCGCCGCTGCCATTGCAGAAATGGTTATGCAATCACAGAACAACGAAATAAATTTATTGCCTGCATTGCCAAAAGCATGGAATGAAGGATCAATGCATGGTTTAAGAGCCAGAGGTGCTTGTACAGTCAATGTTGACTGGGCTGATGGAGAATTAAAAAAGGCTACCATTCAATCAACCAAAGGTGGTACATACAATATTCGATATAAAGAATTAACCAAAACAGTTTCACTTAAGCCAAATCAAACGATTACGCTAAACAATCATTTTAACTAACATTTTTCGAATTATAAGTCGGTCATGAAAAGAGTCTTTTACAATCTAGTCATTTTTATTTTAGTAATCAATGGCTTTGCAAATGCACAAAGCAAATTAGTAAAACCCGCAATAAAATTAAATATCAATTGGGCTAATTATTTGTCTCAACAAGATCTTCTTTGGGATGAAGTTCCAAAAGATTATTTTGCTGGTGCATTTGTAGGAAATGGATTACTTGGAACCATTTTATTTAAAGATGACCTAGACAGTACTGCGCTTAGATTTGAAATTGGCAGAACCGATGTATATGATCACAGAACGGCCTCACCAAGCGCCTATGAAACCAGTCGCTTGCCCATTGGTCAATTATTACTGAAGCCTATTGGCACTATCATCCATGTAAAACTGCGCAATGATATTTGGAATGCAGAAATTAAAGGAGAGTTAACCACTACAGAAGGAACCATTTCTTTTAGATGCTTTGTTCCATCGGCAGAAGAATTGATTGTAGTTAACATGAAAACTACTGGCAAAGAAAATCAAGCGAAATTTTCTTTTCGTCCGCAATTGGCACAGAGCGCAAGGTATATTGCAAAAAGAGCAATGGGCTTAGAATTGAATGTAGCCTATCAACAAAATCCAGCATTTAAAACAGAGATCGTAGATAAAATTGAAGTAGTTACTCAACCTCTTTTAATGGGGGATGATTATGCCACTGCTTGGTCAGAAAGCAAACAATCAGATGGCTCAAGAACAGTATTGGTAACCGTTGCCAACCGTTGGGGTAAATACAGAAAGCCAGCAGCAGGATCTGCAATAGATGCGGTTGCAACCATTAAAGCTGGTCAGCAAAAATCAATTCAATCGATGGAGACTGCACATCGTCAATGGTGGCACAATTATTATCCAGCTAGTTTTGTTTCTATACCCGATGCACATTTAGAAAGTTTTTATTGGATTCAATTATACAAGCTAGCGAGCGCTACACACCCTAACAGACCGGTGATTGATTTACTTGGGCCTTGGTTTAAACCAACCGCTTGGCCTTTGGTCTGGATGAATTTAAATGTTCAACTTACTTATTACACATTTGGGATTACGAACCATTTAGATTTAGAAAATAATTTATACCAATTACTAGAAAGGCACAAAGACCAGATTATTGCCAATGTTCCCAAAGAATTTCAAGATGATTGTGGCGGTATCACCAATCCTGTTGGTTACGATGATCTTTACAATCCAATTTTTATAACAACCGATCCAAAAAATGATAGAGGATTAAATATTATCGTACTTCCTTGGTTAACGCAAATGTATTATCTACACAATCGTAGAACCATGGATGACGCTAAATTAAGAGACCAAGTTTATCCTCTTTTGCGACGCGCTTATAACTTATACTATAGAATTCTACAACTCGGTGACGACGGTTTATACCATATTCCATTTACCTATTCAGATGAATACGGCAATGCAAAAGAGACCAGTTTAAATATAGCACTTGCTCGATGGGGTTTTAAAACGCTTATTGAAACAGCAGAGCGTTTAAAAATAAAAGACCCACTTCTTCCGAAATGGAAAATGATGTTATCAAAAATGGCTGATTATAATATCGATGAAAACGGAATTATGGTGGGCAAAGATTTACCCTTTTCAAAACCACATCGCCACTACAGTCATTTGTTTTCAATATTTCCTTTGTATGATATGAATATTGAAAATGAGCCCAATCGAATTCCTTTGATGAAAAAATCGATTCAACATTTTACAGATTTAGATGGAGACAATTGTATTTATAAATTTTCAGGGGCCTCATCTTTATGGGCTGCCATTGGTTATGGTGATAGTAGTTTAAATTGGTTGAATCGATCATTAGAATTATTGCCAAGGTTTGGTGTTAAACCTGGACCAGCAAGAATACCGACTGCTACCCAAAATACATTGTACAGTGAAAGAGAAAATCCAACTTTTGAATCTCCCATTTCTTCTTCCAGAGCAATATTGGATATGCTAATTCAAAGTTGGGGTGGAGCCATCAGGGTATTTCCTGCAATGCCTTCAACCTGGAAAGATGCCAACTTTTTTAATCTAAGAACAGAGGGAGCATTTCTTGTAAGCGCCGTTAGAAAAAATGGAGATACAAAATTTATTCATGTGAAAAGTCTTGCTGGAGCGCCTTGTATTGTAAAAACTGATTTAAAAGGCAGGGTGAAATTAATTGGACCTTCTTCTGCTAACATGAAACAAAAGGATGGTCAAATTGAACTGACATTGAAAAAGGGGGAAGAAGCGGTAATTTATACTGGTGAACAACCCCCTTCACTTGAAATAACCAACTTACCTGTAATGTCAGATAAAATAAACTCATGGGGTGTAAGAAAAAAAGGACTTTAATGAATATTTTATATCCTTTTAAAACTCATATTTTTATTGGATATAAAACATTTAAAAACAAGTCAGTAAATTTGTATTGATATAACTTTATGACAGTTTAATTGTTAGATCAATGCTTTAACACAAATTATATTATAATTTATTCTTATGAGATTATTGTCTTTTCTTTTGTTCGTATTTATCGGAATTCCAGCAGCTACATTTTGTCAAAAAGATTTTCAAAAAAAGTACCAAAGTCTTTTCATTTTGGCAGAGGATGGTGATGTAATTGATTTACCAGAGGGAGTTTTTGAACTAACCAATACCCTATCCATAGAAGGTAAAAAAAAGGTAACGATCCGTGGAAAAGGAATGAACAAAACCATTCTTAGTTTTAAAAACCAAACGGACGGAGCAGAAGGGATTCGTGTAAGCGATGGAAATGATATTGTACTCGAAGCATTTACTGTTCAAAATGCCAAGGGTGATGCAATAAAGACCATGCATGTAAAGGGCATCACTTTTCGAAATGTAAAAACAGAATGGACAGGAATACCTGGTCCTGAGAATGGAGGATACGGCTTATATCCTGTTCAATGCCAAGGTGTGATCATTGATCAATGTGAAGCAATCGGCGCTTCAGATGCAGGAATTTATGTTGGACAATCAAAAGATATTGTTGTAAAAAAATCGAAAGCTTATCACAATGTAGCGGGTATTGAAATAGAAAATTCTTTGAACGCGGAGGTATTTGAAAATGAAGCTTTAGAAAATACGGGTGGCATATTGGTATTTGACTTACCCGATCTAGTTCAAAAAAAAGGGGGACAAGTAAAAGTTTATAACAATAATATTCATGACAATAATTACATCAATTTTGCCCCTCAAGGAAATATAGTCGCTTCTGTACCTAGTGGAACAGGTATAATGATTCTTGCTGCCAAAGAAATAGAAGTCTACCAAAATAAAATCATCAATAACCAAAGTGCGGGTACCCTCATTATAAGTTATACCACTACCGGCAAGAAAATAAAGGACAAGCTCTACGACCCCTTCCCTTCTGCTATTTCAATACACGAGAATATATATGAAAGAAAAACAGGATTGCCAGTAGGTAAAGATCCATTGGCATTGGTATTGGGACGAAAGTTTGGAGAAAATTTACCGCATATCATTTTTGATGGAATCAAAAATCCTGCACTACTTGATTCTAATGGCAAATGGATTGCTGGACAGTGTATATCTATCCTCAACAATAAAGACCAATCAATTGTTACGCTAGATGTTCAAAACAATTTTAAGAACATTGAAAGAGCAGACAATTCATTTAAATGTGATAATTAAACCATGCTAAGATTTGTATCCATAGGAATAGCTTGTATTTTTTTTCTTGCATCCTTCAGCATTTTCGAAAAAAAAACATATCCAGAAAAATTATCTGAGTGGAATTTTTTTAAGGGTAAACTATCAGACCTAGCACCTTCCAAAGACGTGGTGCCTTACTCATTGAATACTCCTCTATTTACTGACTATGCAGAGAAATCTCGCTTTGTAAGATTACCGTTAGGCAAATCAGTCAATTACCAAAAAGAAGGTGTACTGAATTTTCCAGAAGGAACTGCCATAGTCAAAACATTTTATTATTCTGCCGATTTTCGCAATCCAGGAAAAAATAAAAACATCCTTGAGTCGAGAGTTTTAATCAAAGAGCAGGAAGGATGGAAAGCACTCAGTTACGTTTGGAATGAAGACCAAACGGATGCTGTCAGAGAAATAGCAGGTGATGAAAAGCAAGTTCAATTCATCGATCAACAAGGAATTACCAAGAATATAAGATATGTAATTCCCAATCAAAATCAATGCAAAGGCTGTCACAATTCAAATGATGAATTGATGCCGATTGGTCCTTCTGTATCACAGTTAAATGGAGATTTAAATTACCCAACTGGAAAAGAAAATCAACTAAGCTATTGGAGTAAGCATGGTATGATGGAAAATTTACCTTCCTATGCCTCTATCCCTAAAACAGCTATTTGGAATGATCCCTTATCAGGTGATTTAAATGCTCGAGCGCGTGCCTATTTAGCTATCAACTGTGCACATTGCCATCGCAGAGAAGGTCCTGCTCAGACATCGGGATTGTACTTAACAGAATCAGAAACAGACATTACTGCGCTAGGCATCAACAAGCCGCCTGTCGCAGCTGGCCAAGGTTCTGGAGGAAGGTTAGTAGATATTCATGCGGGAGATGCCAATGCATCCATTCTATGGTATCGAATGCAAACCAATAACCCCGGTGAAAGAATGCCCGAACTTGGAAGGAGTTTAGCTCATCAAGAAGGCATCGCTTTAATTAAAGAATGGATTAATAAAATGAAATAAATACAAACGATTAAAATAAACTACATGAAAAAAAACTACTTGCTATTGTTAATCCTGTTTTTTAATGCATCCGTTTTTGCACAAAAAGAAAGTTGGAAAAATTTATTTGATGGAAAAACATTGAATGGATGGAAAATTTTAAATGGAAAGGCCAAGTATCAAGTAGTGAATGGTACTATCATAGGAACAACGGTTAAAGGTGAAGCAAATTCTTTTCTTGCCACCAATATTGATTACGGAGATTTTATATTGGAGCTAGATTTAAAAGTTGGCAATATGAATTCTGGTATCCAAATCAGAAGTTTCTCCGATACTAGCAATAAGGGTATGAATACCAAAGAGAAAATTACCGATGGAAGAGTGAGAGGTTATCAAGTTGAAATTGATCCGTCAGACAGAGCTTGGTCCGGAGGTATTTATGATGAAGCAAGAAGAGGTTGGATGTATCAAACTGAAATGAATCCTGCTGCGAAAACTGCCTTTATCAAAAATGGTTGGAACAAATATCGCATCGAAGCGATTGGTTCTGTGATTAGAACTTGGGTAAATGATATCCCAGTTACTTATATGGTAGACGATATGAATTTAACTGGATTCATTGCTTTTCAAGTGCATGGTGTTAAAGACAGAGAAGACGGTCAGCAAGTACAATGGAAAAATATTAGAATTCAAACAGGTGCTGCAATGAAACCTAGACCATTGGATATTAAAACTCCTGTAGCCAACTATACGCTCAATACAATTTCTCCGCAGGAAAAAGCACAAGGATTTAGCTTGCTTTTTAATGGCAATAATTTAGAAGGCTGGCGCACGGCTGGTCAAACAACTCCTCCAGAAAAAGGTTGGAAAGTAGATGACGGAATTTTACATATACTACCTCAAGAAGCAAACCAAAGTTCAAAATTTGGTGACATGGTTTCTATCAATCAATTCAAAGCATTTGAATTGAATTTTGATTTCAAATTGACTGAAGGAGCCAATTCAGGAATTAAATATTTTGTTACTGAATCAGGTACTTCAAGAGCAGGTCTGGGTTTAGAATATCAAATACTAGATGATGAGCGCCACCCAGATGCAAAATTAGGTACCGAAGGAAACAGAACCTTAAGCAGTTTATATGACCTAATTCCTGCTGATAAAATAGATGCTCGTTTCCAGCAAAAAATCGGCGAATGGAATCATGGTAAAATTATTGTCTACCCTAATAACCTTGTGCAACACTGGTTAAACGGATTTAAAGTAGTTGAATATAAAAGAGGAAGTAATATTTATAAAGTCCTAGTAGCGCACAGTAAATTTGTAAAAAGTAAAAACTTTGGATTAGCTGAAAAGGGACCCATCCTACTACAAGATCATGGCGACGCTGTATTTTACAAGAATATTAAAATCAGAGAGTTGACAACCAACTAATTTTTTTTAAATAAATTAAAACGGTTACCTAAGTTGGTAACCGTTTTAATTTAATCAACAATTGCTTCAATCGATTCTCCTTTTTTAATTCTGATATCAACGAAACTTATTTCCGCTCCATTCAATAATTTTTTCTTAGCCCTTTTTGCTATCCCGTTTAAATGAATGATTGGATGATCTCCATAAAAGCGGACTTGCCAAGTAAAGTCTTTCTGTCCAGATTGAAAAGTCAAAACAGATCTTTTACTTGACAAATGACTGAGTGTAAAAAAAGAATTCCCAATAGCAATGTTTTTCACTTTTAAGTCTGGTATCGAAGCTGGCAAACGAGCAATACTAGCCAATTTAGCATCAGGAGCGTTCGGCTCAACACCCATCAAACCCTCCACTACATTACTAACCAACACAAAAGATATTTCAGGATAATTACCATCACCCTTGGTCTTGCTCACTGGAAATTGGATGTCGATATTATTGATAATATCTTCCATCCATTTCCAACCTAGATCTATTCTATTGTTAA
>Ga0114960_10004290_pt1 | contig 10710 bp, 8 predicted proteins | sample C_130625_MF_Meta_FD_92637 | JGI IMG/M metagenome (GOLD analysis project Ga0114960, IMG submission 92637) | Freshwater microbial communities from Lake Croche, Canada to study carbon cycling - C_130625_MF_MetaG | ecosystem: Environmental > Aquatic > Freshwater > Lake | place: Lake Croche, Canada...
CATGCAGGCCGTGACGCCAGTCTGCAAACGCTCGCCGGCCTCGAGTCGGGCACTGCGCAATGCGGCCGCGAGCTGCGCATACTCTTGATGAGCCGTATCGACGCGGTTGCGCAGCACCGACTCGGCGTCGCCATCACCACCCATGCCTTCCAGTTCGGTGCGCAAGGCCGCTAGCAGCTCGGGAAGCTCTTCGCTGCGCCGGCGGTGTTTGCGTGCCAGGCGTTGCACCTCGGCCAGCTGCGTTTCCACTTCGCTTAATCGGTCCGGATCGATCTCGACGCGGTCGAGGTAGCGCCGCAACTGTGACGCCGCTTCACCGATGTGCGCCGAAGCGGCGTGCAGCGCGCTGGCGGTGTCGCCGAGTCGCGGGTCGATGGCCGTGGCGTCATCGATGCGGATCTGCGCTGCCGCCAACAGGTCGCTGGCATTGGTCTCGGATTCGCTGATGACGTTCAGGGCCGCCTGGGAGGCGTCGATCAGGCCCTGAGCGTGCGCCAGCCGCTGGTGCTCAGCCTCCAGTTCGGCCAGCGATTCGCGATCGCCGGCGAGGGGTTCCAGTTCGGCGATGTCGTGACGCAATTCGAGCAGCCGCGCGGTCCATGCGGCAGCCGAGGCTTGCCAGTTGCGCAGCGCGGCGTCTGCGCCGTGCCAGTCGCGAAAGGCTGCTGCGACCGCCTGCGCCAGCCCGTCGGCAGCGGCGTAGCGGTCGAGGAACTCGCGTTGCACCTCGGGCCGCGTCAGCATCAGGTGAGCGTTCTGCCCGTGTACGTTGACCAGTTGTTCGGTCGCTTCACGCAGTTGCGCCAGAGTTGCCGGTCGGCCGTTGATGGCGGCGCGCGACCGGCCGCTGGTGTCGACCACACGGCGCAGCAGCAACAGGCCCGGCTCATCGGCGCAGTCGTTGTCGTCTAGCCAGCTGGTGAGCGGACCCGCCGGGTCGAACTCGAAGGTGGCGGCCAGTTCGGCGCGTTCGGCGCCAGGCCGGATCAAACCCGGGGAGGCGCGCTCGCCGAGCAGCAGGCCGAGTGCATCGAGCAAGATCGATTTGCCAGCCCCGGTCTCGCCGGTGAGCACATTGAAGCCCGACCCGAAATCGAGGTCGAGCCGGTCGACGATGACGAAATCGCGGATGCTGATCGAGCCGAGCATGGCGTGCAGGTGGCGGTCTAACCGGTCCAGCCGAGTTTTTCGCGGAGGGTGCGGTAGTAGCTGTAGTCGAGGGGGTGGAGCAATCGCACCCGCTGGGGATGGATGCTCACGGTCAGGCGGTCCCCTGCCAGCAGGCTGTGATGGCCGCGCCCGTCAAAGTAGACGCTGCCCTCGGTCGACTGCAGCACCAGCACCTCTACCCGACTACCGTCGCCCACCACCAGCGGCCGGTTCGACAAGGTGTGCGGGCTCACCGGCACCAGAATCAGCCCGGCCACTGACGGGTGGACGATCGGTCCGCCCGAGGACAGGGCGTAGGCGGTCGAGCCGGTGGGTGTCGCTAGGATCAGGCCATCGGCGCGCAGCTCGTAGGCAAACTCGCCGTCGACGAACACCTGAAACTCGATCATGCCGCCTTGCACGCCGCGACTGGCGACGACGTCATTGAAGGCCAGGGTCTCGGTCACAGTGCTGCCGTCGCGTCCCAGGCTGGCTTGCAGCAAGGTGCGGTCTTCCGGGCGATAGCGGCCGTCCAGAACGCCAGCCAAGGCCGGCAGCATGTCGTCGAGTGCGATGTCGGTGGTGAAGCCGAGGCGGCCACGGTTGACGCCGACCAGCGGCACGCCCGATCCGGCGAGCGCTCGTGCTGCAGTGAGCAGGGTGCCATCGCCGCCGACCACGATCGCCAAGTCAGCTTCGGCCCCGATGCGCTCGAAATCGGCGGCCGGTACGCCGTCCAAATCAAGGCACTCGTGGGTGTGTCGCTCGACCAACACGCGCAGACCGCGCTCTGTCAGAAAGCGCACCAGCTGCAGCAGCTGCGCGCAGGTGCCGGCGCGGGCGAACTTGCCGATGACTGCGGCGGTCTGAAAGGCTTGCATGCGAGCCATTAAACCACAACGGTCTGCTGGCTCCATCGGCCATCTGACCGCCTGCTAAACTCGCACCATGCTCAACGACCGTGCCCAGATCCTGCTCAAACTGCTGGTGGAGCAGTACATCGCCGACGGGCAACCGGTCGGTTCGCGCACGCTGTCGCGCCAGTCCGGTCTTGACCTGTCGGCGGCGACCATCCGCAACGTCATGGCCGATCTCGAAGAGATGGGTTTCATCACCAGTCCGCACACCTCGGCGGGCCGTGTGCCGACGCCGCGTGGATACCGCGTCTTCGTCGACAGCCTGCTCACCGTGCAGCCGCTGGAGCGCGCGCAGATCGAGCGGGTCGAGGGCCAATTGGCGCCGAGCAATCCACAGCAACTGATCAGTACGGCTTCGCAGGTGCTCTCCGAATTGTCGCGTTTCGCGGGCGTCGTGAGCATCACCCGTCGTGCTGAGCCGTCGATCCGTCAGGTCGAGTTTTTGGCGCTGTCCGAGCGGCGCGTGCTGCTGGTGCTGATCACCACCGATGGCGACGTGCAGAACCGCATCATCCACCTGAGCCAGCAGCCGGTGCCCTCGCAACTGGTGGATGCGGCAAGCTACTTCAACGAGCATTTCGCGGGTCAGACGCTCGGGCAGATGCAGCGCCGACTGCGCGACGAGCTGCACGCGCTGCGCCACGACCTGCAGACGCTGATGTCGGCGGTGCTGGCCGCTGGGCCGTCCAGTTCAGCCGGGGACTGCGTGATCTCCGGCGAAGGCAACCTGCTGCGCACCGAAGACCTCACCAGCGATCTGGCGCGTCTGCGCTCGCTGTTCGAGGTGTTCGAGACCAAGACCGGCTTGTTGCAGATCTTTGAAGCCAGTGACAATGCCCAAGGCGTGCAAATTTTTATCGGGGGCGAGTCCGGAGTCACGGCACTAGACGAGTGCAGCGTGGTCACAGCCCCGTACGAGATCGACGGGCAGGTGGTTGGTACCTTGGGCGTCATCGGGCCGACGCGCATGGCGTATGAGCGCGTCATCCCGATTGTCGACGTCACCGCCAGGCTGCTGTCCAACGCGCTTTCGGCGGCGTGAGTCTGCGCCGCACAACCGTCCCCACTGACAGGATCGCTGATGCCCCGTTATTTGCCTGAACCGGCTTTTTCCCACGGCGATCGTCCGCGCATTGGCGTGTTGCTGGTCAATCTGGGCACCCCCGACGCGCCGACAGCGCCAGCGCTGCGCCGTTACCTGGCCGAGTTCCTCTGGGATCCGCGGGTGGTCGAGATCCCCCGCGCGATCTGGTGGTTCATTCTCAACGGCATCATCTTGCCTCTGCGTCCGCGCGCCTCTGCGGCCAAGTACGCCTCGGTCTGGACGCCGGAGGGTTCGCCGCTGCGGGTCTACACCGAGCGCATCGTAGCTGCGTTAAAGGGTCGCCTCGATGCGTTGTTCGGTGACACCGTGGTCATCGATTACGCGATGCGCTACGGTCGTCCGACGGTCGCTGACGCCATCGCCGCCTTGCGCGTGTTGCATTGCGACCGGCTGTTGGTAATCCCGCTCTATCCGCAGTTCGCCGGCAGTACCACTGCCTCGGTGTTCGACGCCGTGTTTGACGCCCTCAAGCAGCGGCGTGTCGTGCCGGAGCTGCGCATGGTTCGCAACTTCCACGACCGGCCAGACTACATCGCGGCTGTCGCTGCCAGTATCCGAGCGTACTGGGACCAGCACGGCGAGCCGGACAAACTGGTCATGAGCTTCCACGGAGTTCCGCGCCGATCCCTCGATCTGGGCGACATGTACCACTGCGAATGCCATAAGACCGGCCGCTTGGTGGCGCAAGCCCTGGGCTTGCCGCGCGAACGCTGGCAGGTGTGCTTCCAGTCGCGCTTTGGCAAGGCCGAGTGGCTCAAGCCCTACACCGCGCCAACCCTGGTGGACATGGCGGAGTCAGGTGTCGGTCGCGTTGATGTGGTGTGTCCGGGCTTTGTCTCCGATTGCTTGGAGACGCTGGAAGAAATGGCGATGGAGGCCCGTGAGGAGTTCCTCACGCATGGTGGGCGCGAGTTCCACTACATCCCGTGCCTCAACGACCGTGAAGATTGGGTCGACGTGCTGGGCCACATCATCGATGAGCAGACCGCCGATTGGCGGGCGACTCAGCCGGGCGCCGAGCAGCTGGCGATCAGTCGCGCTCAGGCGCTGGCCATCGGCGCACAGCAGTAGCCGCGGTCGTCTCGGCGGCGAGCCTGCAGTCCGGAGGCGGCCCTACTGTGGCAGTGCGAACACCGCGATGGTGTCACCGGTTTTGAAGCCGAATAGCGAGTTGCCGCCCGCCGCCACCGCCACATATTGCCGGCCGTCGATGCTGTAGGTGATCGGTGGTGCGTTGACGCCGGCCTCAAGCTGCGCGCTCCACAGCGCCTTGCCGCTGCTGCTGTCGAAGGCGCCGATGCGTTGACCGCCGATGCCGCTGAACACCAGTCCGCCGGCTGTGGCCAGTACGCCACCGAGCAGCGGTTCGTCGGTCTTGACCTGCCAGCGGATCTTGCCTGAGCCAAGGTCGACGGCACTCAGCGTGCCCGAGCGTTCCTTGCCCTCCTGGGTCGAGGCATAGCTCAGCATCGAGCCGTCGGCTTGCTTCACCGAGTTGGCGATGTAGCGCGTCGGCAAGTTCAGCGCCGCGACGAACATCAGTTGCTGCGCGCCATCGATCGCTGTCGGTGACCAGTTGGCGCCACCCGCGATGCCCGGTGCCACCAGCACGCCGTCGCCAGGCGCTGGCGGCGAGAATAGGTTGGACTGCGGTACGAACGGTTCCGAGCGCGTGATCAACTTGCCGGTCTCGCGCTCGTGCACGAACACCCAGCCCATCTTGCTGGCGTGGGCGATGGCGGGAATGGTCTTGCTCGCTGTCTTGAGATCGAACATCACCGCTGGGCTTGCGACGTCGTAGCCCCAGCGGTCGTGCGGCACTTGCTGGTAGTGCCAAACGCGCTTGCCAGTTTCGAGGTCGAGAACGATCAGGGACGAGGTGTAGAGGTTGTCGCCGGGCCGCGACGCGTCGGCCATCTGCGGTGAGGGGTTGCCGCTGCCGAAGGCGAGCCAGCCGCGTTGCGGGTCGATGGTGGGAGTGGCCCAGATCGAGCCGCCGCCGTACTTCCAGCTGTCAGCGAATCGCGCCGCTGCCGTTTTTTCCCCGGCGATGTCGCGGTTGAGATTCACCCCGTAATCGGTGAGTCCTTTGAAACCGCCTTCCCAGCCGGCCTGGGTAATGTCGAACTGCCAGAGCTTGCCGCCCTTCTCGGCGTCGAAGGCGGCGATGAAGCCGGATTGTCCATAGTTGCCGCTCACACCCACCACCGACAGGCCCGCGTCCGGGTGCAGGCCGTAGCCAACACCATTGATGCCGACCAGCACCTTGCCCTGATAGACCATCGGCGCCATGGCGATGCCGACACCGGTGCCGCCGACGTCGCCGACTTTGGCCAGGGGGTCGTTCTCGGCCAGCAGCTTGGTCTCTTCGCGCTGCCCTCGGTAGGTGGCGACCGAGACGTCCCACACTGGTTTGCCAGTAGCTGCGTCAAGCGCGATCAGGCGGCCATCGACGCTGCCGACGTAGACCTTGCCGCCGTCCACTGCAACCCCGCGATTGGCGGGTCCGCAGCACAGTCGAGTCCAACGCAGGGTGTGGGTGTAGCGCCACCGTTCGGCGCCGGTGCGGGCGTCAAGTGCCAGCACATGCGAGCCCGGTAGCGAGACGTACATCACGCCATTGACCACGATGGGCGTCGACTGGAACGTCGCCTTGACGCCGGTATTGACGGTCCAAGCCGGTTGCAGGCGTGACACGGTGTCGCGGTTGATCTCGGTGAGTGGCGAGAAGCGCTGACCGCCCAGGTCGTGGCCGTGCAAAGCCCAGTCGTCGGCGTAGGTCGTACCAGCTGCGCCAAGGATCAGAACGGCGATGGCGAACCCGGCGGCAGCTGGCGGCAGGCGGTTGCGGCTGTGTGTCATGGCGAGGATCCCAAGCGAGTGCAGATGAGCCGAGAGACTATCGCATCCACAGTCCAAAACCACTGCGACTGATCGGCAGGACTCTGGTGCACGCAGGCTGCCCCGCGTGCGCCCGCCTGCTACAGTAATCGGCATGAGACTCGAACACGTGCCTGCCACTGCGCAGATCCCGCAGATCGACATCCCGGCTTTTGACGCCACCCCCTGGGCTGCACGCCGCGCCGAGTTGTTGCGGCGCATGGGCTCGGGCGTGGCGGTCATCCCCACCGGCAGCGAGGTCCTGCGCAACCGCGACGCGCACTTCCCATTTCGCTTCGACAGCTATTTCTATTACCTCACCGGTTTTACCGAGCCCGATGCCGTGTTGGTGCTGGTTGCCGGCGAACAGCCGCAAAGCATCCTGTTCTGCTTGCCCAAAGACGAGACGCGCGAAATCTGGGACGGCTACCGCTACGGCCCCGATGCGGCCCGTGACACGTTTGCGCTGGACGCGGCCCACACCCTCGACGCCCTTGACGAAGTTCTGCCCAAGTTGATGGCTGACCGCGATGCGGTCTGGTACTCGCTCGGGCACGACGCGGCCTGGGATGCGCGGCTCAACGGCTGGCTCAACGCCGTTCGCGGACTGGTGCGCACCGGCGTGACAGCGCCCGAGGCCGTGCGCGACGTCCGTGTGCTGCTCGACGAGATGCGCTTGATCAAGGACGCCAGCGAACTGGCGACCATGCGCCGTGCCGCGGCCATCTCTTGCCGCGCCCATGCCCGTGCCATGCGGTTTACCCGTCCGGGTGTGCGCGAGTTCCAGGTCGAGGCCGAGTTGCTCCACGAGTTCCGCATGGGCGGGGCGCAGAGTCCGGCCTACGGCAGCATCGTCGCCACCGGCGCCAATGCCTGTGTCCTGCACTACCGAGCCGACAGCGCGGTCTGCGCCGACGGCGATTTGCTGCTCATCGACGCCGGTTGTGAGGTCGACGGCTACGCGAGTGACATTACCCGCACTTTTCCGGTCAACGGCCGCTTCTCCGGGCCGCAGCGCGACTGCTACGAGCTGGTGCTGGCGGCGCAGGCGGCGGCCTTTGCCGCCACCGCACCCGGCCGCCACTGGAACGAGCCACACGACGCCGCGGTGAAGGTGTTGGCGCAGGGCTTCATCGACCTTGGCCTGCTGCAGGGCTCACTCGACGGCGTGCTGGAGAGCAAGGCCTACAGCCGCTTTTACATGCACCGCACCGGCCACTGGCTCGGCCTCGACGTGCACGACGCCGGCGATTACAAGGTGGGCGGCGACTGGCGACCGCTGGTGCCAGGGATGGTGCTGACCATCGAGCCGGGCTGTTACATCCGGCCGGCCGATGACATCGATGCGCGCTTCCACAACGTCGGTATTCGTATCGAAGACGACGCGCTGGTGACGGCTGATGGTCACGACAATCTGACGCAGGACGCACCGAAGTCGCTCGCCGACATCGAGGCTCTGATGCGCGACCGCTGATGCGATCACCGGTCGACGTCGCAATCGTCGGGGGCGGGCCGGTCGGCTGCGCGTGCGCTGCCCTGTTGGTGCGCGGCGGCGTCTCGGTGGCCCTGCTGGAAGCCGGCACCGCTGTCGAACCGGACGCGCGGGCGCTGGCCATCGCCTGGTCGAGTCGGCAAACGCTGGCGAGCTTGGGCGTCGATTGGTCGGCGCTCGAGGCGACGCCGATGCATCACGTGCATGTGTCCGAAGCAGGTCGGCCGGGCAGCACCGTGCTGGATGCAGCCGACGCCGGACTGCCGGCACTGGGCTACACCGTGCGTTACAGCGACATTGCGCCGGCTCTACGCCGCGCCGCTGGCGCGGCACTGCAGACGGGGGTGCGAGTGAGCGCGATGGAGCCGCCGGCCGGCAATGGACAGTTCGCGCGTTTGCAACTGCAGACCGCCGACGGCGAGCAGTCTTTAGAGGCGCGCTTGGTGGTGGTGGCTGATGGCCAGGGCCAGTGGCCGGGCATTCGGCGGTATGCCAAACCGTATGACGCCGTCGCACTGTTGGTCGACCTGCACTTCGCGGCGGCGACGGCCGGCTGGGCGTGGGAGCGCTTTACCCCGGAGGGGCCGTTGGCCATCTTGCCGCGAGCCACGCCAGCCGGTTTACGCCACACCTTGATTTGGAGTGTGCGTCCGGAGCGCGCTCAGCAACTGGTAGTAGCGTCCGATGCCGAATTGGCCGCTGCTATCGAGCGTGGGGTTGGTCCACGCTTGGGCGCGGTGTTGCACATCGACTCGCGGGCCACTCGCAGCTTAACGTTGGCAGTGGCCGAGCCGCGAACCGCCCCGCGTCTGGCGGTGGTCGGCAATGCTGCGCAGACTCTGCACCCGATTGCGGGGCAGGGCCTCAATTTGGGCTTGCGCGACGCCGTCGACCTGGCTGCTGTGTTGTGCGACACGCCCGCTGAGCAGCGCGGTGGTGCGGCGATGCTGGCGCACTTCGACCGCTTGCGCCGCAGCGATCGCCTCGGCGGTGTGGCCTACACCGATGGCTTGATCCGCGTCGCCGGTTTGAATGCGGGACCTCTGCGCACCCTGCGCGGGTTGGGGCTTGCCGCGCTCGACCTGCTGCCCGGTGCGCGCCAGCGTCTGTTGGCGCGCAGCGTGTTCGGGCTGCATGTTTGATGCGAACATGACACTTCACGCAACAGGGGCTTGGCGCTAGACTTGCCAGCTTTCCGCAGCCCACCACATCTGTGCAAATCGGCCGCCACGTCCTCCGCAACAATCTGTTTGTCGCCCCGATGGCGGGGGTGACCGACCGGCCATTCCGTCAGCTCTGCAAGACATTGGGCGCAGGCGTGGCGGTGAGTGAGATGGTGACGTCCAATTCGCTGCTCTACGGCTCGGAGAAGACGCGACGACGCGCCGACCACACCGGCGAGGTCGACCCGATCTCGGTGCAAATCGCCGGCGCCGACCCGGCCATGCTCGCCGAGGCCGCCCGCTTCAATGTGGACCAAGGCGCGCAGATCATCGACATCAACATGGGCTGCCCGGCCAAGAAGGTCTGCAATGTGATGGCCGGCAGCGCGCTGATGCAGGACGAGCCTCTGGTCGGCCGCATTCTCGCGGCGGTGGTCAATGCTGTGCCCGAGGTGCCGGTTACGCTCAAGTTCCGCACCGGCTGGAACCGCGAGAACAAGAACGCGCCGATGGTTGCCCGCATCGCCGAGGAGTCGGGTATCCAGCTCATCGCCATTCACGGCCGCACGCGCGCCGACCAGTACATGGGCGACGCCGAGTACGACACGATCAAGCTGGTGAAGAGCCAGCGCGGCATCCCGGTGATCGCCAATGGAGATATCACCTCGCCGCAGAAGGCCAAGTTCGTGCTCGATCACACCGGCGCCGATGGCGTGATGATCGGTCGTGCGGCGCAGGGCCGGCCGTGGATCTTTCGCGAGATCGAGCACTTTCTGAAGACCGGCGAGATCCTGCCGCCGCCGCGCGTTGACGAGATTCACCGCGTCATGGTCGCGCACATCGAGGACCTCTACGGCTTCTACGGCATCGAGCGCGGCCTGCGCGTCGCGCGCAAGCACATCAGCTGGTACACCAAGGGCTTGGTCGGGTCGGCGAGTTTCCGGCACGCCATGAACCAGCTCGAGACGGTCGCCGAACAGCGCGCCGCCATCGACCAGTTCTTTGCCAGCCTCGGCCACACCGGCGAGCGGCTGGTCTACGACGAGCTCGAAGCGGATGAGACCGTGGCGACGGAGCTGGCAGCATGAGCGGCGGTGAGATCTCCAACTGCGTGCGCCGCGCGCTTGAGGATTACTTTGCGCAGCTTGACGGTGAGCCGCCGCAAGAGGTCTACCAGATGGTTCTCGATTGCGTTGAAAAGCCGATGCTGGAGGTGGTGATGCGCCACGCCCGCGGCAATCAGACGCACGCGGCGCAAGTTCTAGGCATCAGTCGCAACACCCTGCACAAGAAACTGGTCCAGCACGGACTCGATCAATGACCCGCTGGGCTCTGCTGAGCGTGTCGGACAAGCGCGGCGTGGTCGATTTCGCGCGCGCTTTGGCCGATCTCGGATTCTCCCTGCTGTCTACTGGCGGTACCGCAGCGGCTCTGCGTGACGCCGGTCTGGCGGTGACTGACGTCGCCGAGCACACCGGGTCGCCGGAGATGCTCGACGGCCGCGTCAAGACGCTGCACCCGCGCGTGCACGGCGGCATCCTCGCGCGCCGCGACCTGCCAGAGCACATGGCGACTCTGGCGCAGCACGGCATCCCGGCGATCGACATCGTCGCCGTCAACCTTTACCCCTTCGCGCAGACCGTGGCCCAGCCGGGTTGCAGCATGGATGACGCCATCGAGAACATCGACATCGGTGGTCCGGCGATGGTGCGTGCGGCGGCCAAGAACCACGGTGGCGAAGCCGGTGGCGTGGGCATCGTCACCGATCCGGATGATTACGCTGCGGTGCTCGACGAGCTGCGCAGTGGCGCTTTAAGCACCGCGACCCGCTACCGCCTCGCCGTCAAAGCGTTCACCCACACCGCGCGCTATGACGGCATGGTCGCCAACTGGCTGTCGGCGCGCGCGCCGGGTGCTAACGCAGCCGGCCTTTCGGACACATTCCCCGAGCTTCTGCAGCTCGGTTTCGACCGTTTGCAGACGCTGCGCTATGGCGAGAATCCG
>Ga0114960_10004295_pt1 | contig 10702 bp, 9 predicted proteins | sample C_130625_MF_Meta_FD_92637 | JGI IMG/M metagenome (GOLD analysis project Ga0114960, IMG submission 92637) | Freshwater microbial communities from Lake Croche, Canada to study carbon cycling - C_130625_MF_MetaG | ecosystem: Environmental > Aquatic > Freshwater > Lake | place: Lake Croche, Canada...
ACAACCCGTAGAAGTTCTTCAATTAAATATATTTAATCGAAAGGTAGAAGTACTAGAAGATGATTATTCTAAAGGAATATTACAATCTTATCCACCCAAAGGTTATTCTATGAGACTTAGAGCAACTAATGGTAGATATGAAGATAACAGAAATTAAAAAAAAGCTTAGAGAAATCTAAGCTTTTCTTTTATGGAAACTATAGGCAAGACATAGTTTTTAATATATATCTGTCATCCATTGTGGTTATGGAGAATGATTTATCAAATAGTAAATTATGTCTAGTTGCAAGTGGTAAAAGAAAAACACATAAAGGTTGGACTTTACCACAAAATACTTTCTAAACCACTTTTCTGAGTACCATTTAATTCACTTCTAATCTGCATTAAAATTTTTCCTAGATTATTCTTTCCTTTACCAATACATTTCTCACAAGTACATTGACCATAAAAGACATCGTGCCACCAATTACCTTCGATAATAGTAACATCACCTGTTGAAAGTAACATTTCTTTTAACTCTTCGATTTTGAATTTTTCACGAAGTCCCCATTCCATAAAACCCAACTTCTTTGAATCCCACTCTGAACGTACTTTTATAACCTTTCCCAATTGTTTAGCTTTACCAGGTGCCATATTAGCAACTAATTCTCTAAAGTCTGCTGATGTGTAGTATTTACCATCAATCATTTGATCATTATTACATTTCATTGCAACATAATATGTTTCAACACTATTGTAAGTAATACCTTGGTATTCTATTTTACAAGGATAGAAATTGGATAAAAACCCGTATCTACCATCAAATTTTGTTATCATAATTTTATATATTATAAAAAACCCACTCGGTGAGTGGGTTTTTGTAGTGGAGATGACGTTGAACTGCCCAACGTGTCTTTTTAGTCATCGCAAATTATTCGTTTACAAGTTTAGTAAGTTTTTCTAAGTCTTACAAAATAATCAGTTTTTGAATCTCAAAGTACTAATAAAAAGGTTTCACTTTTAAACTGGTGACCACAGCTGTAGAATTTTTGGTGTATTAGTCTTATTTGATTAAGCTACTACTAAATCTCTGTTAGAGATCAAATTGTTTTGTAAGCAAGCTACTAAATCTTCACTTGTTCCTACTTGATTAACGTTGCCGTTTAAAATTGTACCATCTAATTTATTAATCGGTCATTGTAGGCCACCCGATACTTGCATAATTATTAATCAACCAAGAATCAATGCTAATACATCCCCAATTGTTTGTTTATATATTAGATAAAAAAAGCCAAAAAGTTTAGTTTTTGGCTTTATTTTTTTATTATTCAAGAACGTTATCAGTAAACCACTTAATAACTAGTTCTTTTGGTATAACATCACCATAATACTCTTTATATTGTTCACCACCTTTTTTAATGACATATGACGTATCATCTGTGTTGATACTATCAAAGTATTTAACATAGTCTTCAAAGCTCTTAAAACGCATCCCTAATATACTTCCGGAGCCATCATTAAATACCATCATTTTATAATCTTCTGGGTTGATATCGATACCAAATATATTACCTAAATAAATATTTAATTTTTTAACATCTTTAAAATCGAATCTAACATCTTTTTGACCTTCGATTTGAACTAGAATATCATCTAAAATAGTTACTTTAATATCAACATCTTCAAACCAAGTATTAAACACAAGAGTATCGGTATTATACGTATCATACTCTAGTGTATTTGTATGTAATAAGTCATATTTATTTAAAATACTTTTAACTTCTTTTACGACACTCTTATTAGAGAAACGATGTCTTGGTGCTATTTTATATTTTGGTTCAAAATAAGTTACTTTTCTTTCAGTTGGTAAGTTCTCCCAATCTATTTTACAAGCAGCATCTGCAACTTTTTTGGTGTAGGATAAGTCTACATACTCTGTTTTATAATGTTCGTTCCAACCACCTGCACTAATATTAGTACATTCTGGAATAATATCTAAGAAAGTAGCAGTATCTGTATAATAAGCATTTGGATCTGGTTTAGACTCAACACCTAAGCTAGTTAGTTCATCTGATAAAGCATCTGCAAAGTCAATAGAACAACAAAATCTACCTTTCTGTCTTAACACAACAGAACCAGTTTGTTTTCTATCAAACGCAACTGCTCTTTTAAATTTTTTGAAGAATTCTGGGTTTGCTTTTAAAGCATTTTGTGAACCCCATAAACCACCACTTAAAATTGGTTCTTCTCCTAAGAAGAAGTAATAAGTTCCAGGTATTCCTTTAGAAATCATGTATAATAAAATAGACATTCCTAATTTATTATCACCACCTAATATGGTTGTTTCATCAGTTTTAATAATATCACCTTCAATAACGTGATTTACCTTTTCATATTTAGTACAATAAGTATCTAAGTGTGTGGTGAATAATGTTTCTGAATTACCTACTTGAATATAATAGTTTCCTATAGAGTCTTTTTTGTATCCAGATGGCAGATATTTCTCCAATTTGGTTTCATCACCATAAGGAATTGTATATTCAGTTAGCTTCAAAAAAGTATCCTTTATGTCTAAAGGATTTATACTTTTATTTTCTTTCTTATTCCAGAAAAGACCTTCGTTTTTAATCATAGTTATTTAATTTTTTACAAATATACAAAATTATTTTTAAATATTAAAATGGTGCTTCATCATCTTCTCCAAAATCTTCATCAGTATCATCATTTAATCCTTCATCGTAATAGAACCCAAATTCTAAAGTTTGACCTCTTTGATTTTCCCACATATCAAATTCTGAATCGTATTGAGGTAGTATATCCATTTTTAATTTATTTAAAAGATCAAAAACATTTATTACATCACTTAATTTTTCTCTATGACCCATAGAACATCTAATAGATAGATCTAAATTATCATTAGTAATAGATACATTTTCAATACCTTTATTTTTAAACATACCTCTTAGTAGATATTTCAAGTGTTCCATATCATCATCTTCAATATCTTCATCAGATAAATCAGGATCTCTATCATCATCTTTATTATCATAATGACTAAAATTATGAGCTGCTCCACCATAGTATTCACTATCATAGAAATCTTCATCATCGTCATCAGGCATTTCACCAGACATATCAAAACGAGATCCTAAAGAATTATTTTTTCTAGAACCACCAGCCCAATCATCATTCCAATCTTGATCTGTACCTTCCCAGGCATCATCATCAACTCTTTCTATAAATCTTTTATACTTTTGTATCATATTATTTTAATTCTATTTTGATGGTTGTTTCGTCAAAAACAACATAAGGGTCTGCGGTTCTATGTTTATATAATAAACCTTGTACTTGTGATAATGTGTCAAAGATAGTTTTAACATCAGCAAGATCTAAATCTATTTTAATAAAAATTTTATCTTGAACACCAACTACTTTAACATCTAAACCAAATATAGATTTTTTAACAGTATCAATTAAAGTTTTATGTCTTCTTAATAATTCTTCATTTATACCCACTTTTCTTACAGAAGGTAATTGTGACCAATTTACTTTTAAAGAAGCCTTTGCTAATTTCTCTAAATAAGTCATATTTTGTATCTCTCTAGCGGTATGTTCATTATTATATCCTACTGATACATTAGTACACTCTGATATATCATCAATAAATGATGCAGAATCGGTAAAAACTCCTGTTGGATCAGTAGATAAATTTAATCCACTTTTATTATATTCTTTACAAAGTGCAGTAGCAAATTCATTAGAACAACAAACCCTACCATATTGAGAAGTAATAACTGAGCCAGTTTTTCTTCTATCAAAAGAAACACATTTTTTAACATTTTTTAGAAAGTCAAATGAACTATATTCACTTGCTAAATCTCTAGAACCAATACCTCCTCTTTCTTCTCCAATAAAGAAGTAATAAATACCCGGAATTTTATTTTCCATCATATATAACATTACTGCTACTCCGGCTTTATCATCAGCACCTAATATAGATGTACCATCAGTATAGATATACTCATCTCCATCTTCCATCTTTGATAATAATTTGGTATCTACTTGAGTTCTGTCTGCGGTATCCAAATGAGATGTAAACATTGTAGTATCATCTCCAGCAATCACTTTATAATAATTACCAAATTTATCTAATTCCAAGTCCGGTAAAAACTCTAAAACTTCAGTCTCATGACCCATTGGATATGTTTTTGTTACTAATGATAAGAATGTTGAACGAACATCTTTAGGATTATAAACAAATGGTTTATGTTCAATTGGTGTACCAACTGGTTGTACTGCAATTTTTACTCCCTTTTTAAGGTTTACAATAGTAGTAGAGAATTTTCTAATACTTTCTTCATCATAAACACCAGGGAAATAACTTCTCAAAAATGTTCCAATTTTAATATATTGTCTTCTTCCACCTATTATAGCATCAAAGAAATAATCTGAATCAGAGATATCCAATCTTGATATATTCATATCATTAGCATATTTAGACCTAGGGTCTGCCATCCAATTAAGTTCATATGCGATATAATCATCATGATCATCTTCCATCTTAGTTAGAAGTTTTACTAACCTAGCAGAAAATGCAATCTTTATCTCATCTTCATATCTCATTTTATAATCATTTGCCATTTAAAATGTTTTTATTTTTATTATATATTAAAATTATATAGTGACTTCATGTGCGTTTTTATAGTCGACCATAACTTGACCATCATTCATACCTGGTCTTTTTGAAACAAATCTACTTTTACAGTAAACTACAGTAGCTTTATTAGTACCTTTCGCTTTACTATTATCTTTTGCAATTTCTGCAACTTTTTTAATAACTTCAGGTGTTGGTATATTATCTTTAACAACAATAACTACATGACTACCAGGAACTCCCTTTACATGCATCCATATGTCGTCATTATTAGCAACATTAAATGTTAAGTGGTCATTAGATCTAGCGTCTTTACCTAAATGAATGGTAAATCCATCAACTTCCATTTTTTTAATATTAGGAAATTTATCTTTTTTAGATTCATTAAACTGCGAATATTTCTTTAATCTCATAAAGTATATATTATTTATATAAAACAAAAAAAGACCCAATTGGGTCTTTTTTTGAAAATATAATAACTAATAATTAGTTAAGTAATCCTTTAGTATCAGAAACTTTGATAGTCATGAACTGTTTTTGTGGGTACCAACCAACTTCAGTTACTGCATATCTTGATCTAAGTAACATTCTTGGTGCGAATGTAGCCTCAGAGATGATGCTAATTGACTGAGCCATTAAGTAAGGTACGAAAATAATACCTGGTTGATCAGGATTATTTTTTCTTCCTAAAACGATTCTGTTATCGTTATATCTCATGTATGGATCAACATAGATAGAGATGTCTCCGATTGAACCTACTGGGTACAATTGACCTTGAGAGTTCATTTTAGATTTCAATGGGTTGATTGTGTATCCTGCGATATCTTGTAAAGCAGCAGCTAAACCTCCATTTGTGATTAAGTATTGAGCTGGCCCAACACGTCCCTCTGTTGCGATGTAGTTAGAAGCATGAGCAATTTTCGTGATCAATTTTCTTTGTACTGCGTGAGTAGTTTCACCACCAATTGAACCAGTAGATGCAGCATAAGCAGTATCTAAGTCAAATAATGTTTGTCCTGTGATAGCACTTGAGTAAGTACCACCTGCTAAAGGAGCATTAGTTCTGTTTAAATCTCCCATTTCGAAGATTTTATTAACAATTTGTTTAGAGATTGTTTGAGACAATTCATTAACAAGGATTGATTCCATTTTTTGAACGATATCCATACCAGTGTTAGCTTTAATGTCTTCGATCTCAGTTCTTCTAAGTGCAGAAGATACTTCAATAGTACCAACAGCAACTGTTTTAGAAGAGATTTTTGGTCCAATAACACCTGAGTAAGTATCATCATCTGTTTGTCTGTCCATTGGGTAAGAACCAGCAGCTTGAGTTGCAGGACCGAACCAGTTTGCAGAGAAACCAGGAATGTGATCTTCTAAAGCAGATACTAATTGAACATCAACTGAAGTACCAGGAGTTGATACAGTTACACCAGCAATTGATTTAAGAGAGAATTTCATTGATGCAGTTGCAGCAAATGTATTTCTTGTTACATCAAAATCCCAGTTATTGTATAATGATGAACCAGGGTTATTACTTGCAGCAGTGTTTACTTGTCTGTAAGCTTTAAACATTGGATATCCATCAATACGAGAGAATCCTAAGAATTCAACTACGTTAGCTTTTGAATTAACTGGTTCAGCATAAACTACTGTTGAGTTAGCAGTAATACCTGAAATCCAGATTCTACCACCTGATAAACCACCTTGTGTTTCAGTGATTGCAGGAGTAGCATTAGCCATTGCTGTTCTTAATGCTGCAGTAATAAGTGTAGCAGTTGCTGCATCAGTATCTTGTGCTTTGAAAACTTGTGGTTTTTCGTCAGAATTACCTAAACGAGTATCATCATATTGAAAGTCAATATAAAGTAAATCGATTTTCGGACCTGGAGTTGGTTTAACAGCAACTAAGTCAAGACCAATTGTTTGAGCAGCAATTTTCATTGCAACTGGTAACAAGTTTTGACCAACATCACCTGAACCTGGAGCACCACCGTTCCCGAATGATGTACCGTTTCCGATTGTTTGACCTGCATATAATGAAGGTTGTGCAGCAACTACACCTCCCATACCTGCAACGTTTGAAGCGTTCACGTATGCGTTTTCGTTGATTGAGTGAAATTCAGCATATTCTGACATCCATTCTACTCTATCACCTGTAACTCCCATGTTTTCCAACACTGGAGACCATTTTTTCATGGCTTTTTGATTATCTATTCTAATGTGTGACATAAAATTTAATTTTTTTTTTAGTTTTTTTACAATACTATATATATCCTTGTTTTTACTCGTTTTTGACAAGTATGGATTTTTTATAGATTATATACTTTTGAATCTTTCCATTATTGCAGTCATCTCATTATCAGACAATTTGTCTTCTTGGATTAAAGCTTCGTGTGCTACTAATTTCTTAGTTGTAGATTCATTTTTTTTGATATTTCTAGTTCCCCAGAAATGTTCAATTTGATTTTCAGTTTTTAATACATCCTCTGGATATAATCTAGCTTGTGATAAGACAGATTTTTTAGCAGATTCGTTTAACTGACCCCAGATCGGCTTCATGTTTTCCGGCATCAATCTGATTACTCTTTCTTCAAGAGATTCGTTTTTTGTTGATAATGACTCTGCAATTAAAGTAAGAACTTCTTTTTGTGTAAAATAACTACTTTCGTTTATGTGTAGTTTCACATTGTCTTGTTCTTCGTCTGATAATGCATAAAAGCTATCAACTTGTGATTTGTTTAAGAACTTTAAAAAGTTCAAATCACTGCTTTCAGAAACTTTACGTTTTTTAGCTTCTTCAATTAATTTATTTATTGATTCAGAAAGTTCTGAGTCTTCTTCTCCCATAAATTGAGATTCAAGACCTTGACCTTCTTCACCTTCTAATTCTTCTTCATGTTCTTCACCTTCGTGACCTTCACCTTCGTGTTCTCCAGCAAATTCTGCAGCATCTTCAGCAAACTCTTTAGCTTCTTCAGCAAATTCTTTAGCTTCTTCTGCAAATTCTTCGTGTCCTTCGTGTCCTGTGAATTCTTCATCTTCTTCTTGCCCTTCTAATTCCTCTTCATTTTCTTCAAAACCAGCGTCTTGTAATGTAGGGAATTGAGCTTCTCCATCTTCTTCAGCAGATTCGTTTAATTTAAAACCACCATTTAATCTTTCAACGATCATTCCTTGGTAAGAAATAGATTTATCTAAACTTTCTGCTACATATTCTGAGTAAGCGATGTTATCATCTAAATGTTCAGCAATGTATTCTGAGTAAGCAATGTTACCTTCTACGTGTTCTGCTAAGTATTCTGAGTAAGCAATTGAGTTATCAACATTCTCAGCAATATATTCTGAGTAAGCGATGTTTTTGTCTAAGTTTTCAGCGATATATTCAGAGTAAGCGATATTCTTGTCTAAGTTTTCAGCTAAGTATTCAGAATATTCAATGTTTTTATCTAAGTTTTCGGCTAAGTATTCTGAGTAAGAGATGTTTTTATCTAAGTTCTCAGCAATATATTCTGAATAGTTAATGTTTTTGTCTAAGTTCTCTGCTAAGTACTCAGAGTATTCAATGTTTTTGTCTAAGTTTTCAGCAACATATTCAGAGTAAGCAATAGCTTTTTCTAAATTTTCAGCTAAATAGTCATTGTGTTTAACTAATTTTTCAGTTGTATCTTTTAATGATTTATTTTCATTAACTACAACTTGAATTTTGTCAGCTAAATAATCTAAATATTTAGCAACTTGTGAATTAGTATTATTTAATTCTTCATAATACTCTAACAATTGTTCCAATTTCTGTGGGCTCATATTACCTTTTGAAATTGCACTTTTTACTTCACTCTTTGTTGAAGCAATCTCTTTAACCAAATACTGTGAATAGTCACTTAACTGTTTCTTGGTTACAAATTCATCTTTGTTCATATTGAATAGTTCATTTATTTTTGACTCGTCAGATAATTCATATATCCTAAAGTTATTTTTTTCGATTTGTCCTTCTGGGCAAAAACCTAACGATTCATTTAATACTCTTACACTCATTTTTGCTGATGCAAATCCAGGATCTGCAACAATGTCATAAGTAAAAAGCTTTTTTAATGATACTGAACCATCTGATTCTGTTATACCAGCTGCTCTTGATGATACAAAAACTGGACATCCGTCGTCAACTAATGATTTAGCTTCCTTACCCCAGTAAGTACTTAGCAATTTTATTTCTCCAGCAACAATGTTCTTTTCAGCAACAAATTCTGCTTTTGTAATAATGTGTGATGCTCTTGATAACGAAGTATCAAAAACATCCGGGTGATCGAATTCACCATAAACAACACCTAGGCTGCTCATTCTTTCATTCATTTCTTGTAGTGCTGGTAAAAATTTCTCAGCTTGATATATCCTCTCATTACGATTCTTTACACCAAACTCAGTAAAAGTACCACCCAATACATACTCCTTATTAGTAGAGGCTGACTCTCTAATAAGCGAACTTGTTGAATTTTCTACTATTAAAACCGGTTTCATTTAAAATAATTATTTTTTGTAGTTATTACAGGGATATATATTTAACCTTGAAAACAATAAAATTTTAAAGGTGGATTCTTTATGGTAAAAAAATATTTTTTATTTTTATTAGGTATATCTACTGGATTTTTTATCTTTGTGAAAATTTTGGAGGAGAAACGCTATATTTAATAAATACTTAAAAAAATGCGGTTTTTTATGATCCTATCAAGAGAGATAAATGTAAAAATCACTGAATCAAATTACAACTATTATGATGATTTAGGATATGATGTATATATAAGTGAAGAAATTGTAATTCCAGTTGAGTTACTACCAAAGGGATCACATTACAAAATCAAGTGCAAATGTGACACTTGTGGAATTGAAAAAGAAGTAATCTATAAGAACTACTTGAAATATGATAATGATTGGGGGGATTACTATTGTAGAAAGTGTTCTGAAGTTAAAAGAAAAGAAACATTAAGAAAAAATTTCGGAGTTGATTATCCGATACAGAATAAAAAAGTTTTAGAAAAGATGAAGAAAACACTAGTACAGAAGTATGGAGTAGATAACATTTCTAAAAACAAAAAAAAATTAAAGAATGAATAAAATTAAAGAAGATAGTGTTTTTGAGGGCACTATCGATTTCGCAAACAGCGGAAATGCCTCAATAAATATAGGAGATAAAAACCTCTTCATATTTAAGAAAAATACACTTAACTCACTTAATGGTGATAAAGTTAAAGTTAAAGTAATAACTAAGAGCAATAAAATTGAAGCGGAAGTTATTGAAGTTCTCGAAAGATTCAGAACACAATTTGTTGGTAAAGTACAAATAAACAAAGAAAATAAAAGACTAATCTTTGTAGTACCAGACAGTCAAAAAATTGCAGTCGACTTTTATATAAAAGGAGAACACGATGCAATACACGATCAAAAGGTTCTTGTCGAACTGATAGACTGGGAACCAGGAACAAAATCACCAAAAGCAAAAATAGTAGAAATACTTGGTAGTTCAGGTGATAATAATACAGAAATGAACTCAATAATGTATGAGTACGGTCTACCCAACAACTTTCCTTTAATGGTAGAAGCCGAAGCGGAATTGATAAACTTCACAATTCCCGAATCAGAAATCAGTAACAGACGAGATTTAAGAAATATCACAACATTTACAATTGATCCGGTCGACGCCAAAGATTTTGACGACGCACTTTCAGTTAATATACTTGATGATAATACAGTAGAAGTAGGTATACATATCGCAGACGTTTCACACTATGTTAAAGAAGGTGGTATAATTGATGAAGAAGCTATTAAAAGAGCAACATCAGTTTATCTTGTTGATAGATGTGTACCAATGTTACCAGAAAGATTGAGTAATGGAGTATGTTCATTAAGACCTAATGAAGATAAGCTTTGTTTCTCAGTTATAGTTAAACTAGATAGTGATGGAAAACTATTAGATAAATGGTTTGGAAAAACTATTATACATTCAGATAGAAGATATTCTTATGAAGAAGCACAAGAAATAATTGAAGGTAAAGAAGGAGATTTCAAAACCGAAAT
>Ga0114960_10004297_pt1 | contig 10699 bp, 6 predicted proteins | sample C_130625_MF_Meta_FD_92637 | JGI IMG/M metagenome (GOLD analysis project Ga0114960, IMG submission 92637) | Freshwater microbial communities from Lake Croche, Canada to study carbon cycling - C_130625_MF_MetaG | ecosystem: Environmental > Aquatic > Freshwater > Lake | place: Lake Croche, Canada...
TGGGCCTTCTTGAACAGTTCGACCATTCGGGCATAGGTACCAATCGAGAATACAGACTTCATAAATGAGTCTGCCCTGAAAAATTGGCAGAGTTGAATCTATGCCCGTATCAACAATTACAAGCGTTGGCTCAATGGGCGCAGAAGCCACTGCCGTTGGAACCAAATTTGCAAGAGCCAATATAAATACGGAAATTGCAACCTTAAGAATCTGCACGAGAGCAGCTCTAGATAACCATTGTGTAATTAGGCAGTGAATTAGTTTTCGAATCCACCATCAACATTAATCTCATTCATTTCATCTACGGCTAGTGACTTGTTTTGAATCTCAGAAATATATTCAGACAACACTTCACCACTTATGACAGTAAAATTCTTTGGGCTATACGGACCCGAGAGATCAATTCGGACCGAAAGATCTATCCATTGAGGTGAATCGACCTCTTGCTTAATGACTTGCACGCCCGGCTCTGAAAGCTGCATCTTCGTTGGAACAAAAGCATAACTTTCAAAACCCTCATGCACAGCCGTTGACATTCCGACTGAAGTTAATGGCAAGACGCTAAAAGCTGGCGCTTTCTTATTTTGTTCACCGAAAATTTCGAAGAAAAATCCGTTCCAGTTGTCATCAGATCCTCCACCATAGGTCCAATCCAGGTCAGCTAAAGAATCATGATGCAAGGATTTGACTGGAGCTGAGACCCCGGGAATGACTTCTTCGCGAACAATTGCTGCAACCTTCTTGATTGTCTGCTCTCCTGCGATTGATTTTATATCGCCTGACATAAACTGCTTAAAAAATGCACTTCGCGCGCCATTTGATGCCTCAGGTAAATCTGAATCTAGCATCTCTACTCTGAAACTTTCTGGGTCAAGTCCCATTTCTACTGAGGCTGCCTTTATCAAATTATTTAATGCCTCTGTCCGCCAGCCCTTTCGAACTACCTTTTCCAAAGTATTTCGCTCAAGCTGGTTTTGAATAGAACGTGGCCCAGAATGCGCCTTTGCGAATCGAACTGCAAGTGGAATCTGATCTACATCTAAACCATCTGCTGGGTCGGTAAACCAGGCCTCATCCACTTTCCATGGCTCAATCAAAACTAAACTCAATAGTCGGTACCAATCAACAGCTTGAGCATGGAGCGATTTCAATCGTTGTGTTTCATCACGTAAATGTGCAAGTGACTTTAAATGCGCATTAATCTTGTCCTGTGCAACATTTACACGGCGCTTATAGCGAGACCAGCCCGAATAGTAGGCAATCATGGCACTTAAATATGTGAAAAGAAAAAGGTAAACCCCGTAGAGGACTATTCTTAAAGTTGAAATCCCAGCAAGCAATTGAACCGTCCCTATGACGGGAAAGTAAGCACGAAGTAACAAAAAACCACCAATGATTAAAATCAAAGCCAAGAAAGTATTTCGGATAGTCGAAGTGAATTTCTTTCTCTCGCGAACTAAGTCACCACTATCCGGTATTACAATGCTTTCTAAAATATTTTGAGAATTTTTACGATCAACTTCAACTTTGCTTGCCTGCTCCAAAAGTTCCTGTCGTATATTCCAGGTTAAAGTAGAAGACCTCTCATGTATCCAGCTCGAGAGAGACTCTTCGATAGCTGCTAGTTGAGACAAATGGATTTTTAGTTCATCAGTTCTTGACATCGCTATCCTCGCTTTCTGTTTCTGTTGCTATTACTTCTGCTACTAGATCTTCTTCAAGTCCAACCTCATCAATAATTTCTGCTGTGACTGCTTGTGCCTGCTCTGGTACAGCAGTTTCGGTGACGGGGGCTGACTGCACAGTTTCTTCAACGACTAAAACTGGTTCGGGATTGGATTCAAGATTTTGAATTTCAGCTTTGAGTCGCTCGATATCGCTCTGCACAGATTCAAGAAGCGCTTTTGAGTCAAGAAGATTTTCCCAACCAATGTTTTTAATGTCAGTAACCAGAGGGTTTTCATACCCCTCCGGTGTAACGACGGTAGGCATCTGCCAATCATCATTAACATCAAATACAACATCGCGAAGTCGACCAAAGACCAGCCTGCGCTGTTCTTTTTCCGGAACAGAAATACCGGCCGGACCATCAGATCCATCTAGCATCGCAAATAGATACTTACGCTGGTTAGCCCATAGTTCGGGTGTAGAGCGAACCAATGTTGAGCTTTGCATTTTAGATTCAGGGCCCAAGGCAGCTAATCTGCGCTTGTCTAAATCGAATATAGAGTTAGCAATCTCTTGATCTCTCTTATCTAACGGACGCTTTAAGTCTATATTTGCATCTACTTCCGCATCACCCTCTTCTCCTTGGAAAATCTTTGTAAACTTTCGGCTCACTGCGCTTATGACTGACTCAAAAATCCAGATTGGAATCATGAGGGTCTTATTCCACCCAAACTTGATGAACTCGACGAGTTGACCAATTATGCCAATCTTCCTTTTACCGGACTCTTCATCTGACTTCAAAGTGTTGTAGCTGAGGGCACTATTTCCTAATTTAAATATGTTTTCACTCATATCTGAAATCAAATTGGCAATTTGATCGTCAGGCAATATCGCAATTCCCTCAGGTTGTAATCCATACTCTGGTCTTAAATTATTCGATTCGGCATCAGCCGCAGCCATGAGTGCCTTAACTGATTGCGCAACTGCAAGGCCCTCGGTTAGGACGCCGCGAGCAAAGGTGCGTTGCAGCCAAATTTGGCCAGGTATGCCACTACGGTTGTGCGAAGTAATCTCAAAACTCCCTTTAGGGGTCCCCATCCAAAGACCGCCGGCCGAAGCAATATTTGCAATGGTAATTCCGTATAAATTAGTTTCCTCGCGAACAAATGCATCGATTCCCCAAGGAGAGGTTCTATCTTCGGGAGAGATGATTACGTTGTGCGTCCAACGTGACTCAGTCAAGGAGCGATGCTTAACTTCCTCAATCCAGCTAGGAGCCATAATCATATTTATGCGCTGCACATCTGTGCCACTGGAAGTTGTCCCGGTCGTTCCCGTTTGAACTGGAACACCAACGTTGGCTAATCGATCAAGAGCGCTAATCACGTAATCCTGAATTGGATCTTCATCTTGTTGATCGACCAGTAGTCGAACCGCCAAAATACGAAGTGTCGATAATGGATTCTGTGCCAGTTGTTGAAATAAATCTACCGAAACCACTTTTTGTCGCCCAAAAATCTGAGCTTCAATTGCAAGGTTATGAGATTTACTCAAATCTTCCTTAGGCATTACCCATAATGCTTGACCAAGGATGCCTGATTGACTCCAACTTTTAGCCATTGCATGGAGAACCTGTCCACGCTCCCCAGAGGGAAGAATGATGACAGATGCAGCCTTAGCTGGCCATGGATTTCTCGCCACGTTAGTTAAACGAATCCAAATCAATCATGTCAACTGCTTCCTTGAGCAAAATAAGGCTAGACACGATGTAGTTTGAGATTTCCCAGTTACGTTGCGAAGAATATGGATTACCAACCTTCACATATTCTGCAAACAATCCATCGTAGCTACTAATTTGCTTGTCAAAGAAAGAGATTAATGCAGCCTTTCTTTCTTGAGCGCCTCCAGACTTTGTGCCAGCTCTGTCAGCTTTAGGTTCTGGTGCTCCTTGAGGCTGTACTCCGTTTTGAACCCACTCAACCAATTCACTTGCCGCAGATTCGTCTGTCTTTCCAAGCTCCATTAATCGGTGATATGGAGCAAGAGGGCCAAGTGGATCCGTTGGAGAAACATTGCAAAGAGCAAGTGCAATTGAAAGTGACTCAAGAACCGCACCCAGATATTCTTTTTCCGGAGCATTTCCCGGATATAGCAGAGGTGCTGGAAATGAAACCCAATCAAAGCGTGGTGACCAAACTTCAATTTTTGGTCCTAATTCACTACCCTTTTCTGCGCGATAGTAACCCAGTGCAGTGGAAACAAACCATCCCCTAACCATTTCGCTTATTTTCTCTGGATCAGCTGGAATGAATTCGCGAAGAGCTCGGCCCCTACGATACTTCCAAAATGCTGTGCGCTTTGCAGAACTATTTGCAGCACCTTGCCATGAATTTGCTATTGGCTTCATTATTGAGTCATAGACAATTGGCTGCAAAGGATTATCTTGGAATGTAAAGATGTCGATGTTTTGTGCCCGCGTCTGTCCCAAGGACTTGAGAGCATCACTTAAACGCTTATCTTTAATGCCGTAGCTTGTAAGTACAGACGTGAAGAGTGTTTCCATTGAACTACCCGGCTCAAATGGAATGGTGCTGAAGATTAACCGGTTAGATTTTGCGTCAATTCCGGGGTGAATGGAAGCCAAAATAGTTGGGTTAATCTGAATAAGTGGGGCACTTCTCTTCAGGACTTCAGACATTTCTTGTGAAAACTTCTGTCGGCGCGAAGTAAGTTGTGCCTGATCTGCTTTGCCGTCACCAAGATAATCACCAAGTGAAATCTTCAGGTAGTTTCCAAATGCACTGCCATCTCGACCTAGCCATTTACGTGAGCGCACCAAATACTCTTCAACATCATCTGAGAATTCAAAGCGTGCAGTCGTGGCTGCTCCAGAATTTGAAGTCGTCTGAAGTAAGTGATCCGTAGGTACCCACTGAGATGCGGCACGAAATAGCGTGAAGCCAACCCGCGGTTCTCCTTCAGGAATTACATCATCACCTAGCATTGCCAAGAGAGCAATCTTGTCCATATCGTTGTTAGGGCCTGATCGCTCCGCTGTTGGAAGAGTCTCGGTAACTAACCGGACGAATTCAATAGGGAAGTCCTTTACATCTACTAGCAATGACTCATTAGGTGGTGGTGTAAATCGAAGTGGCAAAGTCGAAGTTAATGGATCTGGCCACGTGAAGAATGGGTTATCGCGCCCATCTGCCAACTCTTTTGCATTTACTCTAGCCCCAAGTGCCTGCCAGCCTGCAGACGCAGTTTCGCGCAACGGCTTAATCAAATTCTTTCGCAGATCCTCTGTCACATTTATTGACATTTTTCGCAAGTCGATTTCACACGCGAATTTGTCAAGGGCTCCAGCTAAACGATTAGCTGCTTCTTGAACATCTGGATGTGCCGCCTGCATTTTTGCCTGGCCACTGCGCGTGACGGCTTGGTGGATGCTTCCTTGTAAACTCGAAAGCACACGAGACTGTTCATTGATTTCACTGTTTAACTCACTTATAAAGAATTCCATTTCTTGCTCAAATTTCTCAAGCAATCTCACGGTGACAGGCAATCCCCATCGTGCGACAGATTTTGCAACATGTGCTTGGAAATGTTTCCCAATCTCAGAAACCCAAACACGCGCGACTGCATAGCGTGCGGCTTGTTCGTCAACCAGGAATTTTCCTAGCTCGGCCTCCCAAAATGCCAGGAAGCGTGTCTGCCATGTGCCAGCATCAAGTCCATCCTTTGGCATACCTGCACTAGCCTTGACTAATGCGTCATTCTTGAACTGAGAAACGCGAGCAAGACGATCGGTTGGGCGTAAAGCATCAATAATATCGTTTGATGGGTTTCGCTCATTAAGTCTTGTTCCTTCAAGGAATTGAACCCAGGCGTCCGCCACAGCTGCGTCTAGTTTTTCAACATCGGTGCGGTTATCAGTGGCTGGAAGATTTCTAAGATGCTGGTTGAGTAAACGCTCAATCACGTCACGAGACAATCGCTCAGACGCGTACTCGCGGAAACGGTCACGACCAAGAGATAACCGCGCAAATCCACCTGATAGGAATGGTGGGCGGTTATTTCCACTGGCATTTATTGATCGATCATAAAGTCCAGTCATGTCTGGTAACGCAGTTGCAGACGCTCCAGTTGAGTCGATGTTATTTAAGTAATAGTTAAAGAACTCAGTTTGAGCAGCATCATCTGTGATCATCGCCGATAGTGAACTTGCAACAGCACTATAAACTTCATGCTGGCCACCGAAATCAACACCTCCACTATTGCTTCGCCCAATAAGGAATGTATAACGGGCTCCTAACGTATAACTAGATCCAGAAGAAGGTGTAATTCCCATTCCCTTGTAGAGAGAAACTGTGTTTCGTGAAGGCTGTCCAATCCAGAGTCCTGACATAGCCTCAGAGATTGCGCCTAATGCATTAGGCGCCGTTCCATCATTTCCCTTTACCGCTTCAAACACCTCCGGCGTATAGAGCCAAGCTACAACTTTTTGTAGCCATTCAGAAGTATCTGATGATTTGATTGCCTCAATGACATCGATGAATGCTCCAGCTCCTGAACCACCTGCAATTGATGATACAACCACAACAGCAGGTGCATCTAGATCATTTGACTTTGCACCCAATAAGGTAGCCAAGCGGCCGAGTTCTCCGGATCCTTGCCCAATTTGGATGAGTGAACTCTTAATAGCTTGCTGAACATCTTTTAGTCGCGCAACCGTGAGTGTCTTTCCAATGGCGCGGAATTGCCCTGCTCCCTGCGAAACGGGAACGACTACCGATGCTGGATTAGGAATCCATCCCGCGAAACGTTCCATCTCATCCAGGTTTAATTTAATTTTTTCATGCGTCTGCCCAACCATCGCCGCAACTAGAGCTTCGTATGGAACGTTCTGCGGAACCATTCCCTTGTAGTCACTTCCTGGTAGGAACGGTGCAGGAAACTCTGGACCGTCTTGAGCTACCGGAGTGTCAATATGAAGCATTTGCCATGCATCTGGCCAACCACCATCCCAGTCTGGAATCTCAACGAGTCGACGTTCAAGTGCAACGCGCAATGCACGAAGAGTCTTTCCACCCGATCCACCGATACCCACTAAAAGAAATGGACGTAACATTTTTTCTCCTTGGTTATTCTGTTAGTAATTTCCGCCGAATGGATCCGAATTCGTAGAACTTCCGCCTTGAGCAGGAGGAGGTGTAGTTCCAGCAAATGGATTTGCATCTGACGCTTGGGTTGTTGTCGTGCCAGTTGAATAACTTGATCCGGACGAGCTTTGCATTCCACCGCTTGCAAATGGATTCGATTCCTCAGCAACCGGTGTTGTAGATTCTGATTGTCCGCTTTTTTTACGTTTCTTGTCCTTTGGGGCTTTAGCTGACTTTATATTTTCTGTTGAGCTAGCTTTGGCATCTTCATTTTGAATGGCACTTTCAATGAGTTCAATATTATTTAAACCTGAGTTAGTCCCAATCTGCGTATTTCGATCCGCAGATTGGGATGAGCGACTAGCGTCATGGCGAATAAATGAAACAGCCGTTGCTTTATATGCTCCTCCATTATTTGCCTTATCGCGTATCTCGCTTTCAGGAACAGCCACATACCAAGCAGAAGCAATATCCACTCCAACTCGGCCTTCACGGCCACCCTTTGCTATGCCGCCAAGAGAAGAAATTATGCGCGTTCCTTCTGAGGCTGTTGCACTCACTACTGGGTCACCAAATGGATTACGTGATGCTCTGCCCTTTATTTCTACGGTTCCTGAATTAATTCCATCACTCCATGAATCACTTATAGAGCGAAGTCTTTCTGCAGATTGTGTGTGCCAGTCATATTCACGCTTTTGAGCTCCTGGCCCCATACCTTCGGCTGTTTTTCCATCACGTCTTGAAATCGTGCCAGCAGAATTTAGTGTGACAGGAACCATTACACGTTGAATTCCTTCTCCCCAAAGTATTCGTGAATTGCGATACCCGAAGAAATAGAGAATTCCTAGAGGTAAAGCAAGCCCTAGTAAAATTAAGCTGGCCAAAATCAACCAACGTACCAGTTCATTTACTTTCACTTTTGAGTCAAAGTTAACCGCTATAGCCTGATCGATTGGAACAAGTCCGCTGCTATTGGATTTAAAGCTCGCCGGGATCACACCTGAAGACTGACCGTCTGACTGAGTTTTATTTGAGACTGAATACTTAATTTCTCTCGTAGTGCCTTTTGCTAGATCTATGCAGCCGGTTCCTGCTTCATTCCAAACAAAACTACTGATACGAGAAGGCTTAGGGTCAATAGTTATTCGAGGAGTCTGCAGGCATACCTGACCATCGGCCACATTTGAACCTTCCAAAACCAGAATTCCAGTAGCTCTTCCTGAAGTTCCAGAAAGAGTCGAAAGAACCACGCCGCTGCCCTGAATGTGTGGGTACTCAGGTGGTAAGCCGACTCGAGCTTCAACTTGCTGTGTAAGAGGGGTTAGCTTTATTCCACTCTTAGTCGTTAATGTGAGCGCAACATCAAATTGTGCTTGCGAGACACCTTTTGGTGGTTGGAAAGTTCCGCTAAAAGTTCCACTTGCAGGGTCCAAAGTTAATGGAACTTCAGAGTCAACGCCTTTTGAGCTATTGAAAGATGTCACTCGCAATGTATTTGAGCCATAAATAGTCAAATCTGCAGGCTGTCCATTTGTGTCAAGTATTTGACCCTTAATATCTGTTGGTTTACCAACGGTGACTGATGCTGCATTTACCTTCATTGTTAAACCGCTATACAAGAACACATCGGCCTCTGTATGCATAGCATTTTGAATAGACCACTTGCCTTGCTGTGATTTTCCCGTAACAGGAACACGGACTAAGTAAGCGCCAGCAACTAGCTTTGGCTTTATTCCAGAAGTTGGTGAAGATATAACTTTTCCGGCTGGGTCTTGTAGAGCCCAATTCTTGGAAGAAACCAGCAAATCAAAATAGGCAATGCCTGGATCAATAATAAATTGGGCCGGGTTATCACCAACTACTGATGCGGGCGAACCATTATTTGACCGAGCGATTACGCGAGCAAATTGAAGTGACAATTGAAGTGGATCGGAGGCTACTAGTTCGGCACCTGCTGCTTGAGATGGGGAAATTGCACCACCACAGCTATATCGTGTTGATGATGAACCAAAAATTCTTCCATCGACTTCGGATTGGCCCTCCACAATTGGTTGTAAGAATGTCATTTGCGCGTTAAGTAAATCATGAGCACCTGGATTCTTGTTTTTTAGAGCCCCCATGAATGCTTCATCACGGAGCAAAACTCCAATGATGTTTACGCCAGAATTTCGAAGTTGAAGAATTTGCGCATCGCCCGATGACCCTGCGCCTGTGCCGGGATCCGTACCGCAGATTCTTTGTAGAGATTTCTGCTCAGCAGCAAAGGAGGTTTTAGAGAGTCCTAAATCAATACCCCCGTCTGTAAGCCATACGACAACCTGGCACGACGAGCTATTGTCATTTCTAGCTTTTGCCAGTGCTGCATTTGCGCCTTGTAACCCTGCTTCCCAATTGGTATTACCCTCACCTGTTAGGGCAGGAATAGTTTTTCTGAACCAATTTGATTCAGTGGTTGCATTGTCAGGAGTTAACTCTGACCAACCCTTTAGCGAGCGATAATTTGAGCCGAAAGTTCCAACGGCATAGCGCACTTTTATCGAGTTATCTGTGGGGGCTAGTTGCTCAAGTGAAGAAGCTAATACTTCAGCGCGCAGGTTTTGCGGATCAGTTTTTTTGAGACTTCCTGATCCATCAACTAGGAAGAAAACATCGAGTTTGCGTTTAGAGTAAACGCAGTCGCCAATTTCCTTCACAGCACGTTGACCAATTTCTGTAAGTGAAGTTGGAAACGCTGAAGCTTGATTTATGGGGGTAACCAAGGATGCAAAAGTTATTGCGAAAGCAGTTATAAGTCTCAAGAACTTCTTCATGGAGCCACGCTTGCTGCGATAATTGAAGCGATATCCCACATGTGAGCTAAACCAACCGCGAAGCCTACGATTGCCATAATCTTCAAAACCATCATGAGAGTAGAGGAAGGTGAGTACCAAACATCTCTTCGCCCGCTTACGTCTAAAGCTTGCCCCCACGCCAAACTAAGCGCACCTGCAATTGGCGTTAATAAATATCCAATAATTGAAAAAAACATAGCGTCATGGGGAAATAGTAAGTAGATAGCAACACTGGAAATAATGGAAAATCCCGAAGCGATCAAGGGTAATTTGGATGCACTGCGCGGTGCGCCAGAAGAAAGCGCTTCTTCATAAGCCGATGGAGAGGCAAGCTCGTCTCCAAAACTCATCTCTGCTTCGCACTCTTATTCTTCATGTTGAACCCTCAAGGAAGCCTTCGACGTTTTCTTTGCCATATCGAACTGCTCCTCCTTTTCAGCTAGTGGGTCGCCATATTGCCTGAGACTTGCCTATGAACTTGCTTAGTCTCTCAGAGGCTTGAGACTCTGACTAGTGCCCCAAAACGTTTAAAGATGAACTTCCCGTATACACCTATCCAAAATTCTCAATTCTTGCCCGAAAAATCACCCCCTCGGCAGGTAGCATCGCCACATGTCCACTCCAAACCCTTATCCACTTGACCCCAACGCTTTCTCCGCATCTAGCGCATCTTCATTTCGCTATGCATCATTCCAACATCGCCTTGGAGCAATCGCTCTCGATTCTGTGCTCCTCGTTCTGACTCTTGGAATTGGTTGGCTGATTTGGTCAATGATCGTATGGGGTGAAGGACAAACGCCTGCGAAAAAAATTCTCAAGCTGCGCACCTTGAATCAAACTAATGGCCATGCTGCAAGCTGGGGGCACATGTCTATCAGAGAATTTCTTGTTCCTATTACCGTAAGTATCGCGTCATCTATCACCGCAGGAATTGCGGGAATCGCATGGATTGTTGTCGAAATCGTTTTCTACTTCACCAAAGGTCAACGCACAATGCGTGACTACTGGGTGAAAACGGTTGTCGTTAACGAAGCCTAA
>Ga0114960_10004299_pt1 | contig 10693 bp, 8 predicted proteins | sample C_130625_MF_Meta_FD_92637 | JGI IMG/M metagenome (GOLD analysis project Ga0114960, IMG submission 92637) | Freshwater microbial communities from Lake Croche, Canada to study carbon cycling - C_130625_MF_MetaG | ecosystem: Environmental > Aquatic > Freshwater > Lake | place: Lake Croche, Canada...
ACTCACAGCAGGTACCTCAATTACTTTTGTTGTATTCACAAATCCTAACCATTTCTTGTTTATAAACAAGAAATGGTTAGGATTTGTGAATACAACAAAAGTAATTGAGGTACCTGCTGTGAGTCTAGAACGAGGTGCCAGTCTTCATAGGGCACTGACTAGTTCAGTAGATTTATTTGCTCAAGTAAGGCGTGGGATTTCACTCACACAGGCTTTAGAAAGTTCCCCGAAGGATATTCGATCGGCAGTCCAGAGTCTAAGTTATACGGCGTTTAGGTTCAAACCAGCAACGCTTAAATTATTAGCAACTTACATTCCCAAGAAAATGAGCGATGAGGTTGAGGATCTTCTTGTGCTTGCGGCAGCGACTTTATACCCTGAGTCGCCGAATCATTATCCCGCCCACACGCTGGTCAATGAAACAGTAAAGGCAGCTAGTAATTTGCCCAAAATAGCCCATGCGAAAGGCATGATTAATGCTGTACTTCGGCGCTTAATAGAACATCCCCAAGACTTTGATATTTTATTGAATCGGCATCAAAATCATTATCCACAATGGTGGACATATAAATTACAAAAGGCCTATCCTAAAGAATGGCAAAAGATTTTAAAAACGAACCTTTTTCCAGCAAAGTTATTTGTGCGTGTAAACCCTAAAGTATTTACCCGCGAAGAGTATGTAGAAGAGCTTCGTAAAGTACATATGAGTGCTTTAGAAATCCCAACAGAGATTTTAAAGTTGGCGCCGCAAGCTGTCTGTTTGGAGCAATCTATGCCCATATCAAAATTACCACACTTCTCTTCGGGCGGGGTTTCTGTTCAAGATCTAGGTGCGCAGATGGCTGGGCATCTTCTTTCGCCAAAAGATGGCGAAGATGTTTTAGATGCTTGCGCTGCACCTGGTGGAAAAAGTACCCATCTTTTAGAATTGGCAAATATATCCTTAACTGCCTTAGAGATTAATCAAGAGCGATTGGCGAGGGTCAATGAAAATATTACCCGATTAGGCTTGTCAGCAAAACTGCTAATTGGAGATGCGAGTAAACCCGAGTTGTGGTGGGATAAAAAGCAGTTTGATCGAATTTTGGCAGATACGCCTTGTTCGGCAACTGGGATTATTCGACGACACCCAGATATTTTATACTTACGCAGGGAGAGTGACTTTGTTGGATTAAAAATTACTCAACAACAGATATTAAGGTCTCTTTGGGATCTTTTGAAGCCCGGTGGGGAGCTGTTGTATGTCTCCTGCTCCATTTTCCCAGAAGAGGGGGAAGAGCAAATTCAGTTATTTTTAGAAGAACATCCAAATGCTTTGCGTTTAAACTCATTAAATCAACTATTACCTTCGGAGTGGCACGATGGCTTTTTTTATGGGAAATTACAAAAATTAACATAAAACGAATGCGGTTTTTTTTAAGCGCACTAATTTTGGTAATGTTTTATGCATGCCTGAGTTTTGCTTTGGCAGAAGGAATTAAGCTTCGCCAATTTAGTTTTGAGCCAGTTGAAAAATCTTGGACTATTAGTGCTTCTTATTCGGTGGAGCTACCGGCAGAATTAGTAGAGGCGATCAAAAAAGGGATTCCTTTTTATTTTGTTACAGAATTGCAGATAACTAGAGGAAGGTGGTATTGGTTTGAAGAAAAACTCATTCAGACTAATAAAAATATCCGATTATCTTATCAACCGTTAACGCAACAATATCGTATTAGTACTGAGGGCTTTACGTATTCGGCGAACAGTATTAGCGAAGCATTGATCCAAATTGGGGCGATCGGTGGTTGGCAAGTTGCTGATTTAGCTGTTTTAGATAATGGGCAGACTTATCAGGGGGCAATGCGAATGCGCTTAGACTTAACTAAGCTTCCCAAGCCCTTTCAGATAAATGCCCTGAATACCAGGGACTGGACAGTGTTAAGCGATTGGCATCAGTTTACGATTACCCCTAAAGCCAGAGCGACAAAATGAACTCATTAGCAACTATGCCCGTGGAGTCATTAATTGTTGGCAAACAGCAGATGAGAAAAGAAATCATATTATTTGTGACACTAGTTTCTTTGCTGGCCATATTGTTGGTGAGTTTGCTTGTGGGAATGAGTGAGGATGCAAAGTTCTTTAGCCAATACTTTGTTTGGTTGTATGGGATTAATCTGGTCGTTGGTGCGATACTTTTGTTGGTGATCATTGTTTTAGTTGTGACACTAACCATTCGCTGGCGACAGCGGTACTTTGGTACAAGGTTGATAGCAAAACTAGCAATGATCTTCGGCTTAGTTGGTGTTTTACCTGGTGCTATCCTCTACTCTGTTTCACTCCAATTCGTTGGGCGAAGTATTGACACTTGGTTTAATGTGAACGTTGAGTCGGCCTTAGAGGCGGGGCTTAATTTGGGTAGATACTCTTTTGAGGTAGGTCAGGAGGACTTTTTAGAAAGAGGCCTAGCTCTTAGCATTTTGGCGCATAAAAAAAATGCCCTAAATTCTGAGGAGTTAAGTAAATTATGCACCGAAATGCCGGTCGACTCGGTCGAACTGATCAATCAGGATGGGAGGGTATTGGCTAGTCACTTTTGTAACTCAACAGAACCTAATCAAAGTAGGCAGTATCTTGAATTAATTCCAATTACTCGACAAATTGGCAGGGGTGTTATGTTAGAAACCCTTGGAAATGCAAGTCAAATTGAAAGTTATCAATATACTGCGCTATATCTTTTGCCAACTAAAACATTTTTAAAACTCACAAGACATTTACCGCCCTTAATTGTGGAAGAGGCTAAGACTGTTCAACAGGCTTATAGCGACTATCAGGAAAAAACCTTAAGTCGACTAGGCCTTCGTAAAATGTATATAGGATCTTTAACATTAACGATGTTTTTGGCCCTATTTGTGGCAATTTTATTAGCATTAATATTAGGTAGGCAATTAGCTCAACCATTACTGATGCTCTTAAAGGGTACACAGGCTGTGGCACAAGGAGACTTGTCACCTAAGCCAGAAATTAATACCAAAGATGAGCTCGGGATGTTGACGCGGCAGTTTAATAATATGACCAAGCAAATTTCTGAGGCGAGACAGTCATTGCAAGAGGCAAAAGAATTTTCTGAATCCGTTTTAGCGAACTTAACAGCCGGCGTTTGCGTTTTAGATAGTAACTATTGTTTAGTTGTTGCGAATGATGGTGCTAATAGAATCTTAGAGAGAGATTTATCTGACCTTATCGGTAAGCCATTAAGTTTTGCCCCAGAGTTGCGCTTTTTTGAAGAAACGATTAGGGAGTCATTCAAGTCGAACATGGTCTCGGTAGGGGAAGTAGAAACTGATTCAGAAAGAGTCCATTCTGACCGGGTCCCGGATGTAAAGTCATCTTGGCAAAGACAAATAGCACTTTATGATTTAACGCAGACAGAAGTGGAGCTTTCACCCTTGTTACTTGCTCGCGGTACGGAATTACTAGGAAAGCAATTTATTATTGTGTTTGACGATATTACTGATGTTATTGCAGCGCAGAGATCTCAAGCATGGGGCGAGGTAGCACAGCGACTTGCGCATGAGATTAAAAACCCTCTAACACCAATACAATTATCGGCAGACAGAATCTATCAAAAATTAACTGGAAAATTAACCCCCGAGCAAGAAGATATTATTTTTAAGGGAACAAATACAATTATTGCTCAAGTTCAGGCAATGAAGTCTATGGTAAATAACTTTAGAGATTTTGCAAAGCAAAGTAAGTCACAAATGCAGGCGCTAGATTTGAATAAGCTAATTTTAGAGGTGATGGGGCTTTATGAAGATCACCATATTACCTTAGACTTAGATCCAAAATGTCCCTTACTTATAGGGGATCCTACGCAATTAAGACAGGTAATCCATAATATCTTACAGAACGCTTTAGATGCAGCTAATGAAATTCATTCCGATCCAGATATTCAAATACGAACTGAGTTAGTTAGTTACGAAGGTCTTAAAAATAAATCTGAAAATGTGGTTCGTTTATCGGTTGCAGATAATGGGCCGGGATTTTCTCCGCGAATTTTAAGTCGGGCATTTGAGCCATACATAACATCAAAAATGAAGGGTACGGGACTAGGCTTAGCTGTGGTGAAAAAAATTGTCGATGAACATGGCGCACGAATTGAATTAAAAAATAGAATGAAAGATCAATTGATCTACGGAGCAAGAATCTCTATTCTTTTTGAGAATCTCGCATAAAAATAATTACAAAAAAAGATACAGTAAAATAATTTCATAGGACAATACGTTATGGCAAATATACTTGTAGTAGATGACGAAATGGGTATTAGAGAATTACTCAATGAAATTTTGAGTGATGAGGGGCATGTTGTATATTCAGCTGAGAACGCCCAACAAGCGAGAACCATTCGTGATCAACTACAGCCAGATCTTGTTTTATTAGATATTTGGATGCCAGATACAGACGGAGTTACGTTATTAAAAGAGTGGTCTAAGGATAATAAATTGACAATGCCAGTAGTGATGATGTCAGGTCATGCTACGATTGACACAGCAGTTGAGGCGACTAGAATTGGCGCATGTAGCTTTTTAGAAAAGCCCATTGCATTACAAAAACTTTTAAAAACAGTAAGCCAAGCCTTAGAGCGAATTAGTCCAAAAGAGGCTGTAAAAACCAATAGTAATATCAAGGAGTATGTAGCAAATCAAACTTATAATGGGGCTTTTTTGAGTGCTTCAAAAGAGGCACAATTCAATTTGGCCAATAAAAATGAGGGATCCGTAACCACCAATTTAGTCTCTTCCCAAGAACTATCCCCCGGCCACTTTGATCTCCCGTTGAGAGAGGCGCGCGATATCTTTGAAAAGGCTTATTTCGAGTACCATTTGAAACAAACTGGCGGTAGTATGACTCGAGTTTCTGAGCAAACTGGCCTAGAGAGAACGCACTTGTATCGCAAATTGAAAGCTTTAGGCATTGATGTGCGAAAAATAGGCAGCCATAGCAACCCCAGCCCTTCCAGTTAGTTCGCAGTTCTAAGAACGTTGATTGAAAAATGCAAATAGCCCTGTAGGGCTATTTTGTCCAGCTTAGGGTTAATTGTGGGCTAGTTAAGAAGTAGATGATTGATCCGTTTTACAAAACTTCCTGGATCAGATAGTTGTCCACCCTCAGCAATTAGGGCTTGATCAAAAAGAGTATGTGCCCACTCTTCAAAATCCACACTAGTACTTTGGACTTTTTTAACTAGGGGATGGCTAGTATTGATTTCTAAAATGGGCTTTGAGTCCGGAGCAGGTTGGCCAGCAGCTTTAAGCATTCGCAGTAAATTACCTGACAACTCGTTTTCATCGGCCACTAGGCATGCGGGGGAGTCAGTTAATCTAAATGTTAGACGGACATCCTTGGCTTTTTCGCTTAAAACCTTTTTCATCCGGTCAAGCAAATCAACAAATTCTTTTTCAGCCTCCTTTTGCTCTTCTTTTTCAGAAACATCAGTGAGAGACCCTAAGTCTAAATCTCCTTTGGCGACAGACGTTAGGGGTTTATTATCAAAAGTAGTTAAAAAAGAAAGCATCCATTCGTCAATGCGATCTGTTAATAAAAGTACTTCAATTCCTTTTTTATTAAATATTTCTAGATGAGGACTATTTTTAGCGGCCAAGTACGAGTCAGCAGTGACAAAATAAATCTTATCTTGACCTTCCTTCATGCGAGAAACGTAGTCAGAAAGGGAAACATTTTGAATATCAGAATTTTGCGTGGAGTTAGCAAAACGAAGAAGCTTGCTTAATTTATCTAAGTTTGCATGGTCTTCACCAAGGCCTTCTTTAAGAACCTGTCCGAAAGCATTCCAGAATAATTGGTAATCTTCACGCTTAGCTTCTTCGACACTAGAAGAGAGATCTTCAAGTTGACTTAGAACACGCTTAGTAGAACTTTCCCGAATAAATTTTACATCCTTTGACTCTTGTAAAATTTCTCTAGAAACGTTTAAAGGAAGATCGGCTGAATCGATAATGCCACTGATAAAGCGTAAGTAGGTAGGTAATAACTGCTCAGAGTCATCCATAATGAATACACGTTTGACATAAAGTTTAATTCCACTGCGCTTACTTCTATCCCATAAATCAAAAGGAGCTTTTTTAGGAATATAAAGAAGCTGCGTAAATTCACTTCGACCCTCGACACGGTTATGACTATAACTGAGAGGATTTTCGAAATCATTGGAAATATTTTTATAAAACTCATGATATTGATCTTCACTAATATCATTTTTGTTTCGCGTCCAAAGAGCATTAGCTTCGTTAATGGTCTCTAATTCATCTTTAATAACTTGAGATTTAGATTCTTCACTCCACTCTTCTTTAAACATTTGAATAGGGATTGAAATATGGTCAGAATACTTGCGAATAATAGACTTAATTTTCCATGAATTAAGTAATTCAGACTCTTCAGGTTTGATGTGAAGAGTAATTGTGGTTCCTCGACGGTCTTTAGAAACTTGTTCTACAGTGAAGGCGCCATCTCCTGCAGACTCCCAACGGACCGCCTGCTCTTTGGTAAGCCCAGCTTTTCTTGACTCAACGCTAATAGAATCTGCGACGATAAAGCCAGAATAAAAGCCAACACCGAATTGGCCAATAAGTGAGGCATCTTTTTGTTGGTCTCCTGATAATTTGGAAAAGAATTCTTTGGTACCTGATTTGGCGATAGTGCCTAGATTGGTAATTATTTCCTCGCGACTCATTCCGATACCGTTATCAGAAATAGTAATTGTATTTTTTGATTGATCCACAGCAACTTGAATGCTAAGGTCAGAATCGTCCTCATACCAATTTGGATGATTTATGGCCTCAAATCGAAGTTTATCTGCAGCGTCAGAGGCATTTGATATTAACTCTCTTAAAAAAATTTCTTTATTAGAATAAAGAGAGTGAATCATTAATTTGAGTAATTGCTGAATTTCTGCTTGAAAATCAAGGGTTTCTTTGTTTTGAGTCGACATCTAAGGACCGTCCTAAAAAATAATTAAAGGTTAATATTTATATAAGATATGGGTTAATAATTCAATTTCAAGAGGGAGCATGCTCTTTAATCCCATTGAAGATAGAAAACAAATTTAGCCTTGATTTCCTCAAGAACGAAGTTGCAAGTCACAAAATCCCTTTGAAAATTATAAGCCACGCTTATTTCTATCGTTTAGAAAATATTTTGACTCATCTGATATTAAAAAGGAGGAAGCATCACCATTCAAAAAGGATTGTAGTATTTTCTAATTTTGTAAATTCGGTAACAGAAAGAGCTGAATCAATTGAGAAGGATAAAAACACAAGATTTTCAATTTAAGTCACTAAAAATTCCCGCGTATTTTTCAAACACCTGCAAAATTTCAACCGCCACCTGATTTAATATCCCCCAATAGCTGGATTGGCTTAAAAAAAGTCTAGCCTATCTTAATTAAAATCTCTTGGGGTGTTTCAGCACCCAACTTTCTGATGCTGGTGATCGATAGCCTGATTTGTGAACCATAAAATTCAAGCCCCCAAAACCCTAGTAAAACTTATACCACAAGGGTCACGTAACTGCTCGCTTGTATCGATTCACGGATAATTTAATCCAGTTTTTTCTCTAGATGTGTTGTCGAGTCCGACACGACACTTACTTACGGTGATGCTAATTTAGACTTATCGTAGGGTATATGCTTATATAATTAAAAGTAAATTACTGGAAGTATGTATTTGTAATATGGAATTCGTAAGAACTCTTTCTTCGGTGTTCTTTTGCGGCGTCTTAATTTAAAATGAAAATCTTTTGAAAATATCTAGCTATTTGGCTCTTTTATTGACAAACGCATTAATCGCTTGCGGTGGTGGAGGTGGTGGCAGTGGCGGTTCAACCTCCGGAGCAAATACTAGCAGTAATATCATACAAGCCACTACTTTTCTAGGTACCAAAACATCTGCTGGTTCTTTTACATATTACCGAGATGGAAGCATAAGTAATCCAGTCAGTTACATCTACGCCAAGGATATTAACAATGATGGTGTTGATGAAGTTTTTTTCGTTGCATTTGAAACACAACCAAATACACAGGCCAACTATAGCAATACTTCAATACATATTTTTGGTTGGGAAAACAATGTGTTCAAAGAAATAACCACTACCTGGCTTCCTGGAACTAGCAATCAAGTGGAAGGCGTAGGAGATTTAGTATTTGGCGACTTCAACGGTGACGGCAAGATAGATTTGTTTTTATCTGCTTACACCGATATGGATTTTGACGTAAATGTATATGCACTCATGAATACTGGTAGTTCGTTTACAAAGGTATCGCTTGGTCTTGCGAGATGGCAACATGGAGTGGCATCAGCTGACATTAATCGTGACGGATTTGACGATGTGATTATTGCAGGTTACGCTAATTTTCCACAATACATGGGCTCCGCTACTGGTCTCGTACCTTATTCCGGAATGGTTGGTAGCTCGGGTGTTGCGGTAGGAGATTTCTTAGGTACTGGTACAGCACAGGCAGTATTTGTGGATGCTAGTACCAATGGCGGCGCTGATTCTTTCATTTACACCATGACCATAAACAATGTGAGTAAGCAAATTACATTCACAAAAACAGTGACGCTGCCAGCTCCACGCCTGATATCAACGGAAGATAGTAGCAATCGCAGTCATGACATCCGAGCAAGAGCCGTTGATTTTGATTCGGATGGGCGTTTGGATATCGTGGTAATCAGTTACAAGGCAAACTATATTAGAGGCTTGACGGACTCGGAATACAAAAGTGAAATACAATTTATACGCAATACTGGTAATGGAACATTCGTTGATGTCACAGACAGTGTTCGAGTGGGCTATGACACCACTGGATATCCCGGATATTATCCCGAGTTTCGAGATTTCAATGGTGATGGCAAACTAGATTTATTCTTGAGTCAACCTGATTATTTTTCCAGTAAGGTTCATAAATCTACTACTTTGTTGATACAGCAGACGAACGGGACTTACAGCGATACTGGCAAGGTTGATTTTGCCAGTGCTGTAGGAGCTGGTGGGCAAGGTATGTTAGTAAAGGGTCCTGCAGGAAAGACCTATTTGGTCACAGAATCAGCTTGGGCTAGGACTAGTTTTACAAATGTTTATATACAACCCGTTAATTTTTAAAACGCTGAGTTTTTTGGGTATGACAGTCCAGTCCTTATTATTCGTGACAAGTTACAAAATATAGCTAGCATTATTCAAGGTATTAGAGAAGGAATATCGGCTCCCCAAAAGCCTAGTAGAACTCGAACCCCAAGCGTCGCTTAACAGGACGCTTGAATTGATTGACGGATAATTTGATCCAGTTGTTTACCACTGATGTGTTGTCGTGTCGGACACGACACTAGCGCAGGGAGTTTTTAAAATAAAACCCTAAGCCTCATAGAACTCGAGCCACCAGCATCGCGGAACTGCTCGCTTTTCCCCCAATCACCCCCACCTTCTAGTAGGATTCCTCATGCTGATCCCCAGCACTTGAACATTTGGCTGGGTCGGCCACAGTTGAACACATTTGTTCAGCTTATCAGACACTTAAGCTATAATTACTACTTTTAATGGCCTGGTAGCTCAGTCGGTAGAGCAGAGGATTGAAAATCCTTGTGTCGGTGGTTCGATTCCGCCCCGGGCCACCAAAATACAAATAATGCCCTGCTTTGTGCGGAGCATTTTCCTTTGGTGCTGCCCAATCATTAAATGAGACCTTGCTAATAAAAAAAGACCAAGGTATACTTGTGCAATATATTAGACAAGTAAGGGTTCTTCATGCGAGTAATTAATTTTTCTGATGCCAGAAACCAATTTAAACAAGTGATTGATCAGGTAGTCGCTGATTGTGATGTGACTATTATTTCTCGAAGAGATGCCGATGACGCGGTTGTTATGTCCTTAGATACCTATAACAGCATGATGGAAACATTCCATCTATTAAAATCTCCAGCTAACGTCAAGCATTTGGAGAAATCATTGGAGCAATATCGAAAAGGGCAAACTAAAATCAAGGCTTTGGTAGATGCGAAGTAGGTTAGTTTGGACAAATATAGCTTGGTCAGATTATCTCTATTGGCAAGTACAAGACAAGAAAACACTTAAACGAATAAATTTGCTGATTAAGGATGCCATGCGGGATCCAGAGGATGGTATTGGTAAGCCAGAAGCCCTAAAAGAAAACCTATCGGGTTTATGGTCTAGGCGTATTGATGATACGAATCGATTAGTTTACGCAATTGAAAAAGAACAATTGGTTATTATTGCCTGCCGCTACCACTATGAATAATATGAGGGAGCAGAATGATTTTTCACGGGCGCGACCAAATCCATATGTGCCTCACAAGAAAAATAAGGTCGAGAAATAGGATTAAACATCATAGGTCATGGTCGATTCCGCCCCGGGCCACCAAAATCAAATAATGCCTCGCTTCTGCGGGGCATTTTCTTTTGGGCTGGCAGGATGGTTCCCCGGGGGAGGATCCAGTCAATTAGGCGGCAATCTTAGATTTGGTCGAAATGAGGTTTCCGTTGATGACCTTTTTCTCAACGAGCTTGATTGATTTAGATTCTTTTTTTATTTCACCAAGAAGTAGATTAATAAAAGTCTGCCATCCATTACCCTTAGACTTATAAAAAGCCAAGGTATCGCTATCAATCCGCAAGGTAACTTGTTCCT
>Ga0114960_10004300_pt1 | contig 10692 bp, 9 predicted proteins | sample C_130625_MF_Meta_FD_92637 | JGI IMG/M metagenome (GOLD analysis project Ga0114960, IMG submission 92637) | Freshwater microbial communities from Lake Croche, Canada to study carbon cycling - C_130625_MF_MetaG | ecosystem: Environmental > Aquatic > Freshwater > Lake | place: Lake Croche, Canada...
AATAAAATTTAGACTTCTATTCTCAGTAGAAGTTTTTTGCAGCAAATTTTTTTGATTGGGTTGATTCATGATCAGGGGTTAATGGAATAGTAAAATATTTTTTATCTTATTTAAAATAAATTTTCAAAACTAAATATCGTTTAATTCTTTTGTTAAAGCAGCTAAAAAAATATCCGCTTCTACAGTAGAAATATTCAGTGCTGGCAACAACCTTATCACATTTGGTTTTGCTTCTCCAGTAAAAATTTTATGATTGTAAAGAAGATTTCTTTTTACCATTTTCAACTCTTCCGGAAGTTCAATACCAATCATTAATCCAACACCTCTGACTTCTTTGATATGAGGTAATTTTTTTAATGCTGTTATTAAATAATTACCAACTACCTCAGCGTTTTTCATTAATTCATCTTGTTCTATAATTTCCAATACTGCCATAGCTGCAGCACAAGCTAAATGGTTTCCGCCAAAAGTTGTTCCCAACATAAAATGCTTGGGTTGAATTTTTGGACTAATAGAAATTGCACCGACTGGAAAACCATTTCCCATCCCCTTTGCCATGGTATAAATATCTGCGTTTACACCGCTGTAATCATGGGCATAAAATTTACCACTGCGCCCATATCCACACTGCACTGAATCAGCTATAAATACTGCATTGTATTGATCACAAAGACTTCTTATTTTTTGTAAAAATGCATTGGATGCCACATTGATTCCTCCTACCCCTTGAATACCTTCTACAATGACGGAGGAAATATCGTTTTGTGCAAAAGCATTTTCCAATGACTGCTCGTCATTAAAAGGTAGAAAGATTACATTGTCAGTTTGATTTACAGGAGCAACTATATTTGGATTATCGGTAACTGCAACTGCTAAAGAAGTTCTACCGTGAAATCCCTTTTTGAAAGTAATTATTTTTTTTCTACCGTTGTAGAAGGAAGCTAATTTCAAAGCATTCTCATTTGCTTCTGCTCCAGAATTACACAGAAATAATTGATACTCCTCTTTACCTGAAACCTTCCCTAATTTTTCAGCTAATTCAATCTGTAATGGAATTTTTATTGAATTGGAATAGAACCCTACTTTGTGCAATTGATCCTCCAACCGCTTTACATAATGTGGATGGGTATGGCCGATTGAAATCACCGCATGGCCGCCATAAAGATCAAGATATTTTTGATTGGTATCATCCCAAACATAAGACCCTTCTGCCTTTACAATAGTGATGTCGTTGAGTGGATATACGTCGAATAATTTCATTGAATTAATTAATTGATCAATTTTATTGGAAATTTTTAATAACAAAATATAATTAACGATGATTAAATCTCCTAGAATCCAATGGCCTTCAACCTTAATCCAGCCGTTTCCTCAAGACCAAACATACTATTCATATTTTGAACAGCCTGTCCACTAGCTCCTTTTAAAAGATTATCGATCGCAGAATGAACTACTAAATTTTCTCCTACTTTTTCTAAATGAATAACACAGTTATTGGTATTAACAATCTGCTTCAAACCAATAGGTTCTTTACTGACTTTTGTAAAAGGATGAGTAGAATAAAATTCAGTATACGCTCTGTATAAATGATCTAAGGATTCACTCGTTTTTAATTGAGAACTTATAAAAATTCCTCGGGTAAAATCTCCTCTCCAGGGTACAAAATGAATATCAATATTTTTTGAAGGCTCCAACTGATGAAGAGATTGTCCTATTTCAAAAAGATGCTGATGCTCAAGTGTTTTGTATGCTTGTATATTATTGGCTCTCCAACTAAAATGTGAAGTCGCAGAAAGACCTTGCCCTGCCCCTGTAGAGCCTGTGATACCAGTTGTATAAACTTCATTCAGTATTCCCATTTTTGCCAAAGGCAGTAAACCCAATTGTATAGCAGTAGCGAAACATCCAGGATTAGCAATGTTACTTGCCAATTTTATTTGCTCTCTATTTAATTCTGGCAAGCCGTAAACAAAATTTCTATTATTAAAAGACGAATGATTAGAAAGCCTAAAATCCTGACTAAGGTCTATCACTTTAATTTTTTCATCAATATTGTTAGTAGCTAAAAACATCTTTGAATCACCATGTCCTAAACATAAAAAAAGGAGATCAATAGAATGATTGATTTCTTTTGTAAAAAAAATATTTGTTTCACCCAACAAATCTTGGTGTACAGCATGCAATGGTTTATCAGCATTGCTATTGCTCTGAACAAAAACAATGGATACATTGGGGTGATTGAGTAATATCCGAATCAATTCACCACCCGTATATCCGGCACCTCCAATGATACCTACTTTGATTTTATTATCCATTGGTGTCTTGTTTGATTTGGTGATAAATCATCGTTTGATTGCCAAATATTTTTGTGAATCCCCTTACATCTTCTCCAGTCCAGCCATTGTTCATCTCTCCATATTTTCCAAATTTGCTACTCATCAAATCAAACTTAGATTCGATACCAGTTACCTGAAAGCGATAGGGCATTAATTCTACAAAAACTTTTCCTGTTACATTTTGCTGAGTACTTTCCAAAAATGCTTCCATATCTCTCATCACCGGATCAAGTATTTGTCCTTCATGTAACCAGTTGCCATAAAACAAAGCCAATTGGTCTTTCCAATTTAATTGCCATTTGGTTAAAACATGTTTTTCCAACGCATGGTGAGCTTTTATGATTACCATTGGAGCGGCAGCTTCAAAACCAACCCTTCCTTTGATCCCGATGATGGTATCACCGATATGTATGTCCCTTCCAATTCCGTAGGCACCTGCAATCAATTGTACTTTTTGTATCGCCTTGGTAGGATGGTCCATTTTTTCACCATCCACAGAAACAAGTTCTCCCATTTCAAACTCAAGTTCAATATTTCTAGTTTTCGATTCAGTTACTTGGGTTGGCCAAGCCTCTTCAGGAAGCGTGCCTTTACTGTTCAATGTTTCCTTACCTCCTACACTGGTTCCCCACAATCCTTTGTTGATGGAATAAACCGATTTTTCGAAATTCATCACCACTCCTTTTGATTTTAGATAGGTTATTTCTTCTTCCCTACTTAATTTCATATCCCTGATTGGAGTAATAATTTCAACACCTGGAATCATAATATTAAATACCATATCAAACCTCACTTGATCATTACCCGCTCCGGTACTTCCATGAACCACTGCAGAAGCATTCATTTTTTTTACATGCTCTGCAATGAATAAAGCTTGACTTAATCTTTCTGCACTAACACTTAATGGATAGGTGTTATTTTTTAACACATTTCCATAAACAAGAAATTTAATAATTTTATCGTAATAGCTTTTTACTGCATCAATGGTAGTATGTGATTTAACACCCAAACGATAAGCATGTGCTTCAATCTGCTCCAACTCGGCTGCAGAAAATCCTCCAGTATTTACAACCACAGAATGAACTTCATATCCTTTTTCAATGGTTAAGTACTTTACACAAAAAGTGGTGTCTAGTCCTCCACTAAAGCCTACTACAACTGATCTTTTTGTTGACTTATTTTCAGACTGCTCGACAGTTAATTTATCATCCATGTTTATAAACTTTTTTTATTAAAAGGCAATAAAGAATACATCCATATTTACTAGGTAAAAAATATTTTCAGTAAAGATTTTACAGACATGCCTCCTTCCTTTTTTCTGAATATACTTAATAAACTACTTTGTTTAATTTTCATAAACCTTTCGTACAATTTTGAATTTTGTTTAAAATCCTCTTTTGTTTCTTCAGGTTCAAAATGATCAGCCGGGTCGTACAACATTGCAGTACACATGCAGTTCTTTCTTTCCTTGCTCATCAAAATATCATAATTTACACAGCTCTTACAACCGGCCCAAAATTCTTCATCATCCGTCAACTCAGAATAAGTAACTGGCTCATAGCCTAGGTCTGAATTAATTTTCATGACTGCCAAGCCAGTGGTTAATCCAAAAATCTTGGAAGTAGGATATTTTTCTTTCGAAAGATCAAAAATCTTGCGTTTGATTTGTTTGGCAACGCCACTTTTACGATAGGCGGGTGCTACTATCAATCCGCTGTTGGCAACAAATTGTTCGTGGCCCCAAGCTTCGATATAGCAAAAGCCCACCCAGTCACCATTGGAGGTAACGGCAATAACGGCCTTGCCTTCATTGATTTTTGATTCGATGTATTCGGGCGACCTTTTAGCAATACCCGTACCACGAGCCTTAGCAGAAGACTGCATTTCGTCGGTAATAATGGCGGCGTAATGGCTATCACTAGGTAAGGCTGCCCTGATTATAATGTTTGATGTTTCCAATTGTATAAAATTGAAATAAAAGTTAGCAATAAAATTCTAAGAACCAGTTTTTGGAGATTTTTTCACTGACAGGGGCAGTTTTCAATTGCTCGTCCTATCAGCAACCAGGTATACGTCGGGGAGATGTATTCGGCACTACAATAAAAGCAACAACCCTAGTTTTGTAATGGCTGAACACATTTATAATATCGTAATAGGTGCTTTTCAATTTTTTTTGTAAATGTTGTAAATAATTATACAAAAATAAGTGATTTTACAACCTTACCATCAAAAATTAGGATAAATTTTAACTACTGGTTCCCAGCTAGTCATGCTACTGATTCTATTGGCCATTTTGAAGCCAGCCTTTTAGACCATCTGCTAACAGCCGATCATTGCTCAATCTCGGTACTTTATTTTGCCCTCCTAATTTTCCAATGCTTTTCATATAGTCGATAAACCCATTCTTTTTGACCATTGAAATGTGAAGTGGTTCTAAAATATTACCCTTAACCAAGTCATCATAATATACATTCCTAGATCGAAGCTGATCATCTAACTCTTTACTAAAAGCGACTAAATCAGTAGGAGGATTTTCAAATTCAATCATCCACTCATGAAAACTTTTACCTTGCTCTTTTGCGATTACAGGAGCCACCGTAAATTCTGTTACCTGAGCATTGAACACCAATGCCGTAGCCATTAAAGCAGCTTCTACCTCTTCTCCAATTACATGCTCGCCAAAGGCAGAAATAAAATGCTTGGTTCTACCGGTTACGACTATTCGATAAGGGGCGGTAGATACAAATTTTACAGTATCTCCAATATTATAACCCCACAATCCAGCATTGTTATTTACAATCAATGCATAATTCTCTCCTAGTTTTACATCCTTTAAAGATAGTCTGGTGGGATTAGAAGAAAATATTTCAGCAGCAGGGACGAATTCAAAAAATATCCCACTATTCGTATTTAAAAGCAAGCCTTCCACCTCTTGAGAATCCTGAAAAGCGAAAAAGCCTTCACTTGCAGGAAACAGTTCCACACAATCCACCTTTCGACCGATACTTTCAAACAATTTGGCTTTATAGGGTTCAAAATTTACTCCTCCCTGAACCATCACACTGAAATCAGGAAATAGATCCCCTATTTTTTTTCCACTCTTCTGGGTCAGTCTATCAAAATACATTTGAACCCAGGGCGGTATACCACTGATCAATGTCATTTTCTGATGAAGTGTTTCTTCCACGATTTTATCCAATTTTTCTTCCCACTCCTCAATACAATTTGTTTCGTAAGAAGGCATTTGATTAGAACGTAAATAATTTGGAATATGGTGATTTACAATTCCACTCAGTCTGCCAGTTGGCACGCCACCCACTCTCTCGAGGGTGGGTGATCCACTTAAAAAAATGAGTTTGCCGTCAGCAAATTTGGTATTGCCCGTTTCAGACATATAACAGAGTAAAGCATTGCGAGCAGTATTGATATGATTGCTAATAGAATCCTTGCTGATAGGAATGTATTTTACACCACTGGTTGTTCCGCTCGTTTTGGCAAAATAAATGGGCTGCCCTTTCCAAAGTACATTGTACTTTCCTTGTTTTATTTTTTCGATATAAGGTTTAAAAGCCTCGTAATCCCTTAGTGGGACCTGCCTAATAAAATCTTGGTATGTTTTAATATCTGAGAAACCATGCTCCTTTCCAAAGTCAGTTTTGGCACCTGCTTTTAATAGGTATTCAAAAATTGATTGCTGGTCGTCCAAAGCAGTTTCCATTCCCTTTCTTATCTGTTTGTAGACATATCCAGCAAAAGGTTTGGCTAAAAAAGATTTTATTTTCATGACCTATTTTGGAAAGAGATTTCGAACCGTTTATTTTCAATCTATTTAAACTAAAAAAAATTCGCGTGTAAATGTAAAGAGTTTTATTGAAATCACTAATAAATTGAAGCTTCGAGCTAATTTGAAAGCCTTTTAGCTGTAAATTATTTGCAAATGCTTCTATAGAAAAGTATTTGATTTATAAGACTTCAAAAACACCCTTTGAAAAGATTTTGAAATAATTTTTAAAAATACAATTGACGTTAATTTTAGAGGCGTCCTTATCTTTGCTAGAATGAGTAAAACAGTTGCGTTACATACCTTAGGCTGTAAATTGAATTTTTCAGAAACTTCCACCATTGGCCGACTTTTAGAGAATGATGGATTTGTCAAAAAAAAATTTGATGAAGTAGCGGATGTCTATGTAATCAATACCTGCTCTGTTACTGATAATGCAGATAAAGAATGTAGGCAACTAGTAAGACGCATTCAAAGAAAAGCTCCAGAGGCCATGGTGGTTATTACAGGCTGCTATGCCCAACTAAAACCAAAAGAAATAGCTTCCATTCCGGGTGTTGACCTTGTTTTAGGAGCTGCAGAAAAATTCAATATTACTGAACACCTTAAGACCATTACAAAGGGTGATTCCACTAAAATCTGTAGCTGTGATATTGAAGAAGTAAATATTTTTTCTGCTTCACAGTCAATCAACGATCGAACGCGGGTATTTTTAAAAGTACAAGATGGTTGTGATTACAACTGTTCTTTTTGTACAATCCCGATGGCTAGAGGCAAAAGCAGGAGTGATTCTATAGATAATATTTTAGCCAATGTAAAAACAATCGCAAAACAGGGTGTAAAAGAAATTGTACTCACAGGAATAAACCTTGGTGATTTCGGAACCGTTCATCAGCCTGTAACCAATGAATCAAAAGCTAGCAAAGAGGATTTCTATCAATTAATTCTGCAACTTGAAAATTCAGATGGTCCTAGTAGATACCGGATATCTTCTATTGAACCCAATCTATTATCAGATGAGATCATTGAATTGGTTAGTGATAGTAAAAAATTCATGCCCCATTTTCATATTCCTTTACAAAGTGGAAGTAATAAAATACTCGGATTAATGAGGAGGCGTTACAAACGTGAATTGTACAACGAAAAGGTAAGTCTTATAAAAAAACTTATTCCCCATTGCTGTATTGGTGTTGATGTGATAGTTGGTTTTCCTGGAGAAACTGAAACACATTTTAAGGAAACAGTTGATTTTTTACAATCGATTGACATTTCTTATCTTCATGTTTTCACTTATTCTGAAAGGGCCAATACCCTGGCAGATTCAATGAAATCAGTAGTTCCCACTGCAACTAGAAACGAACGAAACAAAATACTTCGGAATTTAAGTTATCAAAAAATGCAATATTTTACCAATCAACACGTTGGTGATATTAGAGAAGTATTATTTGAAACGCAAAATAAAAATGGTATGATGGAAGGCTATACCGATAACTATATTAAAATAACCGCCCCATTTAAAAAGGAATGGGAAAATAATATTGTGCCATGGAAAATATAAACGACGAATCACTCATCAAATACCAAGTGACCATTCAATTTGAGATGGATGAAAACTTCATGAACTTAGTTCCCGCACACCGAGTTTTAATAAATAATTTCATTGAAAAAGGAGCCATTGATTATTATGCAGTCAGTATGGAAACCCAAAGGTGTTGGATGATAATGAATGCAGGCAGCAAATTAGAGGTAGAGAATCAATTAATGAAAACTCCTCTCTACAAATACTGGACAATTGAAATTGATGAACTTTTTGTTTATGATGCACAATCCTATCGACTACCTGCTCTTCAATTAAACTGATTTTTTTATAATTTGCTCAATAAGAAATACTGTCCAACCCTTTTTTAATAAGTATTTTTCATTGAAATTTTCACAATTTAAAAATGGAAATAGAATAACAAAATTGAATACATTGAAGCAACTCTTTTCATAAAAACTACCAATTATTAACTACCTTTCTTTTTTAGAATCGAATAATATTATTCCAAATTCAAATGAATTCATTCATTAACTACTAATTTTTACATGAAACGTAATTTTTATGTTGTAGGTCTAATCATGTTGACATTCTTCGTTATTTCTTTTTTAACGAATGTCTTTGGTCCGCTCATGCCGGATATGATAAAAGGTTTTAATCTTAGTCTCACACTCGGCTCGCTTTTGCCTTTTGCATTTTTTATAGCTTACGGCATCATGTCGATTCCTACTGGAATGTTGCTTGAAAAGTACAAGGAAAAGAAAATTATGCTCGCCGCCTTTGTAGTTTCTTTTATTGGTGCACTAATGCTAGCGCTATTTCCAAATTACTTATCGGCTGTATTGTCTTTATTTTTTATAGGCTGTGGAATGGCGATGCTACAAGTAGTGATCAATCCACTTTTGCGAACAGCAGGTGGTGAAGAAAATTATGCCTTTTATTCAGTGGCAGCTCAACTCGTATTTGGTCTTGCTTCCTTTGTTAGTCCGTTGGTATATTCTTCACTTGTTCAACGATTACAAGAATCGAATGAGCCCAATGGATTAATGGCAACCCTATCGAATTTAGTGCCGAAGGAACTTCCTTGGATATCTCTTTATTTATTGTTTGTAATTATCTGTGTCATCATGTTTGTCATCATTTTCTTTTCTAAATTTCCAAAAGTGGAATTGAGCAATGAGGAAAAACCAGGATTGCTTGCAACGCATATTCAATTATTTAAAAAGCGAACAGTCATTTTATTTTTTATTGCCATGATTTGTTATGTTGGAACAGAACAAGGAATTGCTAATTGGATATCCCAATTTTTATTTACTTATCACGGACAGGATCCACAAAAAATTGGAGCAGACACGGTTGCTTATTTTTGGGGATTAATGACAGCTGGCGGATTGCTAGGTTTAGTTTTACTTAAATTAATGGATAGCAGAGTGGTGTTAGTACTCTTCACTGCTTTGGCAATTGCTTGTTTGGCTGCAGGATTATTTGGATCTACTAATACCGCATTAATTGCCTTTCCTTTGGTAGGATTTTTTGCTTCGGTAATTTACCCTATTATTTTTTCATTGGCACTTAATTCTGTAGAGGAGGATCATGGTTCATTTGCTGGTATCATTGTAACAGGAATCATTGGTGGTGCCATTCTTCCGCTAATAGTAGGATGGATAGGTGATTATTTTGGACTGCGAACTGGAATGTGTATTTTATTTATCAGCCTTGCATATATTTTAAGCATTGGTTTTTGGGCTAAACCAAAAGTTACCAATAAAACAATCTCAATTTTCAAAAAAAAATCTAGCCCCCTTTAATAAATACTTCAAATGGAGAATAAAAAAATAATAGGTGTAGATTTTGGCGCTACGAACATCCAGGGTGGACTTGTGTTTGATTCAAAAATTGCATCCATCCAATCTATCGCAATTAACAGATCTGGATCAGTAGACGATGTTTTAAAAGATTTATTTTTCATTACAGATCAGTTATTTGAAAAAGATATTGCTGCGATAGGTATTGGTGTTCCAAGCGTAGTAGATATTGAAAATGGAATCGTATATGATGTTCAATACATTCCCTCTTGGAAAGAAGTTCATCTAAAAAAAATCATGGAAGACAAATACCAAGTCCCCGTGATTATAAACAATGATGCGAATTGTTTTTCAACAGGAGAATTTTATTTTGGGAAAGGTATTGGAAGTAATCATATGATTGGACTTACCATCGGAACTGGATTGGGTGCAGGAATTATAATCAATAAAAAATTGTTTGCAGGTCCCAATTGCGGAGCAGGTGAAATTGGAATGGTAGATTATCTAGATCATTGTTATGAATATTATGCCAGTGGACAATTCTTTGAGAATGTTTACCACACCAATGGACAAGAAGTTTTTGAAAGGGCTAAAAAAGGCGACCCGATTGCATTGCAATGGTATGATGAATTGGGTACTCACCTAGGCAATGCAATAAAACTAATTCAATACGCCTACGACATCCCGCTGATTATCTTGGGTGGATCCGTTAGAATGGCTTATCCATTTTTTAAAGATACGATGTGGGAAAGAATCCACACACTCGCCTACCCCAAGTCAGTTGAAAAATTAGTGGTGGAAGTTTCAACGCTTCAAAATGCCGCTATCCTTGGTGCAGCGGGACTTTACTTAGATAAAATTCAATAAAAAAATTTACTTTTTAAAAATCCAAATATCAAAAACCTTTGAGTGCTCTCGCCAATTCAATTTAGATTCTTCTGGTTCATCAAATGAGATAGAAAGTTTTCCGTCTTTTACGTATTTAGGACTTAATTGAAACTCTTTGAATTCTTCCATCCCTTTGTTATAAAGTGTTGGTTCAATTCTTTCATCATCTACGCGCAACAATGCCTCACCATATCCTGAAATCCTGATTGTATAAATTGCATTGGGGTCTAAATCTGCATATTCCAATTTTGGAAAATTTTGAAAAAGCTGAGTAGACAAACGTTTTCTGCTCAATCCATTATCAGCCCATAAAACATCCGTTGCATCTTCGGTTCTAGTTTTTAC
>Ga0114960_10004304_pt1 | contig 10687 bp, 11 predicted proteins | sample C_130625_MF_Meta_FD_92637 | JGI IMG/M metagenome (GOLD analysis project Ga0114960, IMG submission 92637) | Freshwater microbial communities from Lake Croche, Canada to study carbon cycling - C_130625_MF_MetaG | ecosystem: Environmental > Aquatic > Freshwater > Lake | place: Lake Croche, Canada...
CTGCACAACCAATCGGTTGAGTTCATTGCCTTGGAGGGACCATGGAACGGCTCGCAGTAGATCTTCTCGCCCCTGAGCTGTACGGCGGCGATCCGTATCCGACCTACGCGTGGATGCGCGCCAACGAACCCATCTACTGGGACGCCGCCAACGAACTGTGGGGAATCTCGCGCTACGACGACATCGTCGAAATCGAAAAGCGCAAAGACGTCTTCATTAACTCCGACCAGGAGAAGGGCGGCTACCGGCCGAACCTTCCCGCCGACAATGCCATCATCGGCCTCGACGATCCCCTTCACATGAAGCGCCGCAACATGGTTTCTCGTCGGTTCACTCCACGCGCTGCAAGCGCATGGGAAGACGACATTCGCGCAAAGGTCACCGGAATTCTTGACGCCGTTCGAGACAACGGTGGTTCCGCAGAACTCATCAACGACGTTGCTGCTCCGCTTCCCGCAATGATGATCGGCAAGCTCCTCGGCTTCGACGAAGCCGACTGGCCGAAGTTGAAGCATTGGTCCGAGACAACCATCGCCCTCGGTGGTGGCCCTCGCTACTTCAACGACGTTGGCATGGTCTCCGCAATTGAATTCGCTGGCGCCGCAGCCGAACTCTTCGAGTCCAAAAAGACCTGTCCTGCCGACGACATCTTCTCGTTCTACACAACCGCTGAAGTCAACGGTTGTCCGTTCGATCCCAACGATGCAATTGCCGATGCATTGCTTCTTCTCGACGGTGGCGCAGAAACCACTCGTACCGTCATCGCGTGGACAATTCTCAACCTCATCACCAACCCCGCCGAAATGGTGAAGCTTCGCAATGGCGCGGACATGACTGTCGCTGTTGAAGAGATGATCCGCTACGTCACCCCGATCCACAACATGTGTCGCGTGGCCAAGGTCGATGCCGAAGTCAATGGCGTCACCATTCCCAAGGGCAACCAGGTTGTCCTCATGTACTCCTCGGCCAACCGCGACGAGAAGTACTTCGATCGACCGGAGGAATTCCTCGTCGACCGCACCCCGAACAACCACATCGCATTCGGTTTCGGTACGCACTTCTGCCTGGGTGCATCTCTTGCTCGTCTTGAGATCCGTGTGTTCTTCGAAGAACTTCTTCGTCGCACCTCCGGTTGGAAGCTGACGCCCGGAACTGCACCCGTCGAGATGGCGAACGCGTTCGTGCGTGGCATCGAATCAGCGCACATCGACTTCGACTTCATCGCATGAGCATCGACCCCACGGAAGTCCCTCTACCCATCCCGGGCAAAGAGGTCATCTTTCGTCACATGGACGATCCCGATGTTCCGTGGCAGTTGTGTCGCGCACAAGAGAACGCCGACGGATCAACTTCGTATGTGCGCGAGAAATGGTTCGCGTTCAGTCCCGATCCGCAATACCTCTCGCTGTATGCCGAGTACGACCCCGGCATGATGGTGCGCCGTCACGGTCACTACTCGCCGCACATCGTGTTCGTGATCGATGGCGGCTTGTGGTTTGGCGATCGTTGGTGCCCGGCAGGCACACATGTGGAACTGCCGTTTGGCGCTGCGTTCGGCCCCATTCGGGCCGGCGACGACGGTGCGAAGTTGTACGAGGTCATGATGGGCGACCCTCGTTCATGGGGAGATCAGCCCGAGGTGTTCGAAGCTGCGCTCGCTGAACATGGCGTCACGCAGTTGCCTGATCCACCTGTCGACTTTCCCGATTGGTTGGCCGATCTGCGCACGCATTGGGCGCCAGCCGCCGAAGGCGACTGAGCACCACTGGCGCTTTTGCGATTACGGCCAGAGCGGTTCGTCGTCGCGGAAGCCGATGTCGTCGCCCCACTGATTGCGAAACGAAACTTCGTGCGCGGGCTGACGCGTGGCGACTCCCCACTTTCCGGTGGGGTAACCGAGTGAGACGCAGCCGAGCATGTTCCAGCCCTCGTCCTTCGGAATGCCGAGGATGTCGAACACCTCGTCGTTGTGGAAGACAAGAACCTGAGTGAGCGAGGTGCCAACGCCTTCGGCGCGTGCGGCAAGCTGCGCGTTCCAGAGCGCGGGATACACCGAGGAACCACTCGGATCGTGCTGGGAGAAACCGAACATAAACAGCGGCACCATTTCAAAGTTGTCAGCCAACCACTGCGCTGACTTTTGAACACGCAGCATTGACTTCGATTCTTCGAGTTCTGGCGCAGCGTGTGCAGCATCGAGACGGTCTTTGTAATACGAGCCCCACAACACTGACATTGCTTGTCGATAGATCGGTCCCAGTTTTGCCTTCACCTCGGGATCGTCAACGAGAAGGAATCGCCAGTTCTGCGTATTGCCGCCACTCGGCGCACGAACAGCAGCGTCCATAATGCGAGCCTGCACATCCATCGGGATGGGATCGGGCTTAACCCGACGCATGGCACGAGTTGTGTAGAGCGCTTCACGAATGTCCATAACGATCAACCTTCCTTGGCGGCCTGAACGGCCTTATGCAGGGCTAGAACAAGTGCTTCGAATTCCGCGCATTCATCAGTGGTGAGCGCGTGCAGAACGCGGGCCATAGCGAGATCAGTTCCCGCCTCGGCGATTTTCCATTCACCCTTTGAAGAGTCATCCACAGGAATCGTGGAGACATCCCAGCCGAACACCGGAGCCATTCCTGGCGAATGCACGGCGACTGCTTCAGCTGGCGAAAGCCCCATAGCGAGAACCGCTCCGCCATGAAGGCCGCCGCGAAGTTCGCGTAACGAGTTGAGGTAATGCTGCGCGCGGGCCTTGGGGCGGTCGGCGTCCGGCACCGGAAGTGCGCGCCAGCCTGCGAACAGCGCGACACCAGCGGGCGATGCGGCGTCGCAAATCTTCGCTGCGAGTTCTGAGAACCGCTCAAGGGGACCAAGGTCGGGAAGATGCGCGTCGCCATAGGCGTGACACAGGTCGGCCCATTCGAGCGCGGCCTTGGCCGGATCCATCACCTTGCGGGCGAGTTCCCACTGTGTGCGGACCTGTTCAGGATTCCAAAAGAAGAACGCCGACGAAACGACGTCGGGAATCGTGTCGCCAAGCACGCCACCGCGGCCAAGCACATAGAAATCGATGCCCGAGAACCCAAGTTCTGCGCCGCGTGCATAGGTGGCGCCGTCGAGCATGAATGCTCCGCCTAATTCACCAATCGGCTTGGCAATGGCTTTGGCGGTTTCGGCCTGCGTCATCTGTTCATCCCCTCAGATCGATGCCGCCGGTTTCGGGACCCAGCGGACCTGCGAACCCTACGCGCTCGGCGGCAAATGGTCATTCCCTTCGGGCTCGGTGTTACCGTTCTCCGGTCCGCACTACGAGGGGGAACCATGGCCGACGAAGAGCCGCAGCGTGGCGTGAAGCAGCGCAACAAGATCGTGATGAGCCAGGAAGAAATCGACGAATTCCTTCTCGGCCGTCGCTCGATGACGATGTCGACCATCAACCCCGACGGCAGCATCCACTCAATCGCGATGTGGTACGGATTCCTCGAGGGCTGTGTTGGCATCGAGTCCAAGGCCAAGGCACAGAAGGTCATGAACCTTCGCCGCAACCCCAATCTCACCATGCTCGTTGAGGATGGTGAAACCTACGAAACCCTTCGCGGCGTAACGCTCATTGGTAAGGCCGAGATCATCGATGACCCCGACCGCATGTTTGAACTCGGGATCAGCGTGTTCGACCGCTACATGGCGCCGTACACCGAAGAGATGAAGGGTGCAGTTGAGATGATGCTGCACAAGCGCGTTGTCGTGAAGCTCAACGTCGAGCGCACAATTTCTTGGGATCACCGCAAACTCGGCGGCGGTTACTAACCCCTCTGATCAGAGATCGGCAACCGAGCGTTCAAGCAGATCGGCGTATTCAGCGCGCGCCGCTGCGCGGCGTTCGGGAAGGTGCTCGCTCGGCCAATCACCTTCGGCCGGTGAATAGTCCTTCAACACTTCACGAGCCACGGTGAACTTATGCACCTCGGTCGGACCATCGGCGATTCCCATCGTCACTGACGCCATGAGCATGTTTGCCAGCGGCATTTCGTTTGAAACACCGAGTGCTCCGTGCAACTGCATCGTGCGCAGAACTGCTTCTCGGTAGACCTTGGGGGTTGCAACCTTCACTGCAGCAATTTCCTTGCGCGCTCCATGGCCACCCTTTTGGTCGACCACCCATGCTGCATGAAGTACCTGCAGTTTGAATTGCAACAGTTCAATGAAGGAATCGGCAATCTTTTCTTGCGTGGCTTGTTTACGGGCCAGAAGTTCACCTTGTGTTGTGCGGCTTAGTGCCCGTTCGCACAACATGTCGAGACAACGCGACACCGCGCCGACGGTACGCATTGCGTGGTGCAAACGTCCGCCACCCAGTCGCGTCTGAGCGATTGCGAACGCCTGACCTTCACCGCCAAGGAGATGGTCGGCAGGAACTCGCACGCTGTTGTAGCGAACGTACGCATGTCCGCCGTGGCCGTCATGTTCCTGGCCAACACCAACGTTGCGAACAACTTCGATTCCGGGTGAGTCGGCAGGCACGAGAAACATTGATGCGCCCTTGTGCACGGCAACATCAGGATCGGTAATGACCATGACAATCAAGAACGACGCGTAACGAAGTGAGGATGAAAACCACTTCTCGCCATCGATCACCCATTCGTCGCCGTCGCGCACAGCACTGCACGTGAACACGCCGGGGTCTGCACCACCTTGCGGCTCGGTCATCGAATAACACGACGAGATGCGGCCATCGAGCAATGGCTCGAGGTACTTCGCCTTCTGCTCTGCGGTTCCGTAGTGAGCGATGATCTCGGCATTGCCCGAGTCGGGTGCCTGGTTACCAAAGACAGTTGGGCCGAATTGTGAACGACCAAGGATTTCGTTCATGTATGCCAATTGCACCTGGCCATACCCTTGGCCGCCGTACTCAGGCGTCAGGTGACACGACCAAAGGCCGCGATCTTTCACAACTTGCTGCAGCGGCCGAATGGCTTCTTCGTAGAACGCGCTGGCCTTGTTGTACACCATGTCTTCGCCGGCAAAAGCAAGATCAAGGGGCTCGACCTCGGTCTTCACGAACTTGCGAATCCAATCGAGCTGTTCTTGAAATGCAGGATCGATGCTGAAATCGGCCATGACGAAGTCCCCCTCGGTGAAATCTGTTCACACGGTACGCCCGAAAAGCAGACGCAGCGAAATGCTTGCTAGGTATCCCACTTGCAGCGGAGCGAGCTGACCGATCGCAGATTGCATCCAGACGGAACTGCGCCTGAATCGTCATCGGCCAGTCGCAATCCGGGAAGTCGATCAAGCAGCACCTCGAGAGCAGCGAGAAGTTGTTGTTTCGCCATATGCGTTCCAGGACAGAACTTGACGCCAAAACCGAATGTGAGAATGTCGGCGTCGGGGCGATCGATGTCGAACTCGTCGGGGCGCGCGAAGCGTTCTGGATCACGATTCGCCGATGCGATACCCGCAAGGATCATCGAACCTGCAGGAATGTTGACGCCACGAATCGTTCCTTCATGCAGTGCCATCCGAGGCAACAGCGGAACTGGTGGTTCCCATCGGAGCAGTTCCCGAACCACGGCAGGAAGTAGTTCGGGTGATGTGCGGATTCGATCGACAAGTTCCGGCCGATGAAGCAACGTCCAGAGAAGGTTGCTCAAAGCGTCGGAGGTTGTCGTCGCCCCAACGGCGAAGAGCAAACGAACATGCGAGTGCACTTCTTCATCTGTGAGTCGGACCCCTTGAAAGTCGCCCGTAACAAGCTGCGAGATGACGTCTGATCCGGGATTGATGCGTCGTGCTGCGACGACAGGCGCAATGACTTCGGAAAGTTCGTCAGCGGCCCGACGAGCACCTTCGGGGTTGCTGGGTTCAGACAGAATCGCGAGCGCCCACTCGCGTTGGCGATCCTCAAATCCTTCCGGCAGACCAAGCTTGCGGCTGATCGCCCAAAACGGAAGTCGATTCGTGAAGTCGGAGACGAGATCTGCTTCACCACCGGCAGCCAGTCCATCAATCAACTCGTGCGCCAACGGTGTGAGTTCTTCGTCGACAAATCGAATCGCTGCACGTGAACGGAATGCGGGGGTAACGAGACGCCGGTAGACGTCGTGATCCGAGCCGTCCATCGAAATGAAGGTTCGACCGACCGTCTTTTCAAGCTGGTATTTGTAGACCTCGCCGCCTGGGAACTCCTCGTTTGCCGCGAAGAACTCGCGCAATGCGTCCCAGCTCAAGATGACAAATGCTGGCATTCCGTAGAACGTCACCGGAGCGACCTCGCCACTCTCGGATCGCAACGTTCGTAAGACGTCATGAAGTTCCGCTCCGGGAAGCGGATTGAACGCGATATCGATGACGGCCCCTGCACCCTGATCCTGAGACATGACTTCCCCCTGCGAAGGATCGTAGCGAATCGGCGCGGCAGCCGCTCTCTCGGAGTGTCAGGATGTCCGTCTCGGAAGGCGAAGTGCCGGCCCCCACGATTACGAAGGAACGTCATGAGCGACGGAGCGAAGTACGAAGCACTTGTTCAGGATTTTTGCGACGCCTGGGCCGAAGGCGACCACGACAAGGTCGTTGCGTTCTTCACTGAAGATGGCGTGTACCACAACATCCCGGTTGATCCGATGGTGGGCCACGAAGCAATTCGCATGATGATCGATGGCTTCACCGCCGGACTCAAAGTCAAGGTGTTCCGTATCGACAACATGATTTCGAACGGCCCAATGGTTGTGACCGAGCGCGTTGACATCTTCGAAAAGGAAGACGGCAGCGAAGTCGCGTTGCCTGTGCTCGGCATCTTTGAATTCGAGGGCGACAAAATCGCGAAATGGCGCGAATACTTCGACCTCAATCAGTTCATGTCACAGATGGCCTGAGGCCCCGCTCGTCAGCTGGCGAGGAACCCGAGAATCTCGGGAAACGCCGTGGCATCTTGCGCAAAGAATCCATGCCCACCCTCATAAACGTGCAACTCCGCGTTCGGAATGCGCTCAGCCAGCGCTTCGCTATTCGAAAGCGGAGCGATCCCGTCGTAGCGACCAGCACCGATAAATGTCGGGGCGGTAATCCGTCCGAGGCGATCCCATACGTCGTGAGTGCTCCGCGCGTTCAACTGTTCGATCTCACCGCGTTCAGCCTCTGAGCCCGCTTTCGCGCCGTACTGACCACTGATGCCATCGACAAACATCCGATCCGACGGGTGCGCATCAAGCCACTCGGGGGTGAAGCGCGTATCCATGATTGTCATCGAAATCGCAGCTCGTTCTTCTGCGCTCTTCGAACGAAGTTCATGAAGCGGATACGAAGCACCACCTGCACCACCAGGCGAGGTGCACAACAAAGCGAGGCGTTCGACGCGATCAGGGACAGTGGCTGCAAACTCTTGTGCGACCATGCCACCGAAGCTGATGCCGATGACATTGAAGGTGTCCCAGCCAAGGAAATCAACGAGAGCAACTGCATCGGCGGCGTAGTCGGCCATGGAATAGGGGCCTGCGGGGATCTCGGTACGTCCAAGTCCGCGCTGATCGTGCAAAACGACATCGAATTGCGACGCAAGCACACCCATGAGCGGGCGCATGCGCTCAATTGTCGAACCTGAACCGTTGAACATCAGCAGGCGAGGACCCTCGCCTGCTTGTTCCCAATGAAAATCAATCCCGTTCAATCGCTCAGTCGGCATGTCACATCTGCTTCCACTCGGGGGCGCGCTTTTCGCGAAAGGCTTCGCCCGCTTCGGACATATTTCCAGTAAAGGTGCCAAGAACCTGCGTGCGGTTTTCTAATTCCATCGCTGCCCGGAGGCTCGATGCATCGAGATTCGCCCACATACCGACTTTGGTCATGCGCACGCCGTATTCAGAGTTCTCAGCGATCATCCCTGCAAGTTCAAGAGCAGTTGCCTGAAGATCATCTGCGGTCGTCACCCGGTTCAGCACGCCGTAGTCGCGCGCTTCGTCAGCGCTGAACCGGCGTCCGGTCAGCATGAGTTCAGCGGCGATGGTTGGACCGCAGATGCGGGGTAACCAATAACTCGTGCCGAGATCGCACGAAGACAGGCCCACTCGAATGAAGTGAGAAGCAAAAAACGCGCCGGCCGACGCGACACGCAGATCGCAGGTAAGCGCCAGCGCCAGACCGCCGCCCACAACTGCGCCATGAAGCGCTGCCACCACGGGCTGTGGGGTTTCGTGAATCGCCAGAACCACTTCCATCAGATGTTCCTGCATCTCATGGACAAAGCCGACCGGACCGCGTCCGCGCGAACGATCCGGAACTCCACCAGTTCCGCTCATATCGGCACCCGCACAAAAGCCGCGCCCATTTCCATCAAGGATCACGACCCGCACCTCGCGGTCATGGCGGATCGAAGCGAAGGTTTCAGAAAGACCATCGATTAACGCAGGCGTGAGCGCGTTGTATCGGTCTGGATCATTGAGGCTGACCCTAAGAATCCCGTCCCCAACCAACTCTCGTTCAACAATTGCCACGTGACTCCCCCGAAATTTCTGAATTCGACAAGTCCACCACACCACCGGCCGTGTCGCGCCCCGTACCATCGGGGTCCATGGATCATCTGAGCGCCGGCGGCGTCGTACTCCTCGCCGTCTCCGCTCTTCTCGCCGGGGGCATCAACGCCGTTGCCGGCGGCGGCACTCTCCTCACGTTTCCCGCTCTCATCGCCGCTGGTTTTAACCCCGTCACCGCGAATGTAACGAACACTGTTGCGCTCGTTCCCGGCTACATCGGAGGCATCGCCGGCTACCGGCGCGAGCTCGACGGACAAAGCGCCCGTATACGCAAGCTTCTCCCGTTTGCATTCGCTGGTTCACTCGTTGGTGCGGTGATTCTGCTCACCACATCCGAGCGCATCTTTAAGTTCCTCGTGCCAATCCTCGTACTTGTCGCTGCCCTGTTGCTCTTGGCGCAACCCGCCATACAGCGTCGACTCGCATCAACCAACCCGGAGACCGGCGAGGCCACTCACCAAGATCATGACGTCGCCACAATGATTGGCGTCTTCCTTGCCGCGATTTATGGGGGCTACTTCGGCGGCGTTCTTGGCGTCATTCTTCTCGCCGTTCTCGGCATCACGATGAATGATCACCTACAGAAGTTGAATGCGCTCAAGAGCGTGCTGCAGTTTTCGATCAACATCGTCGCTGTTGTGATCTTCGCGCTGTGGGGCCCCGTGCAGTGGTGGACCGTTTTGTTGATGGCCCCGCTTTCGCTCATCGGCGGATGGATTGGCGCCCGCGTTGCACGAGGGCTGAAGCCCTCGATCCTTCGTGTCGTTATCGGAACTTACGGAATTGTGTGCGCTGCCGTACTTGCAATCACGCTGCACTAAATCGTTCGTATGTCGTCAGCAGCACTTATGCGGAATCGTTGCGAGATGCATATGTGGCGTCGGGTCAATCACGCCGGCAGCCTTTTCAAACGCCACGAGGTCGAGCTTGTCGCCTGACAACCAAGTGCCGAGAACCGAAATGCCGTCGCTGAGATGCATTGGGTCGACCGCGTAAGGGTCGACCGATAACTGCACGAAGTCCGCAAACTTCCCAACTTCGATCGAACCGATTTCGTTCTCGCGGCCGAGAATGAATGCTGCATCGATCGTTTCTGCACGAAGCGCTTGATCAAGTGTCACTTTTTGCTCGGGCCCGCGCTCAACGCCTGAGTTGGTTGTGCGAGTGACACAGGTCTTGATGTTGTTGAGCGGCGAAGGAGGCGTGACCGAACCATCGTTGTGATACGAGGGTCGAAGGCCTGCATCAGTTGCATCTTTCACACGACACCAAGGGGCACCATGTTCGTGATCGAACATCTGCCCATCGAGAAGATCGCCCCAGTACTGAAACTGGAACGGACCCATCGATGCATAGACGCCGAGTTTTGCCGCTCGTGCGAATTGGTCGGTACGGGCAGCGCCGAGATGCTCGATGCGCCAGCGATGATCAGTGCCGAGAAGTTTGAACTTGGTCAGCGCCGCTTCGTAGGCGTCAAGCACAACATCGAGTGCAGCATCGCCATTCACATGAAAGGCCATCTGCCAACCCTGCGGCGCACGCTGATCGAGGATGACGTCAAGCTGCGCACGCGTGTAGTTCATGACCTCGATGCCAGGAGTTCCCGGCTTGATTCCCGCGGCTTGCGTGACCGGTGTATCCAGATAGGGAAACGTCAGTGCGACATTTCCAACCCATGGTGAACCATCGGCCCACAACTTGATGCCCTTCTTCGTGAGCATTGACGCCGGAACCTTCGATTCAAACTTCTCGCCACAGGCCGCGTCAGTTGACACGTGATAGAGCGAAACGCGAAGTGGGCAATTTGGGATGCCAGCCAGTGCCTCGAATGCAGGTTTCAGCGTGTCGTTAAACGTCATTTCCGAAGTTGACGTAATGCCATTTCCCGCCATCAGCGAATACCACTGCGCCGCAGATGCCAGCGGATTTTTCACGACCTCACCTAACAACGGCATCGCGGCTTCCATTACGGCAGGGAGCTCATAGGCAATTCCATTGAGGGAACCATCGGGATTGCGCCCGAAGGAACCGCCAACTGGGTCGGCCGGGGGCTTGGTGTCCCAACCGAGCTTCTTCATGGCTTCGGTGTTCAGGTACGCCGCGTGTCCAGAATTGTCGGCAACAAGAACTGGCCGATCGGGGAAGTACGCGTCGAGCGC
>Ga0114960_10004306_pt1 | contig 10685 bp, 8 predicted proteins | sample C_130625_MF_Meta_FD_92637 | JGI IMG/M metagenome (GOLD analysis project Ga0114960, IMG submission 92637) | Freshwater microbial communities from Lake Croche, Canada to study carbon cycling - C_130625_MF_MetaG | ecosystem: Environmental > Aquatic > Freshwater > Lake | place: Lake Croche, Canada...
ATGCTGCTAGTCGCCGGCTTCATCATCTCCCCGGCCTGGGGCTTCGCGCTCGCCGCACTGAGCCTGGTGGCCTCGACATTCCTCACGCGAGCCTTCGATATTGGCCTGCATCGAGAAGCTGGCCCGGACTCGGTCCTTCCCACGGTTGGTGAGCGTCCGCTTCCGCCGTACATCTTGCGGAAACTGACTGACGGAGACGATCAATAATGGCGAATCCCTTCAAATTCTTCGGTGGCTTCAAACTCACGTTGCTTCACATCGGACGGCCGTCGGTGACGTCGAGCTATCCCAAGGAGAAGCGTCCCAAGCAGCCACGTCAACACGGACGTCACGTGCTCAATCGGTACGAAGACGGTATGGAGAAGTGCATCGGCTGTGAACTCTGTGCCGGCGTCTGTCCCGCTAACTGCATCTACGTCCGTGGTCTCGATAATCCCATGGACCACCCCGTTAGTCCGGGTGAGCGTTACGGGTACATCTACGAGATCAACTATCTCCGGTGTATTCACTGCGACTTGTGCGTCGAAGCATGTCCGACCGAGGCCATTACTGAGTCCAAGATGTTCGAGTTCTCTTTCACCAACCGGTCCGATGCGATTTACACCAAGGCCGAACTCGTTGTAGATGACATGGGTGAGCCCAAGCGTCTGCCCTGGGAAGACTGGCGTGCCGGTGAATCGGCGATGACCGGTGGATGGATGCGGGCCACAGCTCCAGCTGGTAACGCTGAGTACGAAGGCATCACCCAGTGGTCGGGCGACCTCGGTGTCGGTGTGCGTGCGGCCGAGGGTGGTCAGAGTGAGAACCGTGACGATGCCGCCACTGGTTCTAAGCAGCTCCGTGATGCCTTTACGGCCCACTTAGAGCCCGAAGACATTCCACTAGATCGACGCGGTATCGCCGGTTTGATTACAAAACTGGAAGCCAGCAAGGTTGGCCACTTGATTCGCAAGGTGCGCGCATGATTGCCATGACCACTACGTGGCCGGACCTCATCGTCTTCATAGCTGCGGCAGCTATGGCTGTCATCGGCGCTCTCGGAATTATCACGTATCGCAATCCTGTCCACTCGGCGCTGAGTTTGATCTTGACGTTGTTGGGTGTGGCCATTGCCTTCTTGGAGCAAGAGGCTCATTTCTTGGCAGCGGTCCAAGTAATCGTCTACTGCGGCGCCATCGTGGTGCTCTTCTTGTTCGTCATCATGTTTCTGGGCGTTGACAACAAAGAGGACATCTCTGTTGAGCCATTAGTCGCACAGCGTCCAATGGCGTATGCCTCCGTGGTGGTGACCATGGTCGGCATTCTCGCCATGTTGAGTCGAGGCGGTTGGTCGACGGGAGCACAAGTGGCGACCGGCGCCTCCCCCGGGGGTGCCGAGAACGTTCAAGCGGTCGGCTCGGCCGTCTTTACGACGTACCTCTTCGCCTTTGAAGCCACCGCCGCTCTTTTGATCATTGCCGTTGTTGGTGCCGTTTTGCTCGCGCGGCGTGACCGCACCGGAGAGTCGATTTCGGAAGGAGCGGACGCGTGACCATTCCCGAGTCTTGGTTCTTAATGCTGGCCGCCGTCATCTTCGGCATTGGCATGTTCGGGCTGTTGACCCGACGTAGCGCCCTCATCATGTTCATGTGCATCGAGCTCATGCTCAACGCGGTCAACTTGACGTTCGTGACGTTCTCGCGGTCACTGCACGACATCGGGGGACAGGCCTCGGTCTTCTTCATTCTTGTCGTGGCGGCCGCTGAAGTCACTATTGGTTTGGCGATCGTGGTAGCTATCTTCCGCCGCCGCCAGTCGACGGCTGTTGACGAACTTTCAGAGCTGCGAGGCTGAGATGAACTCACTAGCTGCTCTCATCCCACTTTTCCCGCTGGTTGGCTTCTTGCTCGTCCTCATTCTGCCGAAGTCGACGACGCGGGAACCAGTTTCTGGTTGGATTGCTACCTCCGCCGTATTGGCTTCATTTCTAACCACCGTGATCTCCTTCGTCTGGCTCCTCGGCCAGTCCGAGCGTGAAGTCACGATTCACCTCTTCTCCTGGCTCTCGGTCGGATCGCTCAATGTTGATGCGGCTTTCCTCCTGGACCCCCTGTCGGTGACGATGTGCCTGTTTGTATCGGGAATCTCGACTCTGATTCACCTGTATTCGATTGGCTACATGCACGGGGAGAAGGACTTCAAGAAGTTCTTCCTGTATCTCAACCTCTTCGTCTTCTCCATGCTGGTCTTGGTGTTGGGCAACAACTTGCTCGTCACGTTCGTGGGCTGGGAAGGCGTCGGCGTTTGTTCGTACTGGCTCGTGAGCTACTACTTCACGAAGGACTCCGCGGCGAGCGCTGGAAAGAAGGCCTTTATCTACAACCGAGTCGGTGACGTCGGCCTTCTACTCGCGATGTTCCTGCTCTTTAGTCACTTCGGTTCGCTGAACTACCTCACCATCATTGGCCTCGGCTCGACGATTCCTTTGTCGAGCACGGTCGCCCTGCTCATTGTGCTGGCACTGATGTTGGCCGCCAGTGGTAAGTCGGCGCAGATCCCTCTCTTTAACTGGCTCCCTGACGCCATGGAAGGCCCCACGCCAGTTTCGGCATTGATTCACGCCGCCACCATGGTTACGGCCGGTGTGTATCTGCTTATTCGTATGTCACCGGTCCTGGCCTGGTCGACGTCAGGTCGATGGGTGATTGCGATTATCGGTGGACTTACGGCCTTCGTGGCCGCCACGGTGGCCACGTCTCAGAAGGACATCAAGAAAGTCCTGGCCTTCTCGACGGTTTCGCAAATTGGATACATGATTTTGGCCGTTGGAACAGGGGCCTACTCTGCAGCCATCTTCTTGATGGTGAGCCACGCATTCTTCAAGGCTCTCTTGTTCCTTGGTTCCGGTTCAGTTATTCACTCGCTTAATGGTGAGCAAGACCTCCGCAAGATGGGTGGACTGCAGAAGTATCTCCCGCTGACATTTCCAACCTTCCTGATCGGTTGGCTCGCAATTGCCGGCATTCCACCATTTGCCGGCTTCTGGGCCAAGGGTGATGTTCTAACTAACGTCTACGCCTTCTCTAAGCCGCTCTACGTTCTTGGTCTCTTCACGGCAGTCCTCACGGCGTACTACATGAGTCGACTCTTCGTCTTGACGTTCCGGGGCGATGAGCGGTTCCGCGAAGTCACCGAAGGTCACGACCCGCACGAGAGTCCCTGGGTGATGACGGTGCCTCTGGTGATCCTCGCCGTCTTCAGTGCTCTTGGTGGGTTGCTGGATTTGCCATGGGCCCACTCAATGTCGCTCGCTGGTTTCCTCGATCCAGTGTTCGAGTCGACGGTATCGCCAGTGCTGGGCTCACACATGTCGGAGTTCCTGCTCGCCGGTGCAGATGCCGCGGCTGGCATTATTGGTTTGCTGATTGCCTTCTCACTGTGGAAGTCCACTTCGCCTTGGCCCCGCTTCGAGTCCAGTTTCTTTGAAAAGGTCTGGCGTTGGGACGACTTCTACGACTTCACCATTGGCCGCCCTCTTCAGCGTGTGGCTCAATTCGGCAGCACGACCGTCGAACCCAAGATTCTTGATGGTGCCGTGGTGGCAACGGCCGTTTCGGTCCGCAGGAGTGCTGAAGGAATTCGCAAGATTCAGTCTGGTTTTGTTCGCCACTACGCCCTCGTAGTGGTTGTCGGCATGATGCTCGTCGTGCTGTTCTTGGTTGCGAGGTCTTGGTAGTCATGCACACGTCACTCTGGCTCACCCTCTTGCTCCTAATCCCATTGGTGGCCGCCGCACTCATCATTGGTCTTCGCGTGTCGGACCATCTCGCTCGAGTCATTGGTATTACGGGCGCCGCCCTCGAACTGGCCGTTACCGTCGTGGTCGCGTTGGCCTACCGAGGCTCGCACACGATTGGATCGGGCTCAACGACCACGGTCTTTGATTTCACCTACCGCAAAGTCCTGGCCCCATCGCTCGGTGTGGCCTACGACGTCGGCGTTGATGGCATTTCCCTCTTCTTGGTGGCCCTGACGGCACTCGTAATTTTGCTGGCGCTCGTGGGGGCTAACGAATCGCGTCGTACGCCCGCCTTCGTGGCGTGGTTGCTCGTCTTGATGACGGCAACGATTGGAGCCTTCGCGACGCGCGACATGCTCTCGTTCTTCCTCTTCTTCGAACTCACGCTAATTCCGAGCTACTTCCTCATTGCTGGTTGGGGTGGCTCGCAACGGGCCGCCGCCGCGTTGAAGTTCTTCGTGTACACGCTCTTTGGCTCCGGCTTCTTGCTGGTCGGAATGGTCTACATTGCCGTTCGCCACCAGCACGTCTTTGGCGGTGACTTGACCTTTGCCATGTCGGCCCTGAAGGAGACGCCACTGTCCTCTGGCGTCGCCACATGGATCATGATCGGTTTCTTAATTGCCTTCGGTATCAAGAGCCCCATCTTCCCTCTGCACACCTGGTCACCACTGGCCTACGCCGAGGCACCAATTGCTGGTTCGATGGTGCTCTCAGCACTGCTGGCAAAGCTGGGCACGTACGGACTCATTCGATTTGCCGTGGGCCTTCTTCCGCAGAGCCTCGATAATGTTCGGCCCGTCGTGTTGACCTTGGCCGTCATCGGTATTTTGTACGGTTCCGCACTCGCCGCCGTGAGCAAGGAACTGAAGCGAGTGGTGGCCTACTCCTCGATGGCCCAAGTGGGCTTCATCGTGCTTGGTATTTTTGCCGGTTCGCAAATCGCCACCAGTGGTGCCGTGCTCTTGATGTTCAACCACGGTCTTATCACCGCGGGGCTCTTCTTGCTGATTGGTGGGATTGAACGTCGTCGAGGTACATCGACCATCAGTGCGCTCTCAGGGCTGCAGGGTCCTGCGCCAGTGCTCGCTGCACTCTTTACCGTGGTGATGCTGGCCTCTATCGGCCTGCCTGGTCTTTCGGGTTTCGTCTCGGAACTCCTCGTGCTCCTCGGCTCATTCAACGCCCACCCCTGGTGGGCGGTCATCGCAACGACGGGTGTTATCTTCGCGGCGCTCTACCTGCTCTGGGCCTACCAACGTGTCTTTCACGGTGAAGCCACGGGTGAGAATGCCTCCATTCCCGATGCGACAACTGCCGAGCGATGGGTACTGGCCCCAATCATTGTTCTGGTGGTCGTCCTCGGTGTCTACCCCGCACCACTCTTGAACAAGATCAATCCCTCGACGCACGCCATCGTGGCGCACTCAACTCCGCAGGGGGTCAGCCGATGATCGCGAAAGTGGCGCAACTAGCGATGCCCTCCGTCCACTATCTGGCCATTGCGCCGATACTGGTCCTGCTGGGTGGCTCGCTGATCTTGATGTTCGTAACGGCGATGACCCGCGCTCGTGTGTCGGCCGTGGTCGCCACCAGCGTGACGGTCGTGACGGCTGTCAGCGCATTCGCGCTCGCGTTCTTCCAGTGGCGTGACGTTTCGATTCATGGTTCGACGACAACGCTGGCTCACGCTATTGCGCTCGATGGCTTCGGTGTCCTGGCCTCGGCCGCCATCGCTCTCGGTGTCGCGCTCACCGCTCTAGTGGCTCACGACTGGGCGCATCGCGCGCACGTCGTTGGTGCCGAATTCCACATCTTGGTTTTGGCCTCGGCCTCCGGTGCGATGATGATGGCGCAAGCCAATGATCTCATCGTCATCTTCCTAGGTCTCGAAATCTTGTCCATTGGTCTCTACGTATTGGTCGCCTTTGACCGCCACCGCTCCGGTTCGGCCGAAGCGGCCCTGAAGTACTTCTTGCTGGGTGGCTTCGCTTCAGCGATATTCATCTACGGCGTGGCGCTGACGTACGGCGGCGCCGGTTCTACGAACTTGTCGTCAATCGCCTACTTCCTCGCTCACAACTTCATTCTCCAGCCCGGTGTGCTGGTCGCCGGACTCGGACTCATGCTGGTCGGCTTTGCCTTCAAGGTGGCCGCGGTGCCGTTCCACGTTTGGTCGCCCGATGTCTACGAGGGTGCCCCGTCACCCGTTACGGGTTACATGGCGTCCATCGTCAAGGTCGGTGCCTTCGCGGCCGTCATGCGCGTCATCTTCGGTGCCCTCACGACGCAGTCGGAATCATGGCGCCCACTGGTGTGGGGACTCGTAGTCCTTTCAACATTGGTCGGTGCCGCGGTGGCTCTGGTCCAGCGCAACATCAAGCGTCTCTTGGCCTACTCCTCGATCTCTCAGGCGGGCTTCATGCTGCTGGGCCTGTGGTCAGCCTCACCGTCCGGCGTGGCCGGAACCCTGTACTACGTCGTTACCTATCTGCCCGTAGTGATCGCCACCTTTGCGGTGGTGACCCTGGTTGGGGGAGAGGGTGAAACCAGCCACGACCTCGATCACTACCGCGGCTTAGCTCGTCGTCAGCCCCTCCTCGGTGCGGCGCTCGCCGTGCTGCTGTTGTCACAGGCCGGTGCACCGTTCACGACCGGGTTCTTCGCCAAGTTCGCCGTGATCACCTCGGCCGTTGATGGCGGCGGTTCCTGGTTGGCCGTGATTGCCATGGTGGCTGCGGCCATCGGTGGGTTCTTCTACGTCCGACTAGTGCTCTCGCTCTACAGCGACGATGAGGGCGCTGGGGTCCGCGTGGCCGTTCCCCGTCTCACTGGTGCGGTGATTGCCGTCGGCAGTGTTTCGGCCGTCCTCTTTGGCGTGTGGCCTGGACCAATCGCCAACTTGGCGCACCACGCCTACCTCCTCCTTCCGTGAGTCGTCGCGTCGCCATTGCGACGTGTGAGGACCTCTTCGTCGACCCCGACACCCCGTTGCTCCTCGAGGCATTGACGAGCGTTGGTCTTGAGTATGAGTTGTTGGCCTGGGATGATCCGAACGCCCAGTGGGATCGATTCGACGCCACAGTGATTCGTTCGACTTGGGACTACGCTCCCCGCCGAGAGGAATTCCTTACGTGGGCGTCGAGCGTCCCCACGCTCTATAACTCGTTTGGCATTGTGGCCTGGAATACCGACAAGCACTACCTACGGTCCCTGCAGCAAGCCGGCATCACCGTGATTCCTTCGACCTTCGCCGACGTAGGCATCGATCCGATTTTCCCCACGGGCAACTTCGTCGTTAAGCCCACGGTCGGGGCGGGCAGCTTGGATGCCGAACGCTACGGAGTCGACGACCACGCCCGTGCTCACACCCACGTCCGCTCGCTTCACGCTTCGGGCCGAGACGTGATTATTCAGCCGTACGTGGAGTCGATTGATGAGGAGGGTGAGTTGGCCCTCGTCTTTGTAAATGGTGCGTTTTCCCACGCCATGCGTAAAGGGGCGATGCTCAATGCCGTCGAGAACGACCGCAGCCAACTCTTTCGTGCCGAACAGATGTCGGTAGCCACCGCCAGCCCGGAAACGTTGCAGTTCGCTCAAAGGGTGCTGGAAGCGGGAGGTGCATCCGCAGCGCTCTACGCCCGAGTAGACCTCTGCCGCATGGATAATGCCTGGGCCGTTATGGAGTTGGAGCTCACCGAGCCCTCTCTCTTTTTGGTCTATCACCCGGAGGCTGCCACGGAGTTAGCTCGCGCTATTTTGAAGCGACTCGCGTAGCGTCCACGGCGTTGACCCTCTTGGAGATCAAGAGGACAATCTGAAACGGCACACAAACCAGCGTGGCCAGCAAGAAGTATGTCCGGATGCCTACGTGCGTAGAGATTGCCGCAGCGGCCATAACGCCCATTGGTGCGAGGCCGAGGGAAATGAACCAGTCCACTGACGTGACGCGACCCAGTAGCTCCTTGGGTACTTCCGTTTGCATCATGGATTCCCAGAGCACATTGCCGTAGGAGAGCAACGGGCCCACAAATAAGACAATTGCCAACGCCATCCAGGCTTGATTTACAAAGGCGATTAAGCCGACCACGATGTTTCCTAGCAACCAGGATGTGGTGAGCCATCTGACTCGGCGCTGAGGTGTGGCGAGTGAACCCACGATTAACGAGCCAATCAGCCAACCCGCACCGCTGACGGCAAAGCTCAGACCGATCAGTTGACGATTGGCGTGGAACTCCTCTTTTAGGAAGAGTGGCATCAGTGTGCCTTGGGGGACAAACAACAGGGCATTAGTTAGTCCTGCGCCCATCAAGGTCCAAAACAGCCACTTTGTCTGATAGGTGTACCGAAGTCCTGAGCCAATCGACTTCAACATGTTTTCGTGACCATCCGTTGGGACCGTGGGCGCAGTGGTTCGTCTCATGAGGAGAATGGAGAGTGCACTAATGAGGAAGGTTCCGACGTCAAATGCCAATGCTCCCGGAATGCTCCACGCCGAAAGAATCCCACCGAGAGCGGGACCCAGCATGCCCCCAAAGAGACTTCGAGACACCGCGCTGGCGGCGTTCACCGAGTTCAGCGCCCCCTCGGGAACGATCTCGGGAATCAGCGCGGTCGCCGCGGGCATAAAGACCGCATCGAGAACGCCAAAGAGGAAGGCGCTCAGTAGTAACTCTAAAAACGTTAGGTGATCGGTGGCGAGCAAGAGTGCCACGGTGCCCATGATGATGGCTCGCGACAGGTCTGACACCAGCAAGATGGTTCGTCGCGAAAATCGGTCGACGACAGCGCCACCGAAGAGGAGGAAGACAACGAGAGCCAGCGTCGCTACGGCGGAGTAGAGCGAGAGGTGCGTCGCCCCGGGCCAGCGGTCCAGAATCAACAGAACGAGTGTGACGGCCGAAACGCCGTCACCTAATCGAGACGTGCTTTGCCCGAAGAGGAGCCAGCGCGCCTCGCGATAGTGCATGACTGACCACAATGAGTTTTTGGCCGAGTTCATCTTTCGTGCCGAGGTCCCTGTGGAGTGATTCTGTTCAACTCGGCACCACTTATGTAGCGTTCTCGGTCGCAGCCGCCAAGATTTCTTCGGGAATAACGGTGCTGGGTCGGTTCGACGGGTCATTGGCTAACAGCCGTCCGATGATGGGAATCTCCGTCAAGCTCTCGGCTCGCAAGAGAGCGGCCACGACAGGCACCAGCGATTCAAAGGCGGGATAGACCAAGTAGCGGGGTAGCCAGTCGGGCTGATATTTGGCGTTAAAGGTCCAGAGAGTCTCAATGGGCAGAATGCCCGAAAGCCGCTTCAGGGCCCACCGCTCAACTTTGGTGAACGTACCGTCACCCTTCTCGCCATCGAGCACGCTTCTAAAGGCGGCGAAGTTCAAGCTCAGGCCCTGACCACCCTGCTGGCGCAAGTGCTCAATCGTGGAGCACAGGGCAAAGTCAATGAGTCCATTGGGATGTTCCCCTGGGTCGCGTCGCATCAGGTCAAGGGAGTAGCCATTGATGGCCGGAGAGGGCACAAACTGACAGACCGCCGCGGGAGTGCCATCCGGACCGTTCACAATGGTGAGCAAGAGACCCTTATCGCGAGGATTAAAGAGTCGACCGAGCATCATTGAAAAGCCCCGCTCGTCCTCACCGCGACGGAGCTTGGCAATCAAGTCCATGATTCCACGAACACGGGTCGGATCAATCGTGGAGGGATCCACAAACTCGACGGAGTAGCCGTTGCGGGCAAGTCGAGTGCACGCTTGGCGCAGACCCTTCATCTTGCCGCCTTCGAGAGTGAAGGTCTGGCAGTTCACCACTCCTTCGTCACCGACGTAGATGTGGTGGAGACCGGCGCCTTGGTACACGGGCAGCCACTGCTGACCCGCTCCAATGATGGCGAGAGTCCAGCCGCGTTGCTCCGCGAAACGGCGAAAGGCCGCAAAGACTTCGACGCGCTCTGGTTCGGGCCCGATGGGGTCCGGGGAGATGAGTGCCACACCGCCGTAAACGGCGTAGGCGACTAGGGAGTCTCGGAAAAAGAAGAACTGCTTGTCGTCGCGTAGTGCGAAGTAGTCAAGAGTGCCGCGACCGTGACGACGCACGATATCGCGAGCGCGAAGCTCGGCCAAGCGACGCTCGGCCGAAGAACTGAGATTTGAGAGGCGGCGGTCCACTACTGGTCGCGTCAGCAAGTAGAGACTGCCAATGATGACCACTATCCCCGTTGTGAAAAGTGACGGAGAGAGGAAGTCGCCGGCTCGGTCGGGGAGTGGGAGCCGGGTGATGCCGATGAGTCGCTCCGCACAGGCCCGAGCGACGTGTAACCACTGGCGACCAAAAGGGATTCGTGAGGTGACGATGACAATCAGCATGGCGCTCGCCGTGGCCACCACCGGAATGCCTACCAGCTTGGGCAGAGCTCCACTAAACGAGCCTCGATCGGTGGCCCCTTGGAAAATACGCCGCTCAGTAATGAGGAGAAGGAGCACGATGGCGTTAATCAGTGTGCCAACTCCATTGCCCCCGTGGACCACGTGAGTCACAGTGGTTATTGCGAAGAGGATGGCGGCCACAATCCAGGCACGTCGTTGGCCCCGTCGAAGCCCCCGGGCCATCATGATCATTCCCACGCCGGCCAGGGCGGTAGCCGCGGCGGCCGATTGAGTAACCCCGAGCGGGAGGAAGTGGAGTAACGATTCAAGTCGCCCTCTCGCCGGAGGCACAAGGGCACTCACAACGTTGGCGAGACCCGTGAGGAAAACCACTCCACTCACGATGCGCTTCAGTCGCAGTTCACGACGAAATGTCTGCTGGTACATCGGTGTTTGGGGCCATGGCGAGCCATCGGGCCATGAGCCAATGAGCGTTGGTGATTCCGGTGGCGCGGGGATCGTCGGTTTGCCCGCGAGCC
>Ga0114960_10004307_pt1 | contig 10685 bp, 9 predicted proteins | sample C_130625_MF_Meta_FD_92637 | JGI IMG/M metagenome (GOLD analysis project Ga0114960, IMG submission 92637) | Freshwater microbial communities from Lake Croche, Canada to study carbon cycling - C_130625_MF_MetaG | ecosystem: Environmental > Aquatic > Freshwater > Lake | place: Lake Croche, Canada...
CCAAACGCTTGAGCATGGTGGGTGCGGCAAACATGGCGATGCCTTGCCAATGCCCCCCCAAATCAAACAATTCTTGGGCATCAAAGCCACCGGATTCAGGGATCACATTGCAAGCACCGCGGGCCAAATGGGGCAATGAATACAGGCCTGAACCGTGCGACATGGGTGCCGCATGGATGATGCAGTCCTGCACGCCGATGTCATCGACGTCGGCAAAATAATGCCCACACATGGCCATCAGGTTGTGGTGCGACAGCATGACGCCTTTGGGCCGACCCGTGGTGCCGCTGGTGTAGAACAACCACGCCAAGTCGTGTGCCGCGCGCGCGGCCATCGGCACGGGTTGCGCCTGGGCCAACTGCCGGTATGCCGCTGAGCCCACATCCACCACATGGCGCACGCTGTGGGACAGGCCCGCCGCTTGTTCGCAAGCGCTCAGGGTGTTGGGGTAGGCCAGCACCAGGGGCGTGCCTGCATCGTCAAAGATGTAAGCCAGTTCTTTGGGATGAAGTTGTGAATGGATGGGCACCGCCACCAAACCCGCATGCCAAATGGCCAGCAATGACTCCCAATAGGCTGGGTGGTTGCGCATCACCAACCCCACCCGGTCGCCGGGTTGGAGGCCCAAGCCGAGCATGCCCGATGCCATGGCAGACACTTGCTTGAGCAAGCCCACATGATCCTTCAACACCGTTTTCCCCCAAGCCAAGGCAGGGGCATTCGGGTGGTCGCGGGCTGCGCGTTCGAGCAAATGGGCCAAATTCATGCTTGTGGGCTCCTAGGCCTTGCGCGGAATGACCACGCCGTCAAATTCTTTCATCGCCATGCCCAGCGCTTGCGACGCCATTTCGCGCACAGGGGCCGGTTGCCCCGCTTGAAAAATATACGCCGTGTAAAACAGCTTCAAGGTGGGGTGGGCCAAAATTTCTGCCTGGGTTCGGCTTTGGGTGATTTGATCCCCATAGACCATGGGCAAAGGCAAGCGCACATTGCGCGCCGGGTCGCGCAAGATGGCCTTGGGCTCACCGCCTTGCGCCACGGTGTCCATCTCCTCAAAAAATCTGCGCCGCATGGCCACAATGCCGCGGTCGCTGGCGCTCAAGTTTTCACGGCTGCGATCAGCGATTCGCCCTTGCCCCACCCAAGCCAAAAAATCTTGGTTCATCACATGGGTATCGATCCAGCGACCTTGATCGTCTTTCACCGGCCCCCACCAGGTGGGGATGCGGGTCTGCACATAGGGTTCGCGCTCGCGTGGCACACGGGTGTATTTCCAAGTGACGCTCAAGGTGTTCTCGTCATCGATGGGCACGCGCCATTCAAAGTGCTCGCCCAAAAAGAAACCGTTGGGCCACAGGCACACGCGCCCCACAGTCCAAGCCTGGTCATCTTCGCTGGTGTCTTGCTTGACCCGGTGGTAGGTGAAACCAAACTCAAACTCTTTGAAATCCAACTTCAAATGGGTGGCGCCAAACCGAACCTCGCCGGTGCGCTGGCGGTTGCCCCAGTTTTCGTGCATCCACTCGAAATGCACGGGATCAATGGAGTTTTCCTGGCACTGAAACCAATTGCACGGCACCTCTGAGAGCACCACTTGGGTAAATCCGTTGTCCCATGAAAACGCTTCCCAGTCGGGCAGCAAAGGGGCGGGTTGCGGCCCCATGTACGCCCACAACATCCCACCCTTGGCTTGTACCGGGTATGCCGTGAGCTGGACCCGCGCTTTGGCATCGCGCTCTGGGTGGGCGGTGTCCTCAAACGGTTGGTGAATACAAGCGCCATGGTGATTGAACTGCCAGCCGTGGTAGCTGCAGCGCAAGCCCTGAGATTCCACCATGCCAAAGCTCAAATCGGCGCGGCGGTGTGGACATTGGCGCTGCACCAAACCAAAGTGGCCACTCAGATCTTTGTAGAGCACCAAGTCTTCGCCCATCAGCCGAATCGGTTTGGTGCTGGTTTGGTCAAATTCAGACACCCCCGCAATCGGCATCCAATAGCGGCGCAACAAATCGCCCATGGGTGTTCCCGGGCCCACGCGGACCAAGCGGTCATTTTGCGCGGGGGTCAACATCGGTGCAGGCCGCTTTTTCCAGAGCGCTGAAAGTGCGCTGCCATCCTCATCACTCGGATTTGATGTTGGCCAATTTGACCGCACGCTCGTATTTGCGAACGTTTTTCTTGATGATTTCGCCGTACTCGTTGGCGTTGCTGTAAATGATGGAAAAACCTGTTTCCTTGAATTTGGCCAAAAAGTCAGGGCTCTCGGTGGCTTGCTTGACCGCGGCCTGAAGCTTGTTGACGATGGCAGGAGGAATGCCCGCTGGACCCAAGACCCCTGTCTCGGCTTGGAAGTCGTAGTCCTTGACCATCTCCGCCAAAGAGGGCGTGTCGGGGAAGCGCGACCAGCGTTTTCCACCCGTGACGGCCAGCAAATTCAAGGTGCCTGCACGGATGTGCGGTGCCGACGCGGTGAAAGCGGTCAACAAAATCGGCACATCGCCGGCCAGCACAGCCGGCACAGACTGACCGCTGCCCTTGTAGGGGATGTGGGTAAAGTCCAAGCCGGCATCGGCCTTGAAGGCCTCCATGGAAATGTGGTGGATGCTGCCCACGCCAGACGAGCCGTAATTGACCTTGCCTGGGTTGGCTTTGGCCTCTTTGACCAGGTCTTGCAAGGTCTTGATGCCGGTCTTGGCATTGGCCACCAGCAACAAAGGCTCATAGGTCAGGCCAGAAATGGGCGTCAAATCTTTGAAGGTGTCGTAGGGCATACTTTTGAAAATATGCGGTGCGATGCCCAGTTGGCTGGTGTCCCCCAACATCAAGGTGTAGCCATCGGCGGGCAATTTGACCAATTGGGCCGTGGCGGTCAAGCCACCGCCACCGGGTCGGTTCTCCACGACAAAGGGTTGTCCCAAGATGTCACTGAGTTTTTGGGCCAAGGCGCGGGCCACAAAGTCGGGGCTGCCACCGGCCACATAGCCAACCAAAATTTTCACCGGCTTGGTGGGGTAGTCCTGGGCCCACGAGAAAACGAATGACAGACCCCATGCGGCAATGGAGAGATTTTTGAGCAAAGATTTCATGGGTCATCCTGATTAATGAAAGGGCCATCAAGGACTGACGCCGCTGAGAAAAAGTGATTGGCGGGGTCCGAGCAATGACGGCGCAGATTACACCAAATCGCTTTGACCCAGATGCCAAGCTTTTGAACCACAGTCGTGTGCATGACAGCGCCATGGATATCGCAGCCGGTGTTGGTTACAGTCTCGCTGCCGACACACACCCCAACAGGAACATCCATGGTCACGCACACAGCAACACCCAAGACAATCATCTTGACCGGCGGCACCCGCGGCCTGGGCTGGGAAATGGCCGAGGCCTTGATCGACGCCGGACACTGCGTGGTCATCACCGGTCAACAACATGGCCCCCACCTGGGTGCTTTGCAAGAGCAACTCAACCAACGCGCTGGCGCGGCGCACGCCTTGGCCTTGCAAGCCGATGTGGGCCAATGGGCTGACTGTGAGCGGGTGGTCCAGAAAACCATGGACGCGTTCGGTCGCGTCGATGGCCTGGTCAACAACGCGGGCTTGGGCATGCGCGCCATCCGCGACAATTTTTTGCAAGACCCCCCCTTGTTTTGGCAGGCAGCGCCGCAAGCCTTTGCCGACATCATTCAAACCAATGTGGTGGGCCCGTTTTTCATGGCGCGCGCTTGCGTACCCTTGATGGTGGCGCAGGGTTTTGGCCGGGTGGTGAATGTCTCCACCAGCCAGTCCACCATGGTGCGCACGGGCTACAGCCCCTATGGCCCCAGCAAAGCCGGACTGGAAGCTTTGAGTGTGGTGTGGGCCAAAGATTTGGCAGGTACCGGGGTGACCGTGAACGTGTTGCTGCCCGGTGGGGCCAGTGCCACCGACATGCTCCCACCCAACACGCCCAAAGAAAAGCTGCTGCCGCCCCAACAAATGCGCGCGCCCATTGTGTGGTTGATGTCAGACGCCTCCAGCGCGCACACGGGTGAGCGCTACAGCGCCAAAGATTGGCCCGAAGACTTGAGCGATGAGGCGGCCGCAACCCGCGCGCGATCTGCCCACCAAGAGTTACCGCACATCATGTGACAGCGATCTGCAAATTGATGAGGAATGAAGCTGGGCAAAGGCGACAAAGTTGCGGTTTACCCTGTTGAAGATGGGCGGGGCTTGGGGTACCTTCCAAGAAATCAAAAGCACCATTTTTTGTTTCTCAGATTTACCACCATGTCCACCTCAAAATTTCTCAATTGGCAACTGACGCACTTTTGGTTTGTGCTGCTCGCCTTGGTACACCTGAACGGTGCGAACGCACAAACCCCAGCAGACGCCAGCAACTACCCCAGCCAGCCCGTCAAATTGGTGGTGCCCTATCCACCTGGCGGTGGCGCTGATTTTTTGGCCCGTTTGATGGCCGAAAGAGCCCAGGCCAAATGGGGTCAGACGGTGATTGTGGAAAACCGATCCGGCGCGGGTGGCAATGTCGGCACCGAATCTGTTTTTCGTGCCAACCCCGATGGCTACACCTTGCTGTTCACAGCGCAACCCCCCTTGGTGGCCAACAAAAGCCTGTACGCCAAACTCAACTTTGATCCCGACATCATGACGCCGGTCTCGCTCATGACCACCGGTTACAGCGTGCTGTTGGTGCACCCCAAATTGCCGGTCAACAGCGTTGCCGAATTGATTGCCTATGCCAAAGCCAACCCCAACAAACTCAATTACGCCTCACAAGGCATTGGCAACGCGGCTCACTTGAGTGCCGAATTGTTTTGCTCGATGGCGGGCATCAAAATGACCCACATTCCGTACAAAGGCACGGGCCCCGCATTGGCGGATGCCTTGTCCGGTCAGGTCGAGGTCTACTTTGGCGAGCTGGCCACCTCGGGCGTGCATGTGCGTGCGGGCAAACTCAAACTGCTGGCCGTGGGCGGCGAAAAGCGCTTGCCCGATTACCCCCAAGTGCCCACCGTTTCTGAGTCCTTGCCCAAATATTTGGCCACGGTTTGGCAAGGCATGGTCGGGCCGCCAGGCATGAACATGGCCATTTCGCGCAAATGGGCGGGCTTGGTCAATGAGGTGCTGAAAAACCCCGATGTGATGAAAAAACTCCAAGACATGAGCATGATCCCCGCTGGCGGCAGCCCTGAAGACATGGCCCAGTTCATGCGCGAAGACCGCGAACGCTGGAGCGCCGTGATCAAGGCCTCTGGGGCCAGAGCCGATTGAATCCCAACCACTGACAACCCCGATCCACCACCATGATCACCGCAGAAGAAAACAAAAAACTCACCGGCGTGAGTGCCGGTACCCCGTTGCACGAGCCCCTCTCCAAATTTTGGTACCCCGTGCTTCACGTGGCCCAACTGCAAGACCGCTGCACCCGCAAAATTCGCCTGTTGGGCGAAGACTTTGTGATCGCCAGAAACGGCACCACCTTGCTGGCGCTGGAAGAGAAATGCCCACATCGGCAATGCTCGCTCACCTTGGCCCGCGTCGAGGACCAAGGTCTGCGCTGCATCTACCACGGTTGGCTGATGAGCCCCTTGGGCAAAGTGCTCGAAGCCCCCAACGAACGTGAGCAAGGGGGGCGCCAACGCATTCAGATGCGCACCGCCGCATTGCGTGAGGCCGGCGGCCTGATTTGGATGAACATTTGTGCCGATGAAACACAGCGCGCGCCCTTCCCCGACCTGCCCTGGTTCCATCTGCCCGCCGATCAGGTGGTGGTCGTCGACGCGATGTGCCATTCCAATTGGGTGCAGTCGTTGGAAGGGGCCATTGACTCCTCTCACTCTTCGCATTTGCATTCCGATGAAATCGTCAGCAAAAAAGCCGGTGACGTGAGCACCGCCGTGGGTGCGGGCATGCAACTGCAATTCACCCGCCCGTCCACCGACAAACACCCCCGCATTCAAGTGCGCGATACCGACTTTGGTTTCATTTACGGTGCCTTGCGCAACCCCACGGTGGACCCCGACAAATGGGTCTACATCCGTGCCTCGGCATTTGCCTATCCCTCCTATGTCACGTTTCCCTCGGCCGATACGCTGGGCGACTTGCAGGTGTTTGTGCCGGTGGATGAAGACCACACGCATTTTTTCTACATCCGCTTTTCCACCCGCGACCCACTGAACCAACTCAACCTGCCCGCATGGTCAGGCTTGGAACCTGGCAAAGACGTCGACGAAAACGGGTTTTTGCGCGCAGCCGCCCTGCCCCTGTGGGGCCAAGACCGCCAGGCCATGGCGCAGGGAAAATCCTTCACCGGGCTCGTGGGGGTGAACTTGCAAGACATCGTGGTGCAAGAAAGCATGGGGCGCATCGTGGACCGCACCAAAGAGAACCTGGGCCCTGCAGATTTGGCCATCGTGCACTTTCGCCGTTTGCTGCTGGAGACGGCGGCTGGGAAAGCCGCGGCCCAACCGGACTTTGCGCCTAAGCTTTCTTATCAAGGCCTGAAGGCCCGCGACGGATTGCTGCCCATCCACCAAGACTGGACGACGCTTTACCCCGCTGACAGCGTGCAGTGGCAAGCCACGCCATGAACCCCTGCGAAGGTCTGGCCCAGCGCCCCATTGGCAACACGGGCCTGCGTGCCTCGGTGCTGGGCTTTGGCACCGGCGACAACGCGGGCTTGATGGTCTTGGGCAGCGTGGCAGACCAGCGCGAAGCGGTGGCCCAAGCCATCGGTGCGGGCGTGAATTATTTCGACACCTCGCCCGACTATGGGCGTGGCCGCGCCGAAGAAAACCTGGGTCGCGCCCTCAAAGGGCGACGCCACGAAGTGCTCATCACCACCAAGGTCGAGGTCATGCCCGCCGACCAGCACCGGTTGGTGAAAAAAGTCCATGAGTCGCTCAATGACTCCCTGCGCCGTTTGGGCACCGACCATGTGGACATCTTGATGATCCACAACCCACCATCGCTGCACCACGATTGGCAACGCACCACCTGGGCTCCGCTGGTGGTGGACGACTATTTGCGCCCAGACGGTGCATTGGCAGGTTTGAGCGAGGTGATCGCCGCAGGCAAAGTGCGCATTGGCGGCATCGCCTGCGAAGAGGCCCACCCCACTGCCCTGGCACCCCTGGTGGCGCATCCTGCGGTGTCAATCCTCAACATTTGGCTCAACATGCTCAACCCTTCTTCGCTGCTGGACCCCAGCCCCACCCGCGTCAACGGGCCAGCGGACTACCGGGGCATGGCGCGCATGGCGGCTGAAAACGGTGTGGCCATCGCAGGCTTTCGGGCTTTGGGTGGGGGCGCATTGATGTCGGCCGCCGCCAACACCTTGACCCGTCACCCCATCGCTGGTGGCGGCTTCACCCGCAATGCCGCGCAATACAAACGCGAAGTGGAGTTGGCTGCGCGCTTGGTCACGCGCCTGGGCATTCAAGGCACCGATGCCATGGCCGCCTTGGCCTATCGCTTCAACATCACCGACCCGCGCATCACCACCACGGTGGCTGGCTTTTCTGAGCTTTCCCATTTGCATGGTGCCATCGCTGGCCTGCGCAAAGGCGCATTGAGCGCGGATGACATGCAATCCATCATGGACACCTGGCACGAATTGTTTGCCTTGGATCCCACCTGAACTGAAATTCACCCCCCACATCACCATGTCACTGCACACCACCATCAGCGGATTTCACCCGGTTCACTCTTTTGCCCAGCTGTCTACATCGGTGATCAGCGACGCGCTGGATGCGCTGGGGGTGCATGGTCAGTGTTCGGGTATCCATCCCCAAGCCTCGGGGCCGGTCAAGCCCTTTTGCGGGCGCGCTTTCACCGTTCAATTCATGCCCTGCGGCACCCCCGATGAGCGCACACCGTCGGGTGGCATCGGCGACTACATTGACGACGTCCCCGATGGCTACGTGATTGCCATTGACAACCGCGAACGCCTGGACTGTTGTGTGTGGGACAGCCAAGTCAACCAGCGGGCTGAGGCCCGGGGCGTGGCGGGCGTGGTGATCGATGGCGCATGCCGCCAAGACCCCGGCGCCCAGCCCCAACTGCCCTTGCTGGCCCGAGGCCGCCAAGCCAGGCACGGGGCCAAACGGGTGCGGGTAGAGGCCTTCAACTTGGCGGTGGTCATCGGTGGCGTTCGGGTGGAATGTGACGATTTGATCATCGCCGATCACAACGGTTTGGTGGTCGTGCCGCGTGACTACATTCAATTGATTTGGAAACACATCCAAACCCAGCCTTGATCGATGCCCCCTCGGTTTGCCCTGACTTTTTCCAGCCCACTTTTTCCAATCCGCATTCATGGGCTTTTGGGCTGACATCATTGCTTTGCTCGCGGCCACGTGTTGGGCGGGGGCCAATACCTGCATTGCCCGAGGCTCTTCTCACCAAGGTGGAGAGAACGGGGCTTTTTTGTCCATCTTGCTGACCGCCTTGATCGCCGGCGTGGTGTGGTTGATCGGTGGCGGAACCGATTGGCAGGCCTTGAACATGACGGGACTGGCTTGGTTTGCGGCGGCCGGTGCATTGACCATTTTTGTGGGGCGGGTTTTTTTTCATGCCAGTGTTCAGTACATGGGCGCCGTGCGCAGCTCATCCGTCAAGCGCTTGGTGCCTTTGTTCTCCGTGGTGCTGGGTGTGCTGTGTCTGGGAGAAAGCCTGAACTTGTCAGCGGTGCTGGGCATGCTCTTGATATTTGCGGGGTTTGGGGTGCTGGTGTGGGAGTCCAAACAAAAAATAGCCCCCCTCGATCCCAGTGGCGCCGCGCACCAGGGGCCCACTCGCCAAACCTTGCGCATGGGCATGGTGTACGGCGTGGTCTCGGCAGGGGCCTATGCCACAGGCAATATGTCGCGCAAATTTGGCCTGTTGCACATCAGTGAACCGGCTTTCGGTGCCATGCTGGGGGCCCTGGTGGGGGCGATTCTTTTTTTGGCTTCTGCGGTGTTTTTGCAAAGTTACCGCGAGGCGGTGAAAAACACCTTGCAAAAGCCCAACCCCTGGCTGCTCAGCGCGGGCATATTGGCGTCAGCCGGGCAGTTGCTTTATTTTGTGGCCATTGACTGGAGCTCTTTGTCGCGGGCCACCCTGATCGTGTCGATGGATGTTTTTCTGACCATCTTGGTGGCCTTGGTGTTTTTTCAAAAACGCGAGGCCGTCAATCGGTATGCCGTGCTGGCCGCCGCCTTGGGTGTGTTGGGCACGGGCGTCATCATCGGGGGCTCAGCCTGACCTGGCGTGCGATCGACGGCTCGGGTTTGAAGAGAATCACTTGGGCGATTCAAGTGGCCGATTTCTCTGTGCTGCGCGGCAACACAATGCCGTCATAGGCCTTGGCCTCGATGCCCATGGCGTTTGAAAAAGCCAGTCGCACGGCCTCCGGTTGACCGGCTTGAAACGGATAAGTGGCATACAAGATTTTCAAGCGCGGATTGCCCATGATTTGCGCCACTGTGTGGGCTTGAAGCAACTCATCGCGGTCCATCATGGGCAACACCACGCGTTGGTTTTTGGCAGGGTCGCGCAAGATGCCTTTGGCCTCTTCGCCATTGGCAATGCGGGTCATCTCATCAAAAAAGCGCCGCCGAATGGCCACCACGCCAAGGTCGCTGGCACCCAGCGACTCTTGGCTGCGGTCTGCGATCACGCCTTGACCGACCCAAGCGATGAAGTCTTGGTTCATCACATGGGTGTCGATCCAGCGCCCGTGTTCGTCTTGGAGCGGGCCGTGCCAGGTCGGGATGTGGTCTTGCACATAAGGTTCGCGCCCGGCGGGCACGCGGGTGTATTTCCAGGTGATGCTGAGGGTGTTGTGGTCGTCGATGGGCACGCGCCATTCGAAATGCTCGCCCAAAAAAAACCCGTTGGGCCACAGGCACACACGACCCACCGTCCAGGCTTGGTTGTGCTCGTCGCTGTCTTGCTTGATGCGCCGGTAGGTAAAACCGTGTTCGAACTCATCGAAAGCCAACTTCAAATGGGTCGGGCCCAAGTGGGTGTTGCCGGTGCGCAGGCGGTTGCCCCAGTTTTCGTGCATCCATTCAAAATGCACCGGATCGATCGAGTTCTCTTGGCATTGGAACCAATTGCAAGGCACCGCTGAGATGACCACTTGGCAGAAACCATTGGGCCAAGAAAAGGCCTCCCAATCGGGCAGCAAAGGCACCGGCTGCGGGCCCATGTAAGTCCACAACATGCCCCCCTTGGTTTGCACCGGATAGGACTTGATGCGGATGCGGTCTTTGGCGTTTCGATCGGGGTAAACCGTGTCTTCATAAGGCTGCGCAATGCAGCGCCCTGTTTCATCAAAGTTCCAGCCGTGGTAGTTGCAACGCAGGCCTTTGGCCTCGACCATGCCGTAGCTGAGATCAGCACGCCGATGGGCGCATTGGCGGTCCACCAGGCCATAGGTGCCGCTCAAATCTTTGTAGAGCACCAAGTCTTCGCCCAGCAAGCGAATGGCTTTGGTGGCTTGGTGGTCGAACTCTGACACGCCCGCGATTGGCATCCAATAGCGGCGCAGCAATTCGCCCATGGGCGTGCCCACCCCCACCTGGGTGAGTTGTTGGTTTTGTTCGGGGCTGAGCATGCGCGTTCTCCTGAAGGGGGTTCAATACCAACCCATGTTCCACCGCCGTGGCTGCGCGTTCAAGCCTGCCACAGCGCAAAGGCCGCGCC
>Ga0114960_10004310_pt1 | contig 10683 bp, 6 predicted proteins | sample C_130625_MF_Meta_FD_92637 | JGI IMG/M metagenome (GOLD analysis project Ga0114960, IMG submission 92637) | Freshwater microbial communities from Lake Croche, Canada to study carbon cycling - C_130625_MF_MetaG | ecosystem: Environmental > Aquatic > Freshwater > Lake | place: Lake Croche, Canada...
ATTCAGATTGGTCTAAATGCAATCCCTGTGCGATACTTGGCGTCATATGATTTACTTTCTCTCCAATGAATGAAAATGTTTTACCACCATCAGTACTATGCGCCAACCGCACTCCTAAACAAAATACTTCCTCATCATCTTTAGGATTCACATATACATTGGTAAAATACCATCCATACAATGAAAATATTTTAAAGGGACCAGCATGTGTTTTAGTCCAAGTAAGTCCTCCATCTAGGGTCTTATAAAGTTCTGCAGCTTGATCTTTAGCATTGTTAAGATTATCTACTAAAGCATATGCCTTATCTGGATTCGTAAAAGAAACTGAAACGCTTATTTTACCTACATGAGGTCCGCTAGGCAATCCGATTTTACATAAAGCCCATGTTTTACCTGCATCTGCACTCTTGTACACACCGCTATGCTCACCACTTATCCCCGGATAAACTTCCCATAAAGTAGTGTACATTATCTGAGGATGAGAAGCAGAGATGACAATATCATTGCCTCCAGTCATATCATTCTTATATAATACTTGCTCCCATGTTTTTCCTCCATCTTCCGTTCTATATAAACCTCTATTTTTATTTTTAGTCCATAAATGTCCGATGACAGAAACTAAAACAATATTTGGATTTTGAGGATGAACAGCAATCTCCGCTATCGACCAAGAATCATCTAATCCAATATGTTGCCATGTCTTACCTGCATCATTTGAACGATACATTCCAGTACCTGGTAATGTAAAATTTCGAGGTTTCTTAAGATGCTCCCCTGTACCTATATAAAGAATATTTGAATTAGAAGGTGCTATCGCAAAGTCGCCAATACTATAGCTAGCTTGGTTTTCAAAAATCGAATTCCAAGAAAGCCCATTATCCATTGTTTTCCAAAGCCCCCCTGAACCGTATCCCACATACATTGTTCCTGGATGAGCCGTATCTACTTGAACTACATCTGCTCTTGCACTATTCACAGTAGGTCCTAAAGAAATCCAATTCAAATTAAATCGAGTCGCCTCCTTCATCTTTTGATAAGTTTGAAAGGATTTGATTAACGGCGAAGGCTCCTGTTGAGCAAAAGCATTCATTAAAAAACTAATTAAAGCAAAAATTGTAGTAAAAATAAATTTGTACATCATTCATTATTTTAAGGAGCATAAGACATTTAATTAACCCAAATCACACTTGTAAGTTCTAATAAAATTCTTATATAGCACCAAAATAAACAGTATATTTAGTATATTAAATATACTGTATGAAAAAAATATTACTCGTCTTGCCCCTATTAATTAGTTTCGTTTTTTGTACCACATTCTCATGGGCTCAAAATGCGGTAAAAGATTCATTATCAATTCCAAAAGAAGAAAAATCGGTTACCCATCACACGGTTACTATTGATGGGAAAACCATCAATTATACTGCAACTGCTGGAGCCCTTATTTTAAGAAACGACCAAGACGAACCCATCGCTTTTTTTGGATATACCGCCTATACCAAAGAAGGTCAAACCGAAATGGACAAAAGACCTATATCCTTCTCCTATAATGGTGGCCCTGGCTCCTCCTCCATGTGGCTGCATATGGGTGCAATGGGGCCTAAGAGAGTCGTATTAAATGATCCCAACGACAATCATCCTGCTCCCTATAAATTAGAAGATAACCAATTTTCAATATTAGATGTTAGTGACGTCATCATGATTGATCCCGTCGGCACTGGTTTGAGTAAAGCGGTTGGTAAAGCAGCAAATAAAGACTTTTGGGGAGTGGATGGTGATATCAAATCAGTAAGTGGTTTTATTAAACAATATATCAATGAAAATAATAGATGGCACTCACCAAAATATTTAATTGGAGAAAGTTATGGCACCATGCGCAGTGCAGGTGTAGCGAATTATTTACAAGAAAATTTAGGAATTGTAGTGAATGGCATTGTCTTAATATCGACAGTATTAGATATGCGTACACTTACTTTTCAGCAAGGTGATGATATCTCCTATATATTAAATCTACCTACCTATGCAGTTGCTGCATGGTATCACAATAAAATTAACAACAAACCTAAAGACATTGCCACATTTGCTGAAGAAGCCAGAAAATTTGCTTCCCTAAGTTATGCCAATGCTTTAATGAAAGGTTCTGATTTATCTGACAATGAAAAAGAATCAATAGCTACTCAAGTAGCTGCCATGACAGGGCTAAGTAAAGATTATGTATTAAAGGCAAACTTACGCATCACTGAATCTCAGTTTACGGATGAACTTTTAAGAAGCGAGCATTTAACAGTTGGAAGATTGGATGCAAGATACAAAGGCATAAATCAAAATTTATTAAGTGAAGGCTCCAATTATGATCCTCAAAGTGCCAGCATTAGCCCACCCTATATTGCTGCTTTTTCTGATTATTATTATAATGAACTAAAAGTAGATAAAAAATTAACCTATAAAACTTCTGCATACGCAACTCCTGGTTTTAATTGGGACTGGAAGCATAATAAAAATAACAATAGCGATGCTGTTACTCCAAATACAGCAGTCGACTTAGCTGAAGCAATGAGTCATAATCCTAGTTTAAAAGTTTTAGCCCTAAATGGATACTATGATTTAGCCACTCCATTTTTTGCAGCAGAATATACTTTCAAACACATGGGCTTGGAAAAAAAGATTCAAAATAATTTTGAATTAAAATATTATGAGGCAGGACATATGATGTATATCGATCCGGCCTCTGGTAAACAATTTAAAAAAGATATTGCTTCGTTTATAAAAGAAACATCTAAATAATGATGAAAATTTCAATTTGGATATTCGTAATTTAAAAAAAGACTTAAAATGATTGTATTCAAAAAAAGTATTCTTTGTGCTTGCCTATTAACAGCCAATGCATTAGCCATTTTTGCACAAAATCAGCTAGGAACTAACATTCCCTTGAATAATTTAGATGCATTTCGAGCTACTGGTACGAACTGGTCAATTGGCTCTGATGCAATGGCCAATCCCAATATAAAAGGAGACATGAAATCCAAAACAGGAACAGGTGTTTTGGTCGATGTACTCAATCCAAAAAACAACAAAGACTTGATCTCAAAAGAAGAGTTTGGAGATATTGAATTGGAACTTGATTTTATGATGGCAAAAGAATCTAACTCTGGGGTTTATATTCAAGGTCGTTATGAGGTACAACTATTTGATAGCTGGACCAAACTGCATCCTGATTTTTCTGATTGCGGCGGAATTTACCAACGATGGGATGATGCTCGTGGTAATGGGAATCAAGGATATCAGGGAATTGCACCGCTCAACAATGCCTCAAGAGCACCCGGGTTATGGCAACATCTTAAGATAAGATTTCAAGCCCCTCAATTCAATGCTGCCGGTGTAAAAATTAGAAATGCCCGTTTCCACGAAGTTTATTTAAACGGCTTACTTGTTCAATTACAGCAAGAAGTTACAGGGCCCACAAGGTCTTCAGCTTTCGAAGACGAGAAGCCAATGGGTCCACTCATGCTTCAGGGCGATCATGGTAATGTGGCATTTCGGAACATACATTACAATTCATTTGCCGAGCTTAAGCAAAAAAAATCAGGCGACAATCCGATACTCCTAAAGGCAGATGGTAAACCTTATTTACTTAGAAGCTTTTTAAATTATGGAGATAAAAAACTAACTCATGCTGTTTCAGGTGGCTATCCCACTCTTTTAAATTTTTCTTATGACCTTAAACAAGGTGCGCTTTTGCAGGTTTGGCGTGGCGAATTCATGGATGTCACCAAGATGTGGCATGAGCGTGGTGAACCACAGCTTGCCCTTCCTTTGGGAAGTGTCATTGTTTTATCAGGCGCTCCCACACTTGCTGTATTGAATGACCCAACAGCAGCATGGCCAGATTCAATTGCATTTGATGATTTTGGAAACAAAGGATATACACTTGATAAAGATCGCTTTCCAAGTTTTGAATTTGAATTTAATGGCATCAAAGCCACAGATAAAATATCAGCGCCCACTGCAAATTCAATAGTTCGTGAAATAAATGTTTCCAATGCACCCGAGCATTTATTTGCAAGAATTGCATTAGGGAAAAAAATGGAGAAAGTTGGATTGAACCTTTATAGTATAGATGACAAATCCTATTATTTAGTACTTGATGAAGCTATTAAACCTTTGATTCGTGAAACCATTCACGGAAAAGAGATGTTGGTACCTATCACCAACAATTCAAATTCACTTACCTATTCTATTCAATTTTAACCATCTAATCTTTGAATAATGACAATCAATAAAAAAATTATAGTTCTAAGTATTTCTGTGTTGAGTTTGCTTGCAAGCATCCTTAAACCTCAACACCTTCAAGCTCAAATTAAAAAAGATACAAGCACACGCATGCAGAAGGAAGAAGATTTCTATACAATCAAAACTGTTCAAATACCAGCGGATGTGATACTTGAAGTTGGTGGTATGGCTTTTTTACCGAATGACCAGTTAGCTGTTTCCACTCGTCGAGGAGAAGTATGGATCATATCTAACCCTTATATGAAATATGGTCAACCACCCGTATACCGTCTTTTCGCTCAAGGAATGCATGAAGTACTTGGACTAAATTACATTAACGGCGACTTATACCTTGCACAACGATCTGAATTAACGCGCTTACGCGATTTAGATGGAGATGGTATAGCAGACGAATACAAAACTATTTATTCATGGCCACTCTCTGGAAATTATCATGAATATGCTTATGGTCCTGTACTTGATAAAAACGGCAATATGGCTGTAAATTTAAATGTTGGTTGGATTGGGTATGGTGCTAGCTTATCCAAGTGGCATGGCTGGACCTTAAAAATCAAGCCCGATGGAAAAATGAAACCGTTTGTAACTGGACTTCGTTCTCCATCTGGATTTGCACTTAATGATAAAGGTGATATGTTCTATGCAGAAAACCAAGGCGATTGGGTTGGATCAGGTAGTATTACAGAGATGGAAGAAGGAGATTTTATGGGTAATCCGGCTGGCCTAAGATGGTCTGGTGAACCAGAAAGTCCAGTTAAATTAAAAGTCAGCGACATTCCAGATAATAGTGAACCTAAATAAGATATTGCCAAAAGAGTTCCGGGCCTAAAAACGCCCTCAGTATGGTTTCCCCACACCATTCTTGGTGTTTCAACCTCCGGCATATTAAGTTATGAAGATAAAGGAACATCAACCCCCTTTCAAGGAAAGATGGGTCCTTTCTACGGCCAACTATTTGTAGGTGACCAAGGTCAAAGTAAATTAATGCGCGTTTACCTTGAAAAAATAAAAGAGGTCTATCAAGGTATGGTATGGCCATTCAAAGAAGGATTTTCTTCTGGAATTCTTCGAATGAACTGGGGTTCGGATGGAAGTATGTTTGTAGGAATGACCTCTAGAGGTTGGAGTTCAACAGGAGGTGGCCTTTATGGATTACAAAGACTAGAATGGAATGGAAAAGTTCCTTTTGAAATGAAAACAGTTCAAGCAAAAGTGGATGGATTTGAAATTGAGTTCACAGAACCAGTGGATGAATCATCTGTCAAAAATCCTTCATCTTGGGCATTATCTAGTTTTACTTACCAATATCATCATGAATATGGAAGTCCAGTTATTAACTTAGGTTCGTGCCCTATTAAAGCAATCGAAATATCCGAAGACGGCTTAAAAGTAAGACTCGTATTAGACAGTATGAGATTGGGTTACATACATGAAATTAAAGCAGAAGGCGTTCGATCTTCTACTCACTATGCATTGCTTCATAACTACGGATATTATACACTTAACAATTTTCCAGATGGAGAAAAATTGGTAATCAATGCAGATAATAAAGTTGCTATTCCATCAACAATGGAACATCAACACATGATGATGGAAACTGAAAAAAATAAACTTACTGAAAACAAGATTAAGACGAGTAATTTAAAACCCACTATAAAACATCAGACTCAGCAACCTACAAGTTGGACCAAAGGACCCGATCAAGTGATCGAAATGGGAACAAAACCAGGACTTAAATTCGACCAAGAAGTACTAAATGTAAAATCTGGATCAAAAGTGAAACTCATCTTCAAAAATAATGATGACATGCTTCACAACTTAGTCATCACCCTCCCTGGCAGAGCTGACAAGGTAGGAAAGCAAGCAGTTGAAATGGGACTCAATGCAGAAAAATTTAATTTTATACCAAACACGACAGATATATTATTCCATACATTGCTGCTACATCCCAAGGAATCTGATGCGATCTATTTTGTAGCTCCTGAAAAAGCAGGAAATTATGTATATATCTGTTCCTACCCGGGACACTATTTAGTAATGAGAGGCATTCTAAAAGTTTATTAGTATTTTTAAAATCTAAAAATTGATCTAAAAAAAATAAATCATCATCACATAATGACTAGGATAAATGGAAAATTAGAATATGAAAGAAAATATAAGGACCTATAATTTAAATAAGTCATTTTAATTCTTATTACTAGATTAAAGTTGAGAAAAGTGTTTTACTCTCCAATAAAAAGGCCCCTTACATTTTATGAAAGGGGCCTTCAATTTTTATTTCCTTAAAATTACTTTTTAGAGGTAAAATTTAGATTTGAAATTTTTGATAATTTATGAATTAACTCTTTTTGATACACTTGTTCATTAGACTTCACCTCACCTAGCGGTTCAACTCCTGCTCCAATCATTGCATACCAAATTTGATGAGAATCATTCACTTTTTGACCATGACTTGTCCATTGTGTTTTTATGGCATCACCTCTTCCATGGTCTGTTGTAATTAAAATGGTCGTTTTCCCTTTATACTCAGGATCAGAATTTACAAAATCATATATAGATTTTATGAATTCATCAAAACGATGAGCCGCTTTTAAATATTCAGGATAATTTCCAGCATGTGCTAATTCGTCTGTATCACCATATGATAAATACATTGCATTAGGCTTATATTTCTTTAAATACAATAAAGACATATATTTTATATATCCATCAAGTGTTTCTTCGCCAAATGGATGGAAACTATCTTTCATTAAGTCTGCAATAAATTTAAATTGCGGATCTTTTAAAAGAAAACTATCGACATGATTTCCATTAATAACAGGGAAACCAGCTCTTTTTTCATTTAAAATTCTTTTGAAAGCATCCCAAGCTCCAAATGCAACTACTTTATTTTTATAAAAAGGTAAAGTATTTAAGTACTCAAAGAAGTTGGTATTTGGATTAGGCATGTATTCATTTGAATTAATAGCAGTATCCACTTGACCTGTTAAAATTTCACTATACCCTGGATAAGAAAACCAATATGGATTTGAATTATCAACTAAACTTCCTTTGTTTCTATTACCATGAATTTGACCTTTTTCTGCAATCGTAGACCAAAAAAAAGGTAATATTTTTTTTCTGCTTTCTTCTGTAGTGGCGCCACCGAAATCATTGACCGTTTTAGCGCTATCCCCATTTTGATAAAATTTATTTTTTAAAATTGCTGCGTCTAAACCATTAAATACTTCTTGCCAGCGAAAACCATCTGTGGTAATAACGATAATTTTTCTGTTTTGAATTGTTTGAGAAAATGAATTACTATTCAATAAGAATATTAATCCCAATGAAATACAAACTATTTTTTTCATGATGTGTGATTTACATAAAAGTATACTATCTATTCTATCTATGTAAATTTGAAATATTATCAAATAATTAAAAAACCTACAAATTGACCTAAGTTCTTGATATTCAAGAAACAAGAACAAGTTCTGTATATCTTCGGCATAATGTTGAAAGAATATTGCATATATTAGTAAAGTGCTATAACATTATCAATGAACCTTAAATTGACATCGGTGGAGGTATTGCATGATTACCATCTAAAGTTACTTTAGGGGAAACTTTTTAAAACTTTACAATGAACATGAAACGAATCGTATTCTCTGAATTTTTTTCTGAGAAAAGAAAAACAAGGGGAGGAAAATACCATATCGCTACTATTTTTTTTAGTCTACTTATTTCTTATGCTATGGCACAGGAGAATACGAATAAGTCAATGAAAAAAGGAAATATTGGTGGTTATATGATTACAAAAGTTGAAAAAGTGAATGATTCATTTAATGCAGGCTACTCAATGTATGCAGCTGCTTGGCCTTTAATAAAAGAATATCCAGGAAGGAATTTTCAATCCGGGTTGTTTGGTACTTGGATGCATCCTGCCTATGATGGCCCCCTACCCGTAAAAGAATTATATAATGATATTGAAGGAGGTCTTGGTTGGTGGCGCGATACAGAATTTGCTACTGCAACGCCTAAATTTATCATGGGTGGCGTTCAGTTGAATTTTGTTGGATGGGCTAATGGGCCTGGTGCTGGCCAGGGAAGAGATTGGAACAAACCCAAAGGGAAATATGGTATTGCACAATTAAGTCCTTGGCTATTGTGGCCGCCCGATGGACTCAACCTTAAGCAAGGTACTTGTGGCGAATGGTTTGGTAGTGGTTATTTGCCCTTGCCCCTTAGTGAACCAAAATCTATTACAGCAGGCAAAGATGTGCCTACTGGAAATCAGTGCTGGACCCTGTTCTTGAATACAGGAAATTTCAAAGGTCCAGTTGCATTCTTTACCCCCTATTTTTGGAGTGAAGCATCTGTTGAAAATCCACTTTTAAGTGGCTTGTTTTTAGATACCCGACCATCAAAAGCCACTAAACCATTTCAGATGGAAACGCAACATATCCATTCTGCTGAATCAACGGACTCCAAAGGGCAAGTATATGCCCGTATGGCTACAACACAATACCCTGTTGGACCTGATGGCAATTCAGAATTGCTTCAAAGGCTGATGGTGTATAATAAGCAGGCGCTCTGGGATAATGTAGAAGCCTGGTTCAAAGGAGGAAAACCCACTGATGGCAATATTGATGTAAGCAAAGCTTATATGCAAAAGTTTGAGAAAGGAGTGAAATCAAATTGGAAATTTTATGGTGATCACATTCCAAAGGAAAAGCGCGCTTTAATGAATATTACTTCCTACATGGATGCTAATGTAACTGATTCGGCTACTTTAAAAGTTCGTTGGGAAGGTGATTTAATAAAAAGAAGAAAAACAACAAATGGAGAAGTAATAACACTTCCTGAATATTATAAACTAATTAAATCTGGGAATGACGAAATAGGAAACTGGATTGCAGTGGCATCCGAGGAGGTGCCAGCCGAAACAGGACTTCATGAGATTAGCTTTGATAGGTCTGAAGATGACAGAGCCTCCCTTACTTATGTTACGCCTGAACAGAAAAAAAGTAGTTGGAAAACGCCAGGACCTGCAGCAGGACCTTTCAAAGTTAAATTAGGGGATGGAAGTACCTTGACCTATTATTGGTATCGATTTGCTGACCAACCTGCATTACTTAATGCGAATCTGAGCAAAAAGGAAAGGGAAGAAATTCAGAGACGAGTTGAACTTCTTCATCAGAATTGGACTAAAGATAGAGAATACCTTCCTCCACCAATGACGGGTAAACTAGCCTATTTAGATCCGGCCTTGATTGTGACGCCTCCAAAAGGGTTGGAAATAGGTTATGTTCCCATTGTTACGAAACAGGGAATAGAAAAATAAAATATAATTATCCCACTCATGAATTATTTTATATGAAAAAGAAATCGATTGCTCCTAAGTTTTTCAAATGTGCCTGCTTGTGTATTTTTTTTCTTTTACATGTGGTGAATATTGGATTTGCTCAGTCATCCAATAAAGTTTTTCCGGGAGCCAATGAAAAAACACCAGCTAGGTCGGAGTATTTTTCTTGGATCAACAATACCAACGAAGGGACCACTGAAAAACAAACTTTGAGCAACCTTGCTTTTTTTCAATTTTTACATGATGAATACGGTATGGTATTGGATATTTACGCTTTTGATGCAGGTGCAATTGATGGTGCAGGATATTACGGTTCGAACCAGTCCGCTAAATTTAAAACCCAATTTCCAAATGGCTTATCGGGCTTAGCAAGTAAGACAAAAAAAATGGGTACCCGATTTGGAATATGGGGTGGTCCAGATGGTTTTGGGAATACGCCAGAGGAAGAAAAGCGTCGTCAAGAATTGATGGTTTCACTTTGCCGTGATTACCGATTCGAACTTTTTAAATTTGATGCGGTTTGTGGAGATTTGAGAAATGATAAGCAAGATGCATTTATTAAAATGATGATCGAATGCAGAAAATACAATCCTAATCTTGTGCTACTGAATCACCGAATTAATCTTGGCACAGAAGCGATTAAACATTCAACTACTTGGCTGCTTGGTGGTGCAGAAACGTATATTGATGTTCATATGACGAATGATCAGACTGCCACACATCACAGGGTAGGCGCGCTTTCCAGAGATCTTGTTCCAGGATTGCAACGCTTAACAGAGGACCATGGTGTTTGCCTTTCTTCCTGCCTCGATTATTGGGAAGATGATTTGGTGCTTCAAGCATTTAATCGAAATCTAATTCTTGCCCCAGAGATTTATGGTAATCCTTGGTTCTTGCGAGATGATGAATATCCTAAACTAGCTAGACTATTCAATTTAACTAGAAAATATAAAGAAATACTTGTGAATGGAATTGTTCTTCCAGAAGATAAATATGGTGAAAAAGCGGTTTCAAGAGGTGATGACAAAACACGACTTATCACCCTTCGGAATTTA
>Ga0114960_10004311_pt1 | contig 10683 bp, 5 predicted proteins | sample C_130625_MF_Meta_FD_92637 | JGI IMG/M metagenome (GOLD analysis project Ga0114960, IMG submission 92637) | Freshwater microbial communities from Lake Croche, Canada to study carbon cycling - C_130625_MF_MetaG | ecosystem: Environmental > Aquatic > Freshwater > Lake | place: Lake Croche, Canada...
AAGATACATATGAAAAAGATTACCGTACTACTTACGGGGAAGGTACTCCAATCTATGATAGACTTTCAGAAATCTACCAAGCAGTAAAAGAAAATCCGGAAGATCCTGTGCTTGTACAAGAAGCAGTTCAAGGAATGAGTGCTTTACAACAAGAGTTTGAAGCACAAGATTGTGCTAGTGATATTAAAGTTTCTTTAAAACCCATTTGTAAAAATGTTCAAGCTAGTTTGTATTTATTTCTTCATGATACAACTACTGAGATTAATCAAGCATTAAAAGCAGCAAGAAATGCTGAACAAGCAGAACAACCTGAACAACCTGATCCAAATGAATTAGCAGGTATTGGAAATGCTTATGCTGCTGGTAATGCTGATTATGTTGAAGGTCCAGTCGTAGGAGCAGCAGAAGAAAGAAGAAGAGCAGATGATGAAAGAATACGAGCAGCAAGGGCTGCTTTTGCTGAACAAAATAGAGAAAGTGAAGCCAGAGGTGCTAGAGCACTAGCAGAAGTCGAACGTCTTTCTGCTGCGGGAGCCCCTGCTCCAGAATAATTCAAAACCATATGTAGGGAATGAATTATTTTTTAAAGGCAAAATATGCTGCTTATTCAGCAATTGTTTTTTTTCTTTTCGCAAATCCTTACACATATCATATGACTCAAGGTTTTTTTGGATCAATTCTTCATATTGCGACTAATGATTGCCCCACTGTATATGGCATTTTTTTTCACACATTCTTGTTTTTTGTTGCTATGTTTGGTCTTATGACAGTCCCTTCTCTAGCTCAAGGGACTTAATAATAAGTCCTATTGATAATAAATTTTTAGCAGAAGCCTTATAAGTGTATTTTGAATGAACAAATTCAGCTGGTTGATATGTTGATAAATTCTCAAGAAAAATAGGAAAATCTTCTTTCCATTTTTCTTCAGTTGATTTTAAACCACATTGTGATGACCATGATACAATACTTGTTACATTTCCACTCATCAATTTAGTATTATTCTTAAAATATGTTCTATCAATACAATAAATTGGACAATCGCATGCCATTATTTCCAAAGCAGCCAAGCCCTGCGTTTCTTCATTATCTAGCATAATACAAAAACGACTCTTCTGTGCTGCTTCACGTAACATTTCCGGTTTATAAAAATGATAACAAATCAAAGTTCCTTTTAGTCCATAATAGTTGTGGAAAAGAAACCCCCATATATTCTCTATATCTGCCATTCTTTGCGATTTGTAATAAATAAAAAAATCATGTGTTTTAGGTTCTACAGATGGTTTATAATAATCTGTATCTATTCCCGCTTCCCAAAAATGTATAGTTTTAGTTTTATCCTCCATACATTTTTGAATAGGAAATTTCTGTTCTAACCAATTTATAATCCAAGCCGCCGTAAAAGTTAAATGTTTTCCATATAACCATACTTTATCTTCATTTGGATCTTCAAAGCCAATATGTGACATGCCAATTGGATTTGGCCCAAATATTGTATTTTTCGGATATAACCGTATATCACGATCTTTTCCCCACATTTGAAAATTTAAATAGCCAGTTTCATTAATAAGAATATGTGCTTCAGGCATTAATTGTTTTATACCTATTAATAATCCGATTAGCACACTTGTTGGTCCTCCTGCTGGAAAATGGGAAACCTGTGTCCATATTCCAATATTCATTAATACCTTAGAAGTTTTCTTATTCGTAATTTAAACTTGCTTATGAAATAATTTCCTCATAAAGCGGCTTGAGTTCATTTTCCCATACAAATAACTGTTGAACCTTCTTAGCCTCTTGGCCATGCTTTTCTCTTAGGGTAGAATCCAGCAGATACTTCTCAATGCCAAGGCAATACTCATGCGGATCTACGCAGAAAGCCTTTCCGCCGAGGGCCCCCATGCCAATAGGGATATGATAAGCAGTATTCGCAGGTACAATCATACTATTCTCTTTCGTACAGAACTCGTTTAGTCCAAGAATATCCGGCACTACTTGAGGGATTCCAACGCCCATCTGCTCCATCTGGCAGAGACCAAATCCTTCACCTTCTGAGGTGGTTACACCAATGTCGGCCGCATTATAGAGATTATTAATCTCAGAGTCAGGCAATGCCATATCAGCGTTACTTACCATGAGACGATTCGCAAACTGATCAATTGATACATTGCGACTACGAAGTTCATCAACATAGATATCAAAGAGGGCATATCCCCCCTTTTCGCCCTTGTCGCAAACGCATAGAAGGAAAATCGGCTTTGTCGGATACTTTGTAATAAGTTCTACAAACGCCATAATAATGAGATCATAACGCTTGCGGGGAGAATTGCGATTTAGATTTAGCATCAAGAAACCATTTGCGGGAATACCTAGACCAGCACGAACCTTATTACGATCCACTTCCGAGAATAGGTCATTTGAGTAACCGTGGCGAAGAGTACGCAGACGTGGCTTAGGAGCATCACCGAGTAACTGCTTCTCCAAAACCTGACGCCAACGCTCTGTAAAGGCAAATAAAACAGAGGCTTCACGACGAATCATCTCCATAAACATCTGACGCTGGCCGACGTACACCTGATCTAGATATATAATAAGCTTGTAACGACGACGCTCATCCGCATTGAGTTGCTTTGACATTTCCTCAAGAAACTTACAGACAACAAGGGAGTCATTATAGATAATAATAACATCAGGCTGAACCTGCTTTATGACTTCCGGCAGACGCTTGTATCCAAAACCCTGATCAGTCGGCTGCTCCATAGCAGCGGCGTCAAAACTATTAACATTTGACGGATAAGGGCGAAAATCCGGGATGGAAGTCTTCGCACGCTGAAATCCGTAGTGGTGAAGTTCAACGTCAGGCTTCTTTGCTAGAAACTTGACAATATTGTAGGTTACCTTGCTGTAACCTGTAAACTGCTGGATATGCGTACCTACTAGCAGAACCTTCTTCTTGCGGCTTTGAAGCTTGTCAAGTTGAAATACAGAGGGGCTTCCTGTCTGCGGAGCAGGAGTCTGTAATTGCTGCATCTGCGTCTCAAGAGACTTCAAAATCTCCGGAGAAAGCGGACCATTCTGCTCCTTTAAAGCATTCAGAAGGGCAATTAAGTTGGAATTCATATTATTTTCTTTTCGGCTATCTGGTTTAAATCAAAGATGCGAATAGTAAATTAGGGAATGGTTATTCGGACAAATCGGAAAAAAAATATTTCTAAGAAGTTGCGGGAGGAGGTATGGTTAAAACATTTTGGTGAAACTTTTTCGTCAAAATGTCCTATTCGCTGGTGTACTCGTTGGATTTCTGTTTTTTCATTTGAAGTAGGTCACAATATTCCTGAATCAAAAGGTGGTCGCACAGCAATTGATAATTTAATTCCAATCTGTGCTGACTGTAATCGGAGTATGGGTGACCGATTTACAATCGATGAATTTAGTCAGCAATTTGCGTCTGAAGCAGTTGTCGTAAATATTCCAGTTGTACCGGTTGCTATACAACAATCATGGTTTCAGAGATTCTGTTCATGCTTATACTGGAGAAAGCCACTAGAAGTGAAGACAAAGACAAAAACAAAATTTATAAAACGCGGGCGTTCTACTATTCGGACCATTTTCAAGTAGAAATTTTTTCAAGAGCCGCTAGTATATGTGCTGTTATATTGGCCTTGTGATTTGTCCAGTAATTCATCAAGTTTTCCTGAATTTGATTTAACGCATCAGTATTATTGCTTATCTGCTCAATCATTAATTTAGCAGACGTCCAATCTTTTGCGATTAAAATCGATTTATCTCCAATTAGTTTATTGTAGCAGTCATGCTCATTTTTTTCATTGCCTACACAAATGGGAATACATCCCGCTTCCAATGCTTCATATAGACGGTATGTCTCAAAATTCTGACCCGGTGGACAAGGAATGAACTTGCTTTCTGCTAGAATCTTCATATAATCGTCAGCCTCCTCAACTTTGGGCTGCTTCCATGTAGGAAGTAATTTCATTGAATTTGGTTTAACTGTAGCCATTGTTTGAAGCATTTCAATACGCGTCGGTTTATCCACTGAACCCGCGAAACTCCATGTCAAAGATCTATCCGCTAACAACTTAAACCTACCCTTCAATGAGCGATTGTTTACATAGCCTAAAGGTATAGTAATTATCTTTTCAGTATTTGGAATATTATTCCGGACGTAATTACGCAGAACCAACTTTACTGCGGGATGCTCATATATGGCAAGATTATCATCAAGATGCTCGTCGCTCAAATGGATGAGTACAGCCGGCTTATTCTCAGCCGCAAGAGCATTCAGTTTTTCCAGCAGTAGGTCTTGAATTCCGACAAACTTTTGTATTAACAGAAAATTAACCTTTTGGCCTTCCGATAATTCTAATGATCCATAAGGTACGAATTCTACAGGCTTTCCAATAATCTCTTCAAGCCATTCTTTTTCTAGAAATTCATTCTGCTGGTTTGCTACGAAATACCAAATTGTATAGGGCTTGTGTTGGAAATTTTGATTGGGCAGAAACGTAATTGCTGGAGGCCTAGCAGTAATTTCTCCCGCATACTTTATTATGATATCCTCAGCAATATGCTTCAGAACTACATTTGGTGTATTTGAGGCGTAAGTTGTTAACTTTGTAACTACTTCATTCATAAGTTCATTTGACAGTTTATTTTTCTGACTGATGAATATTTGCTGGATTACCCGTACCCAGTTATAATTTCGCTCTTTAATTTCAGCTGATGATAATTCCTTCGCAAAAAAAGCCAAACTCATTTGTATCATTTCTTCGAGTTTTCCTTGTGAAAGTTTTAGGAGAATCGCATTACACTCAATATTGATCCCTTCCGCCATTACATCATTATTTTCCGTTGGCTTTATACTATCGGCTACTTCTGCGGGAGTGAAACACTCCACATTATTCCACAGATCTGAATCAAAATTATCTACACGCTCAAAGTTATTGAATTGAGACTTTTGGTAAATTGGATCAATATCTTGGAAACATCCCGCGACAATAGGATGGATAAAATAGACATTTAGATTTTCCATGTGATTTACAATCATATGATCACCGCTCGTAAAAATACCTTTTTCTTCAATTATCTTTGCTAATTTCCTGGCACCACGAGCAAACATGATATAGGAATAATTACATGAATGGAAGTAGCGGCGGGGATTTCCGGGACTAAATATTTCATTGGGAACTACCTTGGAAAAATGCATATTTACAAGAGTTATTGCGTTTACAAAAGATGGTTTATTCGGAGGCAAAATGCCGCCGAGATAAATAATATCAGCGTCTTCCGGAATTAATGGGGCAGCCTGTTTCCAAACATCTAACCATTTGGGATAAAAGCGTACATCGTCTTCAAGAATGAGACAACTGTAATTATCATCCTGCTGTTTTGCTAAGTTTTGCCAAATCTCATTATGGCTCATAGCACAACCCATAACTGCCTTCTTCCATTTGAAATCGTTATTTCGGAAAAGATGTTTTATCTCGGGTGTCAATTTGAGTTCAAGACCATATGTTGCTGAATGACGCTGTATTTTGTCGCTCATATATGCGTGAAATTCCTTAAACGATTGGTATCTATCAGTACGTTTATCCAAGTTAATTACACGGGCTTCACTGATGCCTGGGGCAAAACTAGAAGTTACCGATCCAGATTTATAGTTTCCTCTGTGGTGATAAAACGCAAATCCATTTTGCTTTGCTGCTGCGTAGGATTCGCATGTTGTAAATTGGGCCAATGGTTGACGCTTCATCTTTTCACGATAACTTAGAATACTGAGAATTGATTGGTCATGTCTGTGGCCGTATACATGCGTCTGCGGATTTTGGATCCACTTTTCACCAGTTATGATGTCCCGAGCCTTTGTGTAATAAAATCCATGGGTTAGAACCTTCTTAGCGGCAGAGTTAGTGGCATCCCAGCCAATAACAGCAGCCTGTAATTGCTTTGAATTTATCTCATCTTCCGAGCAGTTCATCATCTTTACAAATTTCTCGTGGCACCAGTTCTTGTTGAGATTTACGTCTTCTAGCAGAAATAGACCATCTGTTTTCATTGTAGCATAGACATCCGGAATAGGCCGTGCTAGATGGATACCCGCATCCATATAGATACCGGGTTCAGATAGATTAGTGTACATTAACCAGAGTTTCCAACCATAATGTTGAGGATTCCAATAATCGGACCAAGGAGTCTCAGCAGGAACATTTTCGGGAAATGGCTTGAATGTAACTTCGGGTATCTGTGCCTTCATGGCTGTGACTTCGTTGGTAGCATCAGCCCAATAATAGACAGTGGCATTTGCTAGAGGAATGTTATTCTGTTGGAGTCCTTCTAACCATGTCTTTACATTTGGGAAGAAACGCTGATTTGCGGCTGTGTAAAATTTGGGATGTGATGTGGTCTGTGATGTGGTCTGTGATGTGGTCTGTGATGTGGTCTGTGATGTCAGATTGGGTGGTAGGGATGGCACTTTAGCAGAATCTTGCTTTACATAGGGTAGCATGTAATCTAACAGACGCTTCATTTGCTTACGAGCATATGCCTCTGTTTCGGGTGTAATTGCGGGGATCGCAAACATATTTAGATACTTAATTGTATTTGTGTCAATATCCTTGATGATTTCTCGTACCTCGTTCCATGTCTTACCGAATGTATTAATACCACCTTCCTTATTAAAATCCCGCTCTACATTTGGATCGCCCCAATAAATGGTAATACAGCCCGCTGCCTTAGCATGAAAATACTTCTCAGTAATATAACCTGGATCAGATGAATTCTCAAAGCAAATGTTAAACTTGTACTTTTGGAGCAATTCATGCTTGGCCATTTCACCCCCACCACCGCCTAATCCGCCCTCTAGTTTTTGGCCAACATTGTTCATGTATGCTCCAGCAGAGTCCACCTTCTTATATTGTGAAATTTCGGGAAGGGCTGCGTTACGATGTTCATTCTTTGGATTTGAGACAATAAATGCAGCAAATTCGGTCTTCTTAGAAAGGAAACTTATTTGAGCTGTTGTACAAGTGTCATAAGGTATGGGCTTGGGATTCCGGATTTGAGCAGGATCAGCATTGAACCAATTGACTTCTAGAATCCATAGCGGAAGACGTAGTGTTCTTTCATTCAGTTCTAGGGCATGGCCTACACTAGCAATAATGTCAGGACCTTCAATATGCTGTGTGTTTTCACCGCTGAAAAAAATCTTAGGGATTTTATTAAACTTACGATGATTATCGCCAAACGGGCCGAAAATAACTAAATCGGGGCTGTCATCATCTACATTTACTTGAATACCGGCATCTTTTAGCAGACATGTGAAGAAGTTATAGTTGTGGTTAAATTCAAACCACATGTCGGCAAAAGCAATCTTGATTTGTTTTTGAGGTACAGGGTCTTTTAGTGCTAGAGTTGGCGTTATAATTGAAGGCAGATTGGAAGTTAGAGCATTTGAGAAGAATGTCTGTATCTTGTCACTGTTCCAATCATACTGCGTTAAGCAAAACATGCTACGTTGAACAGCAGCCTCTTGACTAAAATATCCAGATGACTTTGTTATATCATCTAAAATGCGATTGTACTGTGCTGAAGCAACAGTAATGTTATTACCGTCATAATAATATCCACCCGCTACGCGTATCGCTTGCTCAATTATGGCACAATTGTGAATCATTGGAACGTTAAGCCACATAGCATCTAAAAGAAGATGCTTTATAGGCTTCCACCGTTGGTGGCTAATTAGAATACTCTTAAACTTTCTTAATTCTGGAACAGGAATGCGACCTACAAAATTACCTGAAACGTCTTTACCCGCAAACAGATTATGTAAAACATTTCCATTAAAATACTTGTTTGTTTTCAGAGCTTCACCGTTACTAACTATCCATTGCTGCGGCTTCTTTTCTATGATTTCAGCAATAATACAGAGGGGCACAGTACAGCTACTAGTATTTGAATTATTACTTTCCAGCACAATTAGTTGCGTTTCGGGATTTTCATACTGATTCCACTTAGATAACTGGCTTTTAAGACAATAGTTATCTAGACTAATATGTTCCCAGATCCATGGTACCGTTCTAACGGGGATAGAATAAATTTGCTCTATGTACATTTTATCATCGGTGGAGAATGATTCAGGAATCCAGACTTCGGCGATTTTCTTCATTGATCGAATAAAGTTGTTGAAATAATAGGTTGAACTTTCCATGTCACTAAAAAGCGGTGGCTGATGGAACCAAAGTACGTGTTTCTTGGCAATTTTAAGACGGAGATTTTCAGGAATAAACCAGGAAATTTCGTAAATTATATCAAATACAATGCGTGAATTATTAATTTCATCTAATGTGATTAGTTTGATATTTTTCTGCTGGAGCGTTGATTGTAAATCACTGAAAGTATTAGGTATATTATTGGGTGTTATCAGCATCACTGAATGATTATTCTTAGAAAACCAAAAAGCAGCGGCTAAGGCCGTTCTATTGCTGCCCTTTGCGAAAATACTTTCTGTTCCTAGGACTGTTAATCCAATTAACATTCTATTAGAGCATTGTATCAAACGTTTAAATTTCTTACGCAGGAGGCTTTGTTATTGATAGGGGAACAGTTTCATTTATCATTCCTATCCAGGCTTTTTGATTATCCGGATTATAAGGGGAAAATCTCCAGGTTAATTGCTGTGACTGAGCCTTGTATAATTCTTTTCTAGCAATGTGATTTTGAATTACATCCTCAATTGCTTTTACAGCCGAATCTAAGCTGTTGCCCTCATAATAATAAGCATACTCTTTGAAACAGGAGAAATTGTGGATAATGGGAAATCCCATAAATAGGTGCTCTAAGAAACTGTAATTATACTCATTATTTACTGTATGTTGTAAAAGTATATTACTATTCATGTGCTTGGAAACCGTAATAACATCAGCACGGGGGAGAAGATGAATCTTATTATCTTTATAAAGTTGTAAATTTTCTAGAATATTGTTGGTAAAAAAGGGATTATTCTTGAATTTATCACCATTAATTACAATTAAATCTTGAACAAGATTGGGATGTTTCTTGTAGAAAGCCTCCGCAATGAGAATGGGGAAAAGACTATTCTTTTGAAAACTAATATTGGGTTCCATAATTGTAAATGAATACGGGCCAGTGGGCTTATGCTGATAAATGTCCTTATTATCTTGAATAAACCGAGAATCCCACACATAAGGACAAATTTTAGCCTTAGGCATAATCCGATTTATACAACCTGCGAAGTCCTTATTCATCCAATAATGCGGGGATGTCCAAATCTCATCTAAACCTCCGATAACATGATGGCTAAAATTCATATCGGGATAAAACATCGGTGTCTCAACATCAATATTCAGGATATTACCGAGATATACTTTAATAACTTTGGCTCCTACTGAACGGAAAGCATTCCGAATATTTTGATCGCACGACATACCAAGTTCAATATACGCAAAGAGCCTGAAAGGTGCCTTCATATAAGTTTCCATATCAGTTACACGAATTGTTTTATGAAGTTCGGGCCCATTATTATTCTTTGCGGAGTCAACGAAAAAAAAGGGTTGAAAACCTGCTGCTTCAAGCATAGTATAAATTACAAATACGTTTTGAAAAAGACCATTCGCCCAGAGATGGTGATCAGGAATCTTTGTAGTTGTTAGAAAAACTGCCTTCATCTCGGATTGAATATTGGTAGCTTTTAGTTGAAAAGGCGGTATAGGAAGTGGTTGTACTTTATTTTCTTCAGTAAAACCCATTAACTTATATTTGTATTTCATTTCGCTTATCTTTACGCGGAAAGATGTTGTTCTTCCATAGGGGACATACTGAGATGTCAACAATATTATTTTTTACCAGTGATCGGCTAGCATTCGCAAATATATCACAGACAGCCACAACTGAGAAAGTTCTTTTTGTGCCGGATCCTATAACTGGGAACCGTCTATTTATTGGAAATAGCACAATGGTTTCCTATGATGGTCGGTGTAACATTTCTGCTTTTGACGGGTCGCATGCGGCTTTAACAATTGATACACTCAATAATCGGTTGGGAATAGGGACTAGTTCACCTACCTCTGCTCTTCATGTTGTTGATTCAACTGGAGTACAAATTACTGGCCCTTTTAATGTAACTGGGGCAACGGTATTAACTGGAACAACTAATATCATTGGAACAATAACAGCATCATTCTTTTACGGGTCTGCTATGGGCTTGACTAGTATTCCGGCAGCAAGACTCATTGGTAGTTTGCCTACTTCAGTGTATGGAAATGCTACTATTCCTTTGACTGCTCTTTCCGGATACAATAATGGTGTTTTAGGACTCTCTGGAGCAATAACTGCTGACATTCTTGCCATTACTAGCAGTTTATCTGTAAGTCAAATTAGTACCGGAATTATCACTTCCGGTGAAGGTGATTTCACTTTTTTAAGTACCGGAAATGGCATTGCGAATACATTTACAGTTGGCTCATTATTTGCTGGATCAATTAGCAGCGGCTCGATTGGAAACCTGCTAACGGCATCGGGTGCTTTTAGTTCTTTGAGTACTGGAACGGCAAATGTAGATATTATTAATAATAGATTTTTTAGTACAACAGTGGGTATAGCCAGTAGTTTTACTGTTGGAACATTATTTGCTGGGACAATTAGCAGCGGCTC
>Ga0114960_10004312_pt1 | contig 10682 bp, 6 predicted proteins | sample C_130625_MF_Meta_FD_92637 | JGI IMG/M metagenome (GOLD analysis project Ga0114960, IMG submission 92637) | Freshwater microbial communities from Lake Croche, Canada to study carbon cycling - C_130625_MF_MetaG | ecosystem: Environmental > Aquatic > Freshwater > Lake | place: Lake Croche, Canada...
CAATCGCGCGACTCTACATTGATGCACGTGCATCTCGCATTTATGGAGGGACTACGGAAGTCATGAAAGAAATTATCGCTCGTGGCCTTAAACTCGATTGATTTTCGTTTCAAGACGTGGAGATAAAAGTGAGCAAGAAAACTAGACCACCAAACCGGAAAGATTTGATCTTGTCGGCTGCAGAAAAGCAGTTCATTGCTCGCGGTTACGAACACGTAACGTTAGAAGACATTGCTGATTCGGTAGCAATTGTACCGTCTGCCCTTTATCGCCATTTCTCCGGAAGATCAGAAATCTTGAGCGAAATTGTGAAGCAATCTAGCGAAAAAATCCATGAAGTTTTTGTTGCAATTGATTTTGCTGATCGAGAAAAAGCGTTGAATGAAATCTCTCAGTTCCTTATTGATAACAAGAGTTTTGGTGTCATCTGGGGACGAGAGGCCAAACATCTTCCCGTCGAGGAGCGACTACTTCTTCACCCGGTTGTTCGAGAAATTGAATCAGAGATGGCAATTCATGTTCAAAGATATCGACCAGATTTGGATTTCTTGACTTGCCAGTTGTTCACTGCATCGATTTTTGCGGTACTTCTAAGTCCTTCGTTCAACCACTTGAATTTATCTCGTGACAAATATGTTGCGTTACTCACAAAACTTTCTTTAAAAGTGCTGTCTTCTCCCGTCAACTTTAATTTAATGATTGAAAATAATACCCAACATCGTGTGAAGCTCACGCCATTTTCACGTCGAGAGGCATTGCTTCAAGAAGCAATACATTTATTCGGCGAGAGAAGTTACGCGAGTGTAAACATTGAAGACATAGGTGCCTCGCTTGGGATCGCCGGACCAAGTGTCTACAATCATTTCGCGAGTAAAACAGAGATTCTCGAGACTGCTTTTGAGCGGGCCACTTCGTATTTGTTTCTCGGGGTTACTGAGTCACTCAGTAACTCAAGTGCACCTGACGAAGCAGTCCGATCCCTCATTAACGCATACGTGCACTTTGGTTTTAGTCACCCTGCCCTTGTCGATCTATTGATTTCAGAAATTCGAAATCTGCCGGATGACAGTCGAAAAGGAACAATCTCAGCGCAGCAGAGTTACATCGATGAATGGGTCCATTTGCTGAGGCTTGTGAATGAAGAACTTGACCCAATTGCAGCTCGTGCACAAGTTCAAGCAATGTTCTCTGTGGTTAATGACGTTGTGCGAACTAGGCACATACGTCACGCGATCAATAGTCGCGAAGTTGTAATTGATATCTGTAAAGCAGTATTGGATGTTTAGCTCGTTGCTTTCCGATTCGCCAACAAGTAGGGAGTTCCATGAACAATGACGAAAGAACACCATCAATCGCGAAACTAAGCCACTTCCGCAGTCGCTCGATCAGTGGAGAAAATAGAAGTGGAGCTCCAGGTGCTGGTGGACGAGCTACTGATGGCACAATGGCTGATGCTGCGATCAACTTAGGAGTTGGTTGGAAGGTTTCGCCATCGCTAGATCTTCTGGCTGGTCAAACTCTCGAGTTAGCCAACATTGAAGGATCTGGAATTATTCAACACCTCTGGCTTACAGTCAAACCAGAGTTTTGGCGACGAATAGTACTTAGTTTCTACTGGGATGGCATGAGCGAACCATCGATTCGAGTTCCCCTAGGAGATTTCTTTGCGTTGGGCTGGAACCGCTTTGTGCCATTTTCTTCAAAGTTTGTCGTGACTGCACCATACTGTGGCCTCAATTCGTACTGGCCAATGCCATTTCGAACAGGAGCACGGGTAACGCTAGAAAACATTTCTGAAGAAAACACAACGGTGTTTTATTCACTTGATTATTCAGAAGGGGAGATTGATCCAGAATCGCTCCTGCTTCATGCAACCTGGCATCGCAGTCACCCTGTCGCAGACGGTATACATACACTCCTTGACGTTCAGGCGACGGGAAAATATGTCGGTACGTATCTTGCGGTAGGGGTTGATTCGCCAGGTTGGTGGGGTGAAGGCGAGTTCAAGTTCTTCATGGACGGTGACGAGGAGTTCCCAACAATTTGCGGGACAGGCACTGAAGATTTCTTTGGTGGCGCATGGGATTTTGAAATTCCAGGATCTGGGTATACAGAGTTCACGTCTGATTACATTGGTCTTCATCAGGTCATTCGCCCAGACGGGCTCTATGAGAGTCAGACAAGATTCGGAATGTACAGGTGGCAAGACTTAGACAATGTCTCTTTTGAAGAGTCGCTTCGAGTGACGGTTCAAGATTTGGGCTGGCTACCTGGACATAAGTATCGCCTTCGAAAAGACGACATTGCCTCAACCGCATTTTGGTACGCCTCACAGCCCTGTTCATCAAATTCTGATGAAATGCTTTTTGAGCATTTAGACGTAACGTGATTCAATTTTGTGACAATTGTGAAATAAATAGTTCCAGGACGTAATTGAATCTCTTAGAAACGAGTGAGAAGTGACTGAAAGCTTAAGTTGGCCAAGTCTCAAATCATATTCGGGTGACAAACTTCGAAAAATCGCCCTACCTCTTGGAGGAATTGGGACAGGGACAGTCTCTCTTGGCGGCAAAGGTGACTTGAGGGACTGGGAAATAATGAACCGCCCTGGAAAGGGATTTCAGCCACAATATTCATTCTTTGCGATCAGAGTTTCTTCAGCTAGTGGTGAACCTATTGCGAAAATCCTAGAGGGACCAATAGATGCAAGTGAATACGAGGGTGCGTTTGGTTCTAATGCCAGTCACCATGGAATGCCAAGATTCAGAAATTGTTCATTCGACGCGGCCTACCCATTTGGGCAAGTGAATTTGACTGATGAGAACTTTCCAGTAACTGTAAAAATTAAGGGATTCAATCCGCTCATCCCCACCGATGTAGAGAACAGTAGTTTGCCACTTGCAATACTAAGTTACGTAGTCACAAATGTTTCAAAGGAATCATTAGATGTTTCAGTAGCTGGTTCATTGCAAAATTTCATAGGTGAGGACGGCTCTTCAACCACAGTTCCAAATGCTCAGCATCCGTTCAGAGATGGGTTCGAAAAATTTAACAATACGAACTCGTATGTAAAAAGTGAAAACATCTCCGGTATTTTGTTTGAAAGCCTTGGAGTTCCAAAAAACTCAGAGAGATTTGGCACTATTGCACTTGCAATTTTAGATGGTGAAGATGTTTCGTATAAAACTATGTGGGCTGACTATTCATGGGGGGACTCACTCCTTGAATTCTGGGATAATTTTTTAGCAAATGGCAAGCTCGATGATAAATTCGCGAAGAGTGCTTCTACTTCAATAGATGGTGATTTAATCCCAGCTATAAGACCAGGTGGGCTTCCTTCACCTGTGGCTTCGCTCTGCGATGTTCGCACGCTGAGGCCTGGTGAAAGTAAAGAATTTAGGTTTGTGATTTCTTGGAATTTTCCAAATAGACACGCCTGGCAGAATAATGATTATGGCGACATTTCTCAAGCCCACTACAGCGATGAGATTGTTGGAAATCACTACACGAACAACTTTACAAATGCCTGGGACTCAATCCTCAAACTTCATGACAGATTGCCAGAGCTAGAGAAAAGAACATTGAAGTTTGTTAGCTCTATTTTGAACTCTGAACTTCCAGCTGTAATTCAGGAATCTGCGCTATTTAATCTAAGTACTTTGCGATCACAGACTTTTTTCCAAACCGCAGATGGTCATTACTTCGGTTGGGAAGGTACTGGAGATAGAAAAGGCAGCTGTCACGGTAGCTGTACGCACGTGTGGAACTACGAGCAAGTGACTCCACATTTGTTTGGGTCTATAGCAAGAGACATGCGAGAGATTGAATTCCAACACATGCTTAGGTCTGATGGAATGATGAGTTTTCGTGTTGGATTACCTCTTGAAAAAGAAGCATCAATGTGGCATCTCGCCGCTGCTGATGGGCAAATGGGTTGCATTGTTAAATTATTTCGAGAGTGGAAACTGTCTGGAGATGACGCTTGGCTAGCGAATCTATGGGGGGATGCCCGTAAGTCACTTGAATTCTGCTGGCTTGAAGGGGGATGGGACGCCGACCAAGACGGAGTGATGGAGGGCTGTCAGCACAACACGATGGATGTTGAATATTATGGCCCAAATCCTCAAATGGGCTTTTGGTATTTAGCTGCATTAAAAGCTGCGAGCGAGATGGCGATGCATTTTGGTGAGTCTGAATTTGCGATCAAATGTCAGAATTTATTTAATTCCGGTAGCAAATATATGGACTCCGAACTTTTTAATGGTGACTATTTCCACCATAAAATTATTCCAATTCTTGATGTTGATTCAATCTATCCAGGACTGCGTCATTCGAACATGGGCGCCTCAAACATGGCTGAGCCTGAATTGCAATTAGGTGACGGCTGCCTGGTGGATCAATTGGTCGGTCAGTTTTTGGCTCACATCTGTGGACTTGGTTATCTTTCGAGTCAAGAGAACCAAAAGAAGGCGCTATCTAGCATCAGGAAGTGGAACCATCGTGATGAATTTTATTCAGAGTTCAATCACATGAGGAATTTTGTGCTCGGTGATGAAAAGGCACTGCTGGTTGCTTCGTATCCTCAAGGTAATAGGCCACTGCGTCCATTTCCGTATTTCAACGAAGTGATGACTGGATTTGAGTACACCGCTGCCATCGGGATGATTTATGAAGATCAAATCGAAGATGGCTTAGAAATCATTAAAAACATTCGTGATAGATACGACGGCTTAAAACGAAATCCATTTGATGAGGCTGAGTGCGGACATCACTATGTGCGTGCAATGGCGAGCTGGGCAGGGGTTTTAGCTTGGACTGGCCAAGAGTATGACGGCAGGAATGGCAAGTTAACCTTTCCCAAAATTAGTGACATCCCAACTCCTTGGTTTGTTGGGGACTCGTGGGGCACCATAACTGAAAAAGATGGAAAAATTGTTCTCGAAATTTGCGACGGCGTACTCAATCTGAGCACGATTGAAATAAAAAATTCACGATCATTCGTTTTTAAACTGAAAAAAGAACCACTTACGCCTCAGGTGCTAGTCCTTTAAATCTCTTTACGTAGGTGTGGAAATTGTTTGCATCAATTTTTAAGCAAATAACAAGTGATGAACTAAATGCCATGAGTGATGCAGTGAGGTCATTTTCGCTTCGGCAGCAGCTTTCACTCCAGTGAAATCTGGTTAACTCAGCGCACAATGCCTCACTGACCTGGGGGCGCTGCAGAGCATTCTTCTACTTCTAGTGAAAATCAGCAAGGTCTGAATTTAATTTATTTCACTAAATTCCTTTAAATTAAAGGAAAAATCACATTAAGTGAATAGTAACTAGCCTAAATTTAAGATTCATGTTATGTTTTGGCAAATGCATTTGTAGTTTCAACGTTCCCGTAAGGGACAAAATTAGGGGGAAATAAGAAATGAAATTTTCAAGTAATAGTTCTCGACACCGTTGGAGTGGAAATTCACTTCGCGTTGCTATCGCTGGTGCAATCCTGTCAGGATCAATGATTGTTGTTGCAAACAGTTCAGGGGCGGCCACAAAGAGCAAGGGCACACTAACTGTTGCATCTGCCGGGTTCCCATCAACATTTGACCCAGCAATTAATGGTGGAGACTACGCCGGTCGAGGCGCTTTTACATCACTTGCTTACGACCCACTGTTTGTAAGAAAAGCAGATGGATCACATGTTGCCGGTCTTGCGACAAAGGGTGATTTTGGTCCTCAGAACAAGTCCCTAAAAATCACACTTCGATCTGGAGTTAAGTTCAGTGACGGTTCTGCACTAACAGCAGCTGGTGTAAAAGCTTGGCTCGTTCACGCTCAAACTGTTTCAGGTAACGTTTTTGCTGCGACGCTTAAGCCGTTGACATCAATCGAAGTTAATGGAACGCTCAGCCTTACATTAAATTTCTCAGACCCAGTTCCTGGATTCTTGGATGATTTGAGTCAAGGGTCTGGATTGGGCATGGTTGCCAGTACCAAAGTGCTTAGCGGCACAACAATGGCCACAAAGCCTGTAGGCGCTGGAGAATACATACTTGACACTAAAAATACAGTTTCTCAAGTTACGTATGTTTTCATTCCAAATCCAAATTACTGGAACAAGAGTGCAATCCACTGGGACAAGGTTGTAGTTAAGGTCATCGCAGACCCAACGGCACAACTCAATGCTCTGATTGCAGGTCAGGTTGATACTGCTGCTGGAAGTGCTGGAACAATTGCTGCTGCGAAGGCTGCAGGACTAAATGTTGCTTCAACCACAAACCTTCTCATGGGCATCGCCATTAACGGACGCACGACTGGCCCTCTAAGTAACGTTCTCGTTCGCAAGGCCTTGTCGTACGCAGTTGACCGAAAGGCTATGGCGACACTTCTAGGTGGTGAATACGGTGTTGCAACTAACCAGTTCGCAGTACCGGGAGACGATTCATACGACCCTTCTATTGCGAGTCTTTACGAATACAACCCAACTAAGGCTAAGGCGCTACTAACGCAAGCTGGCTATCCGAACGGATTCACTTTTACAGGACTGTCAATTGCTATTGCTGGCCAGGATGTAGAAGCGAATGCTCTTGTTGGTTACCTTGCAGCAGTTGGCGTGACATTCAAGCCAACGATTGCGGACATTCCTAACTACCTCGCTAAGAGAGTTACTGATGAATACCCAACAGTTACTTTGAGCTGGGGCCGCGGAACCGTGATCCAGCACTACAACAACATTTGGGGCCAACCTGGCGCATTTGTAAACAGTGACTCGTACTTGGATGATCTGTACCAGCAAGTGCTCTACGCATCAGCAAAGGATTACTCTGCAGCTGCAAAGAAGGTCCAGAACTACATCATTAATCAGGCCTGGTACATCATGTGGGCTGGTATCCCTATGGTTGGATTCTCCAGCGCAAAGGTCACGGGTGCTGGAATGACCAACGGTCGACCATGTCCTTACATTGTTGAATTTGCTCCAAAGAAGTAACGAAATACATCCCCTACACTTCCAAGTTCTAACTAGTTACTAGTAAATGAAATTGGTTAGTTTTGGTTATCCACTCGTAGTGATACGAGTGGATAACCAAAACTGAGTGTCTAAAAAATAGTCGAGGAAAATCTTTACAAATGATTAAGTTGATTCGACGCAGAATTCTGTTTTCCATACCTTTGCTCTTTTTCGTTTGTTCTACAACGTACTTTCTCGAAGCTTTAATCCCAGGCAGTATTGCTCAGACAATCCTTGGGATAGATGCAACACCGCAGGAGTATGCAGCGGTGAATCACTCACTCGGCCTAGATCTCCCTTTTCTTCAGAGATACTGGAACTGGATCTTTAATGCTCTTCACGGGCATCTCGGCAACTCTTTGTACAACAGCCAGCCAGTTTCTCTATTAATTAACCAGAGACTTGAAGCTACGTTCTCGGTAGTTATTTGCTGCACGCTCGTTTGTCTTATCTTCGGCGTCACTTTCGGGGTTATTTCGGCGCTACGTGGAGGATTAATGGACCGCTTGCTTGATGGAATTTCTGCAATTGGCCTTGCGATTCCACCCTTTTTTCTTGGAGTAGTGCTGGTGCAATTACTTGCACTTAAGTTTCACATTTTCCCAGCGATTGGGTATGTATCTTTGAGCCACTCACTTTCTGGGTGGTTCAACAGCATGGCACTCCCGGTGATAACTCTTTCGCTGTCGGGGATAGCAGTGATAACCAAGCAAACTCGAGATGCAATGAGAGATGTTTTGGATCGACCGTTTATCCGAACATTAAAATCCAATGGAGTACCTCTGAGGTCAGTTGTTTTCAAGCATGCACTGCGTAATGCATCAATTCCAGTGGTTACTGTCGTTGGTTTAGTTTTCGTAGGTATCTTGAGCGGCACTGTACTCGTTGAGACGGTGTTCGCTATTCCAGGGCTTGGTGGTCTAGCAGTGTCTGCTACCAGTACGTCAGACATCCCTTTGATCCAGGGAATAGTTGTTTACTTCACACTCATTGTCATTGCGGTGAATCTGGTGGTTGACATTCTCTACGGTTTTCTCAATCCAAGGATTCGAAACTCATGAGTGACGTGGTTGAACTACAGGGTGCCACCGAGGGCACCGACAACAAGAATGAGTCCTTCATGCGTGCGTTGATGCGTCGACCTTCCGTTGTTGCCGCAATCATTGTTCTCATGGTGCTGACTATTGCATCTATTTTTGCCCCACTCCTGGCTCCGTTTGACCCGAAAGCCATGGACTTCTCAACAATTCTGAATTATCCAACTAGCAAGAATTGGCTAGGAACAGATACGATGGGGCGCGATGTTTTGTCACGGCTCCTCTTTGGTGGTCGTCGAAGCTTGTTGTCGGTTGTTGAGGGTGTCTCGGTTGCTCTTACTCTTGGTGTCCCGATAGGGCTCTTGGCTGGCTACCTCGGCGGCTGGACTGACAGGATAATTTCTCGTTTTGTTGAAATGCTGTTATCAATCCCAGCAATTATCTTGGTGCTGGTTGTTTTTTCGGTGCTGCCACGTAATGAAAATATCGCGATGGTTACGTTTGGGGTGCTTTCAATTTCGACACCAATCAGAGTGGTACGTGCCGCAACGTTACAAGTGACCGGTGAACTTTACATAACCGCTGCTCGAGTTTCTGGTCTCTCACATCTACGCATTGTGCTCCGCCACGTGTTGCCACGAGTGAGGGGTCCAATCATTGTTCAAGGGACTCTCTTTTGCGCTTACGCGCTGCTCTTTGAAATTGGCATTGCTTTCCTTGGCCTAACTGGTGGGACAGTTGACCCATCATGGGGTGGAATGATTGGCGAAGGCACAAAAGTAATTGTGCAACAGAGGTGGCTCATTTATCCTCCTGGAGTCTTGAGCATCATTGTGATTCTTTCCTTCTCAATCATTGGAAATACAATTCGTGACGTTGTTGTTAAAGACGAGACTGTTTCGCAGCAACGCAACTCGCGACTAGCTAAAAAAAGCTTCTCGGCGTTGACTCCTAGCGGTTCTACTGACGATGGTTACTTGCTGAGCGTCACTGGACTTGAAGTGAAGCACCCGACAAACAATGGCGATGTCACAATTGTTGATGGAGTTACTTTTGCTATTCGAGCTGGTGAAACAGTTGGCCTAGTTGGAGAATCAGGATGCGGTAAGTCAGTATCTGCACTTGCAGTTCTTCGACTTCTCCCTGGAGCACTCGAAATGACTGGCGGTGGCGTCTCCTTTGAAGGCCAAGAAATCACTGGTCTTAGCGATAAAGAATTCAATCGACTTCGGGGCTCGACATTCGCCTACATCTCTCAAGAACCGCAGGCAAGCCTCGATCCAACTTTTACAATTAGCAGTTTGCTCTGCGAGGTAATTCGCAGTCATGAGAAGCTAACGAGAGCTGAAGCGAAGCAACGCGCTATTGAGCTGCTGGCACTAGTTGAACTTCCCGACCCTGAACGTGTGGCTCGTCTTCACGCGTACGAACTCTCAGGTGGAATGGCACAGCGCGTGGGTATTGCTCTCGCACTTGCAGGAAGGCCAAAATTACTTATTGCAGATGAGCCAACTACTGCACTTGATGTCACTGTCCAGTCTGAAATATTGGCCTTGCTTCGCAGGCTTCAAAGCGAGACAGGCATGGCAATCCTTCTGATCACGCATAACTGGGGCGTGGTCTCAGATCTATGTGACCGAACTCTCGTGATGTACGCCGGGCAAATAGTTGAACAATCTTCGGCCCAGTCTTTGTTTGATCAGCCCCTGCATCCATACACGCAGGGGCTACTTAACTCGCTCCCGGCCTTGAGCACCACTCACGGTCACCTGAGTGCAATTTCGGGAAGTGTTCCTCCCCCTGGAACATGGCCAGTAGGTTGTCGATTCGCTCAGAGATGCCCTCATGCAACTGCTGCCTGCGAGGAGGGTCAGATCCCACTGGTTTCTGTTCGCACTAATCGTGAGTCACGCTGTATGCGTAGTGACGAAATATTTCCCTCAGAGGGCAGGTAATCGTGTCTAATCCACTTTTGCAGGTTCAAGATCTTTCTGTCGGGTTTCGTCAAGGTCGTAAAAAAATCATGGCAGTTAATGGCGCAAGTTTTGACATTCAACCTGGTGAAACAGTTGGCCTAGTCGGCGAGTCTGGTTCAGGAAAGTCAACTATTGCAAACGCCATTCTCGGACTCGTTCCAATTACGTCAGGCAAAATTACTTTCGCCGGTGAAGATGTCACCAACTTATCGTTTGAGGAGCGAAGGAAGTTCTATCGGAACACTCAAATGGTGTTCCAAGATCCCTACAGCTCCCTTAATCCAATGCGCACCATTGGCCAAACTCTCGAAGAGCCTATTCAGGCCCTCAGCGGGGCTGAGCGTGGGATGATCAATGAACGAGTACTCACCATGCTCAAGCGAGTGGGGCTCCCAGCTGAGGCAATAAACCGTTATCCTCGCGAACTATCTGGTGGGCAGCGACAACGTGTTGCAATTGCACGAGCTCTTATGGCGTCTCCAAAACTTGTGATTTGTGACGAAGCAACTAGTGCACTGGACTTATCTGTTCAGGCTCAAGTTCTAAATCTTCTCAAAGACCTTCAGAAGAGCGAAGGCTTAAGTTATCTCTTTGTTTCCCATGACTTAGAAGTTGTTAGGCACATGTGTGACCGTGTTGTTGTCCTTTATCAAGGCAGGGTCATGGAGTCCG
>Ga0114960_10004313_pt1 | contig 10682 bp, 10 predicted proteins | sample C_130625_MF_Meta_FD_92637 | JGI IMG/M metagenome (GOLD analysis project Ga0114960, IMG submission 92637) | Freshwater microbial communities from Lake Croche, Canada to study carbon cycling - C_130625_MF_MetaG | ecosystem: Environmental > Aquatic > Freshwater > Lake | place: Lake Croche, Canada...
GTGCTCTACAGAGCACAACCATTCATGAGGCGCGATACGGGCCAGATGTTGTAACAGTTCAGAGCGCGGAAATTGCGCCATGCGTAATTCACCACTAGCCATCACCAACCAAGCGATACCCACCGTTTGTTGATGCACGGTGAGAGACAGCAAACTATTATTTTGACGCTCGGAGAGAAGGGCTTTATCAGTGACCGTTCCAGGCGTCAGAATCCGCATGACCTTGCGTTCAACAGGGCCTTTACTCGTAGCAGGATCACCAACTTGCTCACAAATAGCAACGCTTTGACCCGCTTGAATCAGTTTTGCTAAGTATTGTTCCGCAGAGTGGTAAGGAACACCCGCCATCTTAATGGGGGCGCCATTCGATTGACCCCGTTGCGTTAGGGTGATGTCTAGAATCTTGGAAGCAATTTGTGCATCTTCGAAAAAAAGCTCATAAAAATCCCCCATGCGAAAAAACAAAAGTGCGTGAGGATTTTCGGCTTTGATACGTAAAAATTGTTGCATCGCAGGTGAATGACCAGCAAAAGAGTCCTGCATACAATCAGTCTTTCAACCAATTTTTTAATTGGTTAATATCCTTCATATGTTCCTTCGAGTCTGCATGATCATCGACCTTATTCAGTACTTTTTGCTCTAAGGATTTGACTTTAGCTTCCAACTCTAGAGTGATATCGATGATGCTTTTTAGAGCCAAAGACACAGGATCATCTGCTTCAGGAGTGATGCCATAAGCAGAAAAATTATCTTTAGAAGCCTCCGTTGCCTCAGAGGGTAATTCAGCACGGATAATGCGCGCCGGAATACCCACAGCCGTGGCATTAGGGGGGACAGCCTTCAGTACCACAGCATTAGAGCCGATACGTGCAAAGTCCCCAATCGTAAAACCACCGAGGATTTTAGCGCCAGCGCTGACCACCACACCACGACCCAGCGTCGGATGACGTTTTGCGCCTTTATACAGAGAAGTACCACCCAAAGTCACGCCTTGATAGATCGTGCAATCATCCCCAATTTCACTTGTTTCACCGATAACAGTGCCAAGACCATGATCGATAAATACACGCTTACCAATGATTGCACCCGGATGGATTTCAATACCATTGATGATGCGTGATAAGTGCGCCAGAAACCGAGCAGGCCACTTCAGATTTGCATTCCACAGCCAGTGCGTGAGTCGGTGCACCCAAATAGCGTGTAAGCCAGGATAACAAGTAATCACCTCAAGACGATTACGCGCAGCTGGATCACGAGCAATAATAGAGTCTACGGTTTCAAAAAAATGTAATGACATCACTATAGTTTAAATCCTTTGTCCTTTTTCAGTAACATTTGCTTAGCGACCCCACGTAAAATCAGCACTTCTTCCTCTTGGAGGCCTGCACGGTCAAAGAGCGCCCGCAGGCGATCCATTAATTTTTTCGGATGCGCAGGATTTAAAAAATCAATTGCCTCCAAGCCTTCTTTTAAGTGGTCCATCATGGCATTAATCTCCCCAAGACTTGCTCGTAGGGCCAGTTGCTCATTCAGAGCAGGCGCAGTAGAGGACAAGGTATTACGCATCTCGTAAGCACAGACCATGACAGCTTGAGCGAGATTGAGAGACGGATAGACAGGATTGGCATCAATCCAGACACGATGAGAACACGCATTAAAATCCTCATTACTCAAGCCAGAGCGTTCCGTACCAAACAAAAACGCGCAGGATTTACCCACTTGGAGAGCATTTTTCGCTAGTAAACAAGCATCCTTTAAAGCAATCGCAGGAGGGCCAAACTCACGATCACGAGAAGTTAAGCCAAAAACGAAAGCATACGGAGCGCATGCGAGAGATAAATCAGGTAAAACTTGAGAATTGCTTAAAACATCAGTAGCGCCACTAGCAAGCGCAATCGCCTCATCAGCAACCACAACATCAAGATTTTTGGGGTCAACAAGAACAAGATGCTCAAAGCCCATAGTTTTGATGGCACGAGCGGCAGAGCCGACATTCCCCGCATGACTTGTTTGATGCAAAATCCAATCAATACCCATTTGATTCGCTTTCTTTGGCTAAATTGGTTAAAATACAAAACTTCGTTAAGTATGACTTAACTTGCTCTTTATCAACTTGTGTTCTTCCCAGTGGTTCTATTCTACTTTTTTGAGAATTTCTTATGCATCCAATGATGAATGTGGCAGTAAAAGCAGCGCGTAGTGCAGGTAACATCATTAACCGAGCATCGCTTAATTTAGAGCGACTGCAAGTAGCGCGTAAACAGCAAAATGATTTTGTCACAGAAGTTGATCAAGCAGCGGAATATGCCATTATTGAAGTGTTGAGGGAGTCTTATCCAACACATCACATTTTAGCGGAAGAAACAGGTTACCTACCTCCCCATAGCGACAGTATGGGCGCCTTACCTTGGGACGAAGTAATGGCAATGCAAACTCCCGAAGAAGATCACTATCTTTGGGTTATTGACCCAATCGACGGCACCACTAATTTTATTCACGGTTTCCCACAATTTGCTGTATCAATAGCCTTGTTCGTTAATGGCATCGTGCAACAAGGCGTCATCTATGACCCAACCCGTGATGAGCTATTTACATCGACCAAAGGAGCTGGTGCTTATTTAAATCATCGCCGCTTAAGAGTCGCGCAACAACTCAGGTTAAGTGAATGCTTAATTGGTACAGGGTTTCCATACCGTGATGACCAGAACCTCGATCACTACGTCCACTTATTTAAAAAAATGACCAAAAGTTGTGCCGGAATAAGACGTCCAGGTGCCGCATCCCTCGACTTAGCCTATGTTGCGGCAGGGCGATTAGATGGTTTTTTTGAAGGGGACTTAAAACCTTGGGATATGGCTGCAGGCGTGCTGTTAATCCAAGAGTCTGGTGGATTAGTTGGACAGTACAACGGAGAAGAAGGGTATTACAGTTCCGGTCAAATTATGGCAGCAAATCCAAAGATTTTTGCCCAGATGGCATCACTCTTATCGAAGGCTTGACGCGGCAATTAAATCAACCGAAGTAATGCCTTGCTTTTGAATCAATAAGGCATTTGCCCGAGGCAGCATTTCAGGGTGATCAAGGTCCCAGTCCGACAACACCCAGCGCGTCCAAGAATGACTCCCAGCAGATTCTGCGTTAACACCCGGCCTATGGGTATGACCATGGATTAATTGCTTGCAATTAAAGCGCTTAGTGATATTGGCACAAGCCTCAAGGGTTACATTCCCTTTAATACTCGCGGTGGCCGGATCAAAACTCTCACGCATTTGGTATTTAATTGTGGCACGTTTACGTAGTCGATCCCCCAATTTTTTTCTCATAGCAGTTGGAATGAGCATAAAAATCTTTTGGAATAATTTCACGCGGGTAAAACTACGAAATAATTGATAAGCAGGATCTGCCGTACATAAAGAGTCACCATGCGACAAAAGCCATGACTGAGAACCAATCCGAACCAGACTTGGATCTTCTAAAACCCTCCAGCCAGCAAGAGCGGTAAACCTTTCACCCAGCATGAAGTCGCGGTTACCCGCGATAAAAAAGACTTGCACACCACTAGCTCCAAGCGCATGAATTTCTTTGGCGATAGACAGAGTGAAGGGTGAAGAGATATGAGCATCATCGCCCACCCAAAACTCAAATAAATCACCAATAATAAAGAGAGCCTGAACCTGCCGCGCTTCGTTTTTACAGAACTCGATAAAGCGTTCCGCAGTATAGGGATAAGCGGGCGTCAAATGCAGATCAGAAATGATCAGCGCTTGATCAAATTCAGGCACCATCGTGATTAAAGGGCAATAGCCTCAAGAACGACAACATCTTCTGTAGGAACATCTTGATGAAAGCCTGAACTTCCAGTAGGCACTTGACGAATCGCCTCAACAACATCCAGTCCATCGGTTACCATGCCAAACACAGCGTAGCCCCAGCCCTGAGGCGTTGGTGAGCTATGATTTAAAAAATCGTTATCCTTCACATTAATGAAGAACTGTGAAGAAGCAGAATGAGGGTCGCTTGTGCGAGCCATAGCAACGCTACCATAGACATTTTTCAGGCCGTTTTGCGCTTCATTTTCAATATTGGCGAGTGTTTCTTTTTGCTTCATACCAACTTCCATACCGCCGCCTTGAATCATGAAGTTACTAATCACACGGTGAAAAATAGTACCGTTATAGTGACCAGAATTAACGTAGGCTAAAAAATTAGCACTAGAAATAGGAGCGAGTTCTTCATTTAATTCAATGATGAAATCGCCATGATTCGTTTTAAATTGCACGCGTGACATAGTTTTCCTTTGCGGTGATGATAAAAATAATAGAGTTTAACGGGAAGTTATTGCTTCAGCTAATTTGCGTTTCTTATCCGCCTCAGTCATACGACGATTTTGCCCAAAAGCGCGATCGTAATAGCTTGCGGCAATTAAGGTATAGATATCTCCTAGATTTTGTAATGCAATAGCGTAATTAGGAGAGAGTTTTAGACATAATTCTAAATTATCGCGAGCAAGCTCCAACTTGCCCGCTCTGGCATATAAAACGGCGAGATTATTGTAAGGTTCTGGAATCTCGGGATACTTATCGATAAAAGTGAGCAGAGCTTGACGAGCGGTTTCGAGTTGACCTTGTTCAATCAAAATACGCGTACGCACAAATAAAATTTGCACATTACGCGGACTCTTTTTTGCCTCCACATCAATGGCGGCGAGAGCCTCATTCCATTTTTTGTCTTTAATTAAGAGAGCGATTTTTGCAGGGATACCATTTTTAGGCGTTGTATCTGCCGCGGCATTTTGAAGAGCAACAAAAGGCGTTGCTAAAGTTGGCGTATTTTGAGTCGTTTGCAGACCAGTATTATTCGAAGTCATGGAAGTAGAAGTGCCCAGGGGGGAATAAACCCCTAGATTCGTAGGATTTTTAGTCGCTTCCTCCAAAGTAGTTGGCACAGCATGATCTAGATTCGAATCTTTCGCTGCGGATATTTTTTGCTCCTGATCCATCTTTACGATGCTCACGCTAGAGCATGCGCATAATATCAAGCCGCTGACTAATAAACACATTTTTTTCAATACCTTAGGGCATGAATGGTGCGTATGTTTAAGATCAGTAGTCATCGGTTTTTGTTGCTGCATATTTAATTTCTCAGTAATGAAATGATATTTTATGGCACTATTGTCTATACTTGCGTGTTAGAAGAATTTAACCTTCTTATTTTGCTTTTATCACCCACATTTTTTATGCTTCAAATATATAACACCCTACAACGAAAAAAAGAACCATTTCAACCCATTCACCCCAAAAAAGTATCGATGTATGTCTGTGGGATGACGGTTTATGATTATTGTCACATAGGACACGCCCGTGTCATGATTGTATTTGATATGGTGGTACGTTGGTTACGGGCGAGTGATTATGAAGTTAATTATGTTCGCAATATCACGGATATTGACGACAAGATCATCAAAAGAGCCATAGAAAACAAAGAAACAATTGCGAGTCTTACGCAGCGATTTATCGATGCCATGCATGAGGACGGTGATGCATTAGGTGTTTTGCGCCCAGATCATGAACCCCGTGCAACACATTACATTGACCATATGCAAACGATGATATCGGGATTAATTGATAAACAATTAGCGTATCAAGCAGGTTCGGGAGATGTCATGTACTCGGTACGCGACTTCCCCCCTTACGGCCAGCTATCGAATAAGACACTTGACGACTTAGAAGAAGGAAACAGGGTCATTATTGCGGGAGATAAAAAAGATCCCCTTGATTTTGTGCTTTGGAAGAGTGCGAAAGAAGATGAGCCCGCGGATACACGCTGGGCATCAAAGTGGGGTGAAGGACGACCAGGATGGCATATTGAATGCTCCGCAATGGCTTGTGAATTACTAGGTAAAAACTTTGATATACACGGAGGGGGTGCTGATTTACAGTTTCCTCACCATGAAAACGAAATTGCACAAAGTGAAGGAATTCACCGCGAATTTGATGAAGAAGGACAAAGTAGTGACCCACGTTTTGTTAATTATTGGATGCATAACGGCCACGTGCGCGTCAATAACGAAAAAATGTCGAAGTCACTGGGCAACTTCTTTGTTATTCGTGATGTGCTTGCGAGATACGATGCTGAAGTCATCCGCTTCTTCATTTTAAGAGCGCATTACCGCAGCCCAGTCAATTATAGCGATGCGACCTTAGATGAAGCAGCGCAAGGTCTTGAACGATTATATGTGGCATTAAAAGATTATCAACCCGCGGATACTGACAGCCTAGTTGGAACAGCGGTTGAGCAATTTACTGATGCGATGAATGATGACTTTAATACGCCCGAGGCGATAGCCGTTTTATTCGGGTTGTCGACTGAGGCTAATAAAGCCCGTCAACAAAATGATATGCAGGCATATCAGCAGTTAGCCCATACATTGAAACATTTAGGTGGGTACTTAGGATTATTAAAACGGACCACACAAGATTATTTACAAAGTGGCCATTTACAAATCGATGAGCAAGCAATCGAAGTATTAATCCAAGAGCGTCAATTAGCCAAGAGCAATAAAGACTTTGCGGCCTCAGACAGAATTCGTAAAGAGCTACTTGAAAAAGGAATCGTCCTAGAAGATCATCCCCAAGGTAAAACCAGCTGGCGCAAAAACTAAATAAGGTATTGCCGATGAAGCGCAAAGAAGTCGAAGAAGACTATTGGGATCATGGCTGTAGCTCCCTGATGCGAGCGGACCGTATTTTAAAAAAAATTATTATTAAGTTTAAAGATACTGGCATCGTATCCAGAGGAGATCCATTTTTAACCTTAGCAAGATCGATCATAGGTCAGCAAATCTCGGTAGCAGCAGCGCAGGCGGTTTGGAATCGATTTGAGGCCAGCATGCCCAAAGTGAGTCCCAAAAATGTTCTTGGGATGGATAAGGAGATATTACGAAGTGCTGGTTTATCTTATCGAAAAATTGAGTATGTACAAGATTTAGCTGATCATTTTCAGAACAAAGGATTAGCCAAGACCAAATGGCACAGCCTCGATGATGAACTCATTATTCAAGAATTAACCGCGATTCGGGGCATTGGCAGATGGACAGCAGAAATGTTTTTAATTTTTAATCTTAAAAGACCCGATGTGTTGCCTCTAGACGATATTGGGCTCTTACGAGCCATCTCAATCAATTATTTCAGTGGTGAGAAAGTAACCCGAGCACAGGCCCGAGAAGTGGCAGAAAACTGGGCGCCTTATCGCACCGTAGCGACTTGGTACCTATGGCGCAGTATTGACCCCATACCAGTCGATTATTAAACTAAAAATACATCAAAATGACCTTAGGGGATGTAAAATAGGCTCATGAAAACTACTTTCCTGGATTTTGAACAGCCCATAGCTGAATTAGAAAACAAAATCCAAGAATTGCGATTTGTTCAAGATGAGTCTGCGGTTGATATATCTGATGAAATCAGTCGTTTGGCAGAAAAAAGCCAGCAACTCACCAAAGACCTCTATACCCGATTAACCCCATGGCAAGTCTCGCAAATCGCGCGACATCCACAGCGCCCTTACACATTAGATTACGTTAATCAACTATTTACTGATTTTCATGAACTGCATGGTGATCGATCATTTGGCGACGACTTATCGATTATTGGTGGATTAGCCAGATTTAATGGTGCATCGTGTATGGTGATAGGTCATCAAAAGGGACGTGATACCAAAGAGCGAGCTTTGCGTAATTTTGGTATGAGTAGGCCCGAAGGATATCGCAAAGCGATGCGACTCATGCGTCTTGCTGAAAAATTTGATATTCCTGTATTTACCTTTGTCGATACACCAGGAGCATTTCCTGGTATTGATGCAGAAGAGCGCAATCAATCCGAAGCGATTGGGCATAACCTGTATACCCAGGCAGAATTAAAAGTGCCAATTATTTCTACAATTATTGGTGAAGGCGGATCTGGTGGAGCCTTGGCGATTGCCATGGGCGATATGGTGTTGATGCTGCAGTTTGCGACGTATTCAGTCATATCTCCGGAAGGGTGTGCATCGATTCTTTGGAAAACCTCCGAGATGGCACCAGAAGCAGCCGAGCAATTAGGACTTACCGCACACCGCTTAAAAGGACTTGGACTCATTGATAAGATTGTGAATGAGCCTGTAGGTGGCGCGCACCGTGATTATGAAGGGATGGGCAATGCGCTCAAACGAGCCCTTGCAGAATCCTTACGACAGTTTTCCGGAATGAGTGTTAAAGAGTTACTTGAACGCCGTCATGAAAGGCTCATGAGTTATGGGAAGTTCAAAGACACCTCTGACAAGTAATTTACCCATTGAAGAATCTACGGCGCGCATAGCTGTAGCTTTTAGTGGGGGCCTTGATTCGACTGTTTTACTGCACTCAACAGTAGCTGCCTATGGTTCCGAACACGTCATCGCACTGCATGTCAATCATGGCTTGCAAGACATCGCAGATGATTGGGTCATGCATTGCAATGACATTGCCGCGTCCTATGACGTCGAGTTTGATTTTCGGATATTAAATTGGCCAGGCGGCATTGATGAACTTGGTAATATTGAGGCACAAGCACGTGATGCCCGTTATGAAGCCTTAGCGCAGATGTGTGAGCAGAACGGCGTGACTGATCTATTGCTAGGGCATCATCAAGACGATCAGGCCGAGACAGTTCTCTTACAACTCATCCGCGGATCAGGCTTACCAGGTTTGTCAGCAATGGGACAACAGCGAAGTTTAGCAAACACATCGATTCGTGTATGGCGACCCTTTATGGATTTAACCCGTAACGATTTAGAGTCTTATGCCAATGAATATCATTTAGATTGGATCGAAGATCCAACGAACAAAGATGAGCATTTCACCAGAAACTTTATACGTTTACGCATCATGCCGATTCTAGAAAAAGTGCAGCCCAACTTACGAAAAAACTTAAGTCGAACCGCATCTCACATGGCACAAGCGCAGAGTCTTTTAGATCAATTAGCTGATATTGATTTGAATCTGATGACCACCGAGTCAGGCTTGGATATGGTTACCTTGATTGCTTTGCGCAATGAAGACATGGCGCGCGCCAATAACGCACTGCGACGTTGGATTTATTTGCAAGGTTTGACTATGCCAAGTGAAGAGCGCTTAACGTCATGGTGGGCAGACCTTGAGAACCTCAAGGATCTGTCAGATCATCAATTGCAATGGGCGCATGATGGCAAACACTTGCGCGTTTGGCGACAAAAGTTAAGCGTCATTGATAGCCATATTACGCAGGGACGTTGGGAGTTTAGAGCGGTCGACGAAGATACAGACGCTTATGGACTCGCCCTTGATGTTTATGAAATCGCCAAAGCCAAAGGTCATCTCCAAGAAAAGGAAAGAACTGGTGGAATGAAGATTCGAATCCATTCTGGCCAAGCACGTAAAACACTCAAAAAACTCTTTCAAGAGCTCGATATACCTCCATGGCAACGAACGGCAAAAATCTTATGTATAGAACAAGACGTATTAGCCGTTGCAGGAGTGGGGTTAAATATAGATCTCATGACACAGCATGGACCACGAGTATTGCCGACATTTATCCTTGATAACACCCATTGAAGTTTGTGGGATGGCATCTCTAAACGTGTAAAATAGACCTTTTACCCTCAATAGCGAAAAATATTTCGCAAAAGTGTTCATATGGCATTAATCGTACATAAATATGGTGGAACCTCAATGGGTTCTACTGAGCGCATACAAAACGTCGCAAAACGAGTCGCAAAATGGCAAAAGGCTGGACATCAGATTGTTGTTGTTCCGTCTGCTATGTCTGGTGAAACGAATCGATTACTCGGATTGGCAAATGAGCTCAGCCAAGACCCAGATCCCCGGGAATTAGATCAAATCGCCAGTACTGGAGAGCAAGTAAGTTCTGGGTTACTCGCACTAGCTCTGCAAGCATTAGGTACACCAGCGATTAGTTATGCCGGGTGGCAAGTCGTGATACATACTGATTCATCGCATACCAAGGCGAGGATACAGGGAATTGAAAAAGATAAAGTTTTAGCAGATCTTGCGCAAGGAAGAGTTGTTGTCATTACAGGATTTCAAGGCGTCGATCAACAAGGCAATATCACCACACTTGGACGAGGTGGTTCAGACACCTCAGCAGTTGCGATTGCAGCAGCCTTAGGTGCAGAAGAATGTTTAATCTACACTGACGTAGACGGCGTTTATACAACCGATCCAAGAGTATGTGATGAGGCCAGGCGATTAGACAGAATTACTTTTGAAGAGATGATGGAGATGGCCAGTCTTGGCTCAAAAGTATTGCAAATCCGCTCCGTAGAGTTTGCAGGAAAATATCGCGTGAAGACACGCGTTTTATCATCACTTACCGATCCGATGATCCCGCTTGCGCAGGAGATGACATCTGGAACATTAATTACCTTTGAGGAAGATAACAAAATGGAAGCAGCAGTTATTTCTGGAATAGCATTTGCTCGGGATGAGGCAAAAATTACGGTTCTTGGAGTACCAGATAAACCGGGGATTGCCTATCAAATTTTAGGACCCATTGCGGACGCTAATATTGATGTGGATATGATTATTCAGAATCAATCGGTAGATGGCAAAACGGACTTTACATTTACCGTACCAAGAGCTGAATATCAAAAAGCACTCGACATATTAA
>Ga0114960_10004317_pt1 | contig 10679 bp, 12 predicted proteins | sample C_130625_MF_Meta_FD_92637 | JGI IMG/M metagenome (GOLD analysis project Ga0114960, IMG submission 92637) | Freshwater microbial communities from Lake Croche, Canada to study carbon cycling - C_130625_MF_MetaG | ecosystem: Environmental > Aquatic > Freshwater > Lake | place: Lake Croche, Canada...
GTCTGTCGAGCCCGCACGGAATGGAGTGGTTTCACCGATGAAATTGTGTCGATTCAATGGCGGTCGCTTGGGCTTGGTGCAGGGTGAGCAAGTGGTCGATGTTTCTGCGGCGCTGGAGGCCTTGCCCGCACTGCGTTATCCCTTTCCCAGCCACGATGTGTTCATCGCCCACCTGGATGCGCTTCGCCCAGGCATTGCCCAGGCTGCGCTGACCGGGCAACGCCATTCCGTGGCTGCGGTTCATTATGATCCGCCGGTGGCCAACCCTGGCAAGATCATTGGCGCACCCATCAATTACAAAGCCCATGCCCAAGAGAGTGCCCAAGACGCCAACATCGGCCATGGGCGAGCCATCACCACCATTGGGGACTGGGGCATGTTTCTCAAGGCCGGCACGTCATTGATTGGTGTCAGTGACGAAATCGTGCTGCGCTTTGGAGATCGTCGCAACGACCACGAAGTGGAACTGGCGGTGATCATTGGTAAAACCTGTCGCCAAGTTAAAGCGTCAGAAGCCATGGCCCATGTGGCGGGTTACAGCTTGTCCTTGGACATGACCTTGCGCGGACCAGAGTTCCAATGCTTTCGAAAATCCATCGACAGTTATGCCGTGCTCGGGCCATGGCTGGTCACCGCCGATGAAGTTCCCGACCCCGGCCAGCTCGATTTATGGCTGCATGTCAATGGCCAAACGCGCCAGCAAGCCAATACCCGCGACTTGATTTTTGATGTGCCACGTTTGATTGAGTTTGCGTCCTCGTTTTACACCTTGCAACCGGGTGATGTGATCATGACCGGTACCCCCGAGGGTGTTGGCCCGGTGGTGCCAGGCGACTGGATAGAAGCCGGCGTGCAAGGCCTTGGCACGCTGTCCATGCGTGTGGCCTCAAAGTACGCTTGACCGTTTTGGACACCCTTTTCCCTATAACAATGACCCACAGGAGATTTTTCATGTCACTTCACACAATCCAATGGACCCGGCGCGCATGGCACATCGTTTTGCTCAGTGCCTTGGTGGGTGCTTTGCCTGCGCTGGCCCAAAACACCATCAAAATTGGCATGATCACCGATCGCGTGGGCCCGGCCAAACCCTATGCCGAACCGGTGGCGGCGGGCGCGACCTTTGCGGTCAAAGAAATCAATGCCCGTGGCGGCATCTTGGGGCGGCAGGTGGAGTTGATGGTCGAAGATGACCAAGGCCGCTCCGATGTCTCGGCCACGGCAGCGCGCAAATTGGTGGATGCAGGGGCAGTGTTTATTTTGTCGGTATCTCTCACACCAGCCACGCAGCAAGCGCAAACGGTGACCTTGGAGTCCAAAACCCCGCACATGACGCCCTCGAATGGTGGCGACACCTTGACCACCCAGGTCAACAACCCCAATTTTTGGCAAACCGGCCCCTTGGGTTCGACCCAAATTGCCACTTTGTTGTCGTATGCCGCCAACCGCAATTACAAGCGGGTGGCATTGATCACCGAAAACTCAGACCTGGGTCAGCTCACCAATCGCTTTTTCAAAGCGGGCCTGGAGAAAGCCGGCATTCAAATTGTGGCCGAGGAGATGGTGCCACGCGGATCGACATCGGCCGATGCGCAGATGCAAAAAATCCGCGCTGCCAACCCAGAGGCCTTGTTCATGACCGGTGTGGTCACCCCAGAGAACACCTTGATTTTGCGCAGCTACCGCCAATTGGGCCTGAAGATGCCCATCCTGGGCAACTACAACCTGTCGGTGCCGGTCTACACCAGCGTGGCCAAGGGTTTGATGGACGGCGTCACATTTGTCGATGCTTTTGACCCCAACAAGCCAGAGACCAAACGCTTCATCGAGGCGTACAAAAAGGATGTCGGCACCGAGCCCTACAACCTCAATGGCTATGGATATGACGGTGTGATGTTGGTGGCCGATGCCATTCGCCGGGCTGGCGCGGTGGACAAAGACAAGGTGCGTGAAGCCATGCAAGCCACCAAAGGCTTTGTGGGGGTGATGGGGGCCGTGGGTGCCCAATACGGATTTGCCGATGGCAAGCGCACCGGTTTTGACACCAATGGCATGGTGGTGCGTGTGTACGAGGGTGACAAGCAGGGCAAGGTGGTCCATGTCGGCGTCAAGTGAACAGGGCCATCGCCATCCATGAATGATTTCTTGGAGTTGGTGGTGGGGGCCACGGCCAGTGGTTGTATTTATGCCTTGGTGGCATTGGCGTATTTGCTGATCACAAGGCCCACGGGCATCATCAACTTTGCCGTGGGAGAGTGGGCCATGATGGCCGCTTTTGCCGGCGTGGTCATGCTCAACCAATGGGACTGGCCTTACCCGTTGGGCATGGGGGTCATGGTGGCCATGATGTTTGTCGTGGGGTGGCTGACCGAGCGATTGACGGTGCGGCCATTGGTGGAGTCAGGCGCGCCCCCTTTGGCCCCCATCTTGGCCTTGTTGGGCATGTTGGTCGTTTTTCGCGAGGCCATATCCATCGGTTTTGGGCCTGATCCTCAGGCGGTGCCCGCCGCTTTTGGGTTTGGCCGTTTGGAGTGGGGCTTGCTGGCGGGCTCATACCAAAGTTTTTTCATCATCGCCTGCACCGTGTCGGTGTTTGCCATGGCTTGGTATTTTTTTGAGCGCACTTTGCATGGCAAATCGTTCGAGGCCGTGGCCATTGACCGCCGCGCTGCGGCTTGGATGGGCATCCATTTGGGCCGGGTGACCGCTGTGTCCTTTGCCATGGGTGCCGCCGTGGCGGGGCTGGCCGGTGTGCTGGCCGCGCCCAATGTCTCGGCCCACTATTTGATGGGCATGCCCTTGGCGATCCAAGGCTTTACCGCTTTGGTGATTGGCGGTGTGGGGCGGGTTGAAGGGGCTTTGCTGGGGGGGCTGATCTTGGCCTTTGCCGAACAAATGACGGTGCGTTATGCCCCCGTGCCCCCAGGCTTGGCCATGGGCGTGCCTTTGGTGTTGTTGATTTTGTTTTTGCTGGTGCGCCCCACGGGTTTGTTGCCGGCCCGTGAGGGACGCACATGAAACGCTCTTGGCCCTGGCTGCTGGCCTTGGTGCTTCTGTCGAGCGTCGCTTTTGCCATGGGGTCGTACCAAAACGATGTTTACCGCAAGCTTTTGCTGTGGATCACCTTGGCCTTGGGGTACAACTTTTTGTTTGGCATTGCCGGCCAGGTTGCGTTTTCCCATTTCAGCTTTTATGGTTTGGGCGCTTACAGCGTGGTCATTGGCATCACCTATTTGGGCTGGCCCTTGCCCTTGGCAATTTTGGTTTCGGCTGTTTTTTGCATGGCCGTGGCCTTGTTGGTTGCGATACCCGCGACGCGTTTAGAGGGCTTTTACTTGGCTTTGGCCACCCTGGCCTTTGCCCAACTGTTCATTGTGCTGCTCAACGAGGGCGGCCAAGTCACTGGGGGTACCGGCGGACTGGCCAATTACCGTTTGCCCGATATGGCCGGCTTTCGCATCACTGGCCCGGCCTATACCGTGGTCATCGTGGTGCTCATGCTCAGCACCTTGGCCATCCTGTTGCGCTTGGACCGGTCACATTTTGGGCGCGCCTGCCGGGCCGCCCGTGACAACCCCGAGGCGGCGGCGGCCATGGGCGTGGATGTGCGCCGCACCCGAATCTTGGCCTACACCCTGACCAGTACCTTGGCGGGTTTGGCGGGCATGGTGTATGCCTTCGTGGACAACACGGTCAACCCGACCATTTTTGGTTTGGAAAACGTGTTCCTGCTGTTGTTCATGATCATCATTGGTGGCATCGGGCGCGCAGCGGGGGCGGTGGTGGGTGCCGTGCTTTTGTACCTCTTGCCATTTGTGCTCTCGCCGTTGATCGGGCATCACCACGCCTTGGTGTTTGGTCTGGTGATGGTGTTGGTGGTGTTGTTTCAGCCCAAAGGGCTGATGGGTGTGTGGGATGCGCTGATGGCGCGTCGCAGCCAAGCTGTGAACAGCCATGCCGATAAAGACGCGAAGGTGCAGACCCATGGCTGAGCCCACCCCCTTGCTGCAAGTGCGCGGCTTGACCCGCCGCTTTGGGGGTCTGTTGGCCGTGTCAGATTTGGACTTGGCGGTTTACCCCGGTGAAATTTTGGGTTTGATCGGCCCCAATGGGGCGGGCAAGAGCACCACTTTCGCCATGATCGCCGGTGCCATCGCCCCTTCTGCGGGCGAGATTTTTTTCAAAGGCCAGTCCCTCTCTGGGCAACCGACCCATGCCTTTGCGGCGCGGGGTATCGTGCGCACCTTCCAGCACAACAAACCATTTGACAGCATGGGCATCGAAGAGAACGTGATGGTGGGCATGCACACCCAGATCAAGCACGGTCTGTGGCAAGTGGTGCTGGGGACGGCACAAGCGCGCGCCAGCGAGCGTGCCGCGCGCGATAAGGCGCGACACTGGATCGATTTTGTGGGTTTGTCCGATTACGCCCAGGCCCCCGTGGGCACCTTGTCGTTTGGCCAAGGGCGCTTGCTCGAAATCGCCCGGGGATTGGCGGCCCAACCTGAATTGATGTTGTTTGATGAGCCTGCTGCTGGTTTGACCAGCGCGGAATGCGGGCGTTTGGCAGAGATCATCCGCGGCATCGCGGCGCAAGGCATTGCTGTGTTGCTCATCGAGCATGACATGCCTTTTTTGATGGCCTTGGCCCAACGGGTGGTGGTGCTCAACTTTGGGGAAAAAATAGCGCAAGGCAGCCCTGTCGAGGTGCAGTTGGACCCGGCCGTGGTGGCCGCCTACTTGGGGCAAGTGAAGGTGGGCCATGCTTGAGCTGATCAACGTCTGTGCCAGCTACCACCAGGCTCCCGTGGTGCAAGGGGTCAGCATGCGCATTGAAACCGCAGAAACCGTGGCCTTGATCGGCCCCAACGGCGCTGGCAAATCCACCTTGCTGGGGGCTTTGTCGGGCACGGTGCCGCGCAGAAGTGGACAAGCCATGCTCGATGGTGTGGACCTCATGGCATTGCCCAGCCACGCCATCGTGGCTTTGGGTGTGGTGCAAGTGCCTGAGGGTCGCCATGTGTTCGCCCCGATGACGGTGCAAGACAATTTGTTGCTGGGCTCGGTGGCCTTGGCCCAACGGCGTCGTTTTTTGCAACAGCGGTTTGATGCGGTCTATGCCCTGTTTCCGCGTTTGGCGCAGCGACGCCAACAGTTGGCCGGCACCTTGTCTGGCGGTGAACAGCAAATGGTGGCCATCGGTCGCGCCTTGATGTCGCAGCCGCGGGTCTTGTTGTTGGACGAGCCTTTTTTGGGCTTGGCCCCGATGGTCGTGGAGGAGATCCGCCATGCGCTGAACCTCTTGCGCCAAGACGGCATGACCATGATTTTGGTGGAGCAAAAACTCGATATTGCCTTGCCGTTCACCAGCCGCGCCCATGTGATGATCAAAGGCCAATTGGCCTGGGTCCAAGACAGCGCCCAACTGATGGACAGTCCAGATTTGGCGCAACTTTATTTTCGACTCTCACAGCCACTTTCTTAAATCCAGGAGATCACCATGACCACCCCCTTGCGCGCCACCCACAACCTGCGTCCCGCCAGCCGGGGCATTCACCACCTGGCCCTCAACACCGATGACATGAAAGCCACCGTGGACTTCTACACCCGTGTCATGGGCATGCCCCTGGTGCATGCCCTGCGCGTGCCGCCCGGTGTGGGCGTGGGGCCGGGCAACCGTGGCAACCCACCTTTTGAAAACCTGCGCCACTACTTCTTTGATGCGGGCGGAGACACCTTGGTGGCTTTTTTTGAAATGCCCAAGGGCGCCAAGAGCGCAGGTGACCGCGACGCCCTGGCTGCCATGCAGCACTGTTCCTTCACCACCAGCAAAAGCCAGTTTGATGTGCTGCATCAGCGGCTCAAAGACGAGGGCATTGCCTTGATTGGCCCGGTGAATGTCGGGGCGCAAACCTGGTCGTTGTACTTTTTTGATCCCAACGGCATTCGGCTGGAGCTGTCATGGCAGGAGCACGATGGCGACGATGTACAAGTGGTCAAGCGCTGGACGCAGACGCAAGCCGAGGCCCTGCAGGAGTTGGAAACCTTGGATGTCGATGCGCAGTGGTTGTCATCGGTAACGGCCCATTTACCCACCACCAGAGCCAGCTAGGAGCACCCCATGTCCCCATTCATTCCCATTCGTGGCTTGCACCACTTTGCCTACCGCTGTCGCGATGCAGAAGAGACACGCCACTTTTATGAGGATTTGCTGGGCTTGCCCTTGACCCACATCGTGCGCGCCGACACCATCCCCAGCACCGGTGAGCATTGTCCCTACGTCCACTTGTTCTTTGAAATGACCGATGGCAGCTCGGTGGCCTTTTTCGATTTGGGCGACAACACCGCCAGCGAGCCTTCGCCCAACACCCCGCTGTGGGTCAATCACTTGGCCTTGCGGGTCGACAGCGTGGCGGCCGTGCAAACGGCTCTGGGCCGCTTGCGTGGCGCAGGGCTGGATGTGATTGGACCGGTCAACCATGATGGTTTTGTGGTGTCCATTTACTTCTTTGACCCCAATGGCATTCGGTTGGAGCTCACCACTGTCACGGCCAGTGACGCTCAATTGCAAAACTACCGGAGTGAGGCCCGAGGGCGATTGGATGCTTGGACGGCAGAAAAGGCCGCTCGGGCTGTGACAGTGGCCTGAGCGCCATTCGCAGTTGCCCCAGCATCACACGCCGTCACTGTTTAAAGTGACCAAGCCCTTGGGCGTGTGCAACACCGCTTGGACATTGGCAGGCCCTGTGGTGATGGCGACTTCCTTGAGCCCTAAGGCGGCGTAGGCGGCCTGGAGTTTGCTGGCGTTGGGGTGGCTCACGCTCAGTCGCTCTAAGCTGACTTTGGAGCGCGGCAAGGTGTTGCGCGGGTGCAGGCGCTGTGGATCTGCGTCGCCCGGCTTGCCCCATTGGATGAGGCTGGGCAAAGTGCCCTGGAACAAACGCTGACCGTCAGGCCGCAAGCTGAATTGCCAATGCAGCAAACCCTTGGGGGTGCGCCGATTGGCATGGATGGTGGTGCCGCGGTCGATGCCTTGGTCGAACCAGGCTTGGCGCGCAGCGGCAATGTCTGAGGTGCCCGCCACAAAATGCAGCAAGCGCGGTTGTTGGGCCACACTTTTTTGCAGCGTGGGGTCGTCCATGTCAAACCAGCGGGCATTTTTGGAGCGCAGTCCGGGTTCGGCATGCGGATGGATGGCGATGATTTCAAAGTAAGCCATGGGGTGGGCGGGGGTGGCAATTTTGAACAAGCGGTTGTGGGTGCCTTGCTTGTCATGTTCGCCGCCAGGCCCTGGCGTGATGCCCAGCGTGTCCTCGCACCACTGCACACCCTGGGACAAGGTGGCGGCCACCACCACGAGATGATCGATTTGCGTTTTCATCCCTGCACCATACCACTGCGCCAGTTGAAGGCGGCTTTGCGGAATTGGCCCCACATGGGTGAACCATGCGATCGAAGTGATCCCGTGAGGCCTGCACCGACAGGACGAGCATGTTTCAGGCGTGCGGTGCCTGGCGGGGCACGATCTTCAGCGCCGCCGTCCTTTGCCGCTGGCACCGCCCAATAAGCCGCCCAACACACCCCGCACAATTTCTCGGCCAATGGATGAGCCGACGGTGCGCACCGCGCTTTTGAGCACGAGTTGCGCCACCCCGTCGCGGTGGGCGCCGCGCGGGCCTTGGCTGCCAAACAGCAAATCGCTGACGCTGCCCATCAGGCCACCCGAAGCAGGTGCCGATGCGCCGTGGTTCGCATCCCCAGGCGATGTGCTGGTGCCTGCGTCGGCGGCAGCGCCGCCATGGGCCCGCCCTTTGATCATCTCGTAGGCCGATTCGCGGTCCACGGTTTTTTCATAGACACCTGCCACCAAGGAGCTTTGCAGCAAGGCTTGGCGTTGTTCTGCAGTGATGGGGCCAAGCTGGCTGCCGGGGGGCAGCACAAACACCCGCTCGGTTTCGCTGGGGCGGCCTTTGGCGTCCAGCAAACTCACCAGCGCCTCGCCCACGGCCAAATCGGTGATGGCCGCCTCGATGTCCAAGCCTTTTTTGGGCCGCATCGTTTGGGCGGTGGCGGCCACGGCTTTTTGGTCACGCGGTGTGAAAGCCCGCAGCACGTGTTGCACCCGGTTGCCCAGCTGCGCCAGCACGCTGTCGGGGATGTCCAGCGGGTTTTGGGTGACGAAATACACGCCCACGCCTTTGGAGCGCACCAAACGCACCACCAATTCGATGCGCTCGATCAAGGCTTTGGGTGCTTCGTTGAAGAGCAAATGGGCCTCATCGAAAAAGAACACCAGTTTGGGTTTGTCGGGGTCACCGATTTCGGGCAGTTGCTCGAACAACTCGGACAGCATCCACAGCAAAAACGTGGCGTACAAGCGCGGCGAGTTCATCAGCTTGTCGGCCGCCAAGATGTTGACCATGCCGTGGCCGTTGCCGTCGGTTTGCATGAAGTCGTGGATGTCGAGCATGGGCTCGCCAAAAAATTGATCGCCGCCTTGTTGCTCAATTTGCATCAAGCCACGTTGTATGGCGCCGATGCTGGCCGCGCTGACATTGCCGTACTCGGTGGTGAACTCTTTGGCGTTGTCGCCGACATACTGAAGCATGGCCCGCAGGTCTTTCAGGTCCAGCAGCAACATGCCACGGTCATCGGCGATTTTGAACACCAAGTTGAGCACGCCCTCTTGGGTGTCGTTGAGGTTGAGCATGCGCCCCAAGAGCAGTGGCCCCATGTCGCTGACGGTGGCGCGCACCGGGTGGCCTTGCTCGCCAAACACATCCCATAAGGTGGTGGGGCAGGGCGCAAAAGCGGGTATGTCCAAGCCGCGCTCTTTCAATATGGAGGCCATTTTGTCGGACAGCTTGCCCGATTGGCTCAGACCCGTCAGGTCGCCTTTGACGTCGGCCATGAACACCGGCACGCCAATGCGCGAAAGGCTTTGCGCCATGGTTTGCAAGGTGACGGTTTTGCCCGAACCGGTGGCGCCGGTGATCAGGCCGTGGCGGTTGGTCAGTTGGGGCATGAGCCAGCACTGGGCCGAATCATTTTTGGCTATCAACAGGGGGTCGCTCATGGGTGGCCTTTTTAGCGCTGGGTTTTCACAGCCCGCATTAAACATGAAAAAACCGCCCGTGGGCGGTTCGGCGCTGGTCGCAAAAGGGGATCAGCGTTTGGGCTTGTTGACCTCTGCGGGGCCAGGCTCGGCTTGCACCCTGCGCGCACCGTTGAAGCGGCGGTCCCAATAGGCTTGGCGCATGTCCTCCACCCGCACTTCGCCGCCTGGGCGGGGCGAGTGGATGAACTTGTTGTCACCGACGTAAATGCCCACGTGGCTGAAGGCTTGGCGCATGGTGTTGAAAAACACCAGGTCACCAGGTTGCAGGTCTTCGCGGTTGATTTTTTCGGTCACCGAGGCCTGGTCGCTGGCACGCCGGGGCAGAATCAGGCCAACGGTTTGCTCGAACATGGCGCGCACAAAACCACTGCAATCAAAGCCGTTTTCTTGGTTTGTGCCACCGCGCCGGTAAGGTACTCCCAAAAAACCCATGGCATTGACCACCAAATCGGAAGCTTTGTCACCCATCCGTTGCCGAAATTGCTCAACGCGACCCAACAGGCCGCGCTCTTGAAGGAATTTTTCCACCTCATCGCTGCCATCAGTGCTGGGCGCAGCGCCCGCAGCAAAAGCGACCAGCAACGCCAGTGAGATACCCATTTGTGCGCCGCAACGGCGCAGTGCCCCAATTTTCAAATGGCCAAACCAATGGCTTGTTGCATGGCCTTGCCCAAGCCGGCAAAGTGCTCAAAGGCCTTGGGGGTGGGCACCAGGTATTTGGTGCGGCGGTTTTTCCCCTCGTGCACCGTGTCCACCATGCCCACATCCCGCAGCAAATCAAGTTTGCGGTGAATGGTGGCGGGTGAGGCGATGTGGCCCAAGGCCATGGCCTCGCTGATGGTGAGTGGATTTTGTTGATTGTGTTTGAGGGCAATCAGTTCCAGGAGTTTGCGCGAATCAGCATCGATGTCCGGCATTTGACCGGCACCTTCTAAGGTGTGCAAAAGATTCAAAAATCGAAGATAAACCTGGGGGTCTTTCATGCAATTACTCCTGGATATTTATTCAAAATTGAAATAAATATGACATATGCCCTAACTTGTCGATGATAAGCCATGGCGGGATGGCAATTTCTGAGGCTTTGTGAGGGCCTTTTAGGGTCGGGTCATTGCATGGGTGCTCCCCCTTGCGCAGGGTCTGGGCAGCGTTGCAGTTGGTTGGGGCCCGTTCACCTGCGCCTTGCCAACCGGCTCACAAACCCGTTCGGCATTGGGTCAAACCTATAATCTTTAGCTTTGTATGGGGGTCTTGCCCCGAGCCTGCGGGCCTGATCCCCGCCTTCGCATTGCCACACACCATGAACACCCCATTTCAACCCGTGCCCCAGCTGTCTGTGGCCGATATCCGCAAGTCGTTTTTGGACTTTTTCGCCGCCAAAGGCCACACCGTGGTGGCATCCAGCCCCTTGGTGCCGGGCAACGATCCCACCCTCATGTTCACCAACTCGGGCATGGTGCAGTTCAAAGACGTGTTTTTGGGCTCGGACAAGCGCTCCTATGTGCGGGCGGCCTCGGTGCAAGCTTGCTTGCGTGCAGGGGGCAAACACAACGACTTGGAAAAC
>Ga0114960_10004319_pt1 | contig 10677 bp, 15 predicted proteins | sample C_130625_MF_Meta_FD_92637 | JGI IMG/M metagenome (GOLD analysis project Ga0114960, IMG submission 92637) | Freshwater microbial communities from Lake Croche, Canada to study carbon cycling - C_130625_MF_MetaG | ecosystem: Environmental > Aquatic > Freshwater > Lake | place: Lake Croche, Canada...
ACACAGTAACACACAGTAACACACAGTAACACACAGTAACACACAGTAACACACAGTAACACACAGTAACACACAGTAACACACAGTAACACACAGTAACACACAGTAACACACAGTAACACAAAATATAATAAATAATCAACTACAAATTTATTTATTATATGGAACAGGAATAGGTATAGGAGGCGACGACTTAACTGTAACTTCAACTTCAACCGTTATTGGCTTTATCTTGTGTTCAGGCTCTTTTAATTTAGTAAGATATAGTTTATTTTTTTCTAAAATTTTCATCATCTCCTCATATATATCTATTTCCACATCATCTTCCACATCATCTTCCACAATATCTTCGTCAGCCTCAACAAAGATACCACCAATAATCATGACACAAAGCAAAATCAAACTCTAACTCTATTTCTAAATTCTGGTTTTCAATTTTGGAAGATGAAGTTGTAGAATTTTTTAATTCAATGCTCATAATTTATACATTATATAAGTATTTTATTTTAAAACAAATCAAAAATAAATTGAAATACTTTTATGTTAATAAGTTAAAAATAAATTTATTACATAATCACCTGATAAAATCAAAAATGGGAGCTGGTCTTAGTCAAACGAAAGAGGGAATGGGAGAAAATATTAAAGCACACATTGATTTAGAGCTTGAAGAAAAAATAAAAACTCTACCACCTTGTGCGCCAGAGTTCATAGCTTATAGGCTATATTTATTAAAATCACACGCAGAAGCAAAAAAAAAAGAAATTGACATGTATAATGAAGGCAAACATATTGACGCGACTCCAATTAATTAACGCAATTATAAAAAAATTGAAATACTTTGTTCATCAATAAAATAAAACAATTACTAACTAGTTATCTTCATAAAATGAACACAATGATTTCAAGTATCGAGCACTATTTTGACCCTGTTGTATTGACACCTTATTATGTTACTACGACGAATATGGTAGCACCTGTTCTCACAATTAACATGAAAGTGATATGCGAATATATAGACAAGTTTGCCACTGCTGTTATCTTACTGGTGCGAGCTATATTTTCTGAAATGAATGAACTCGTCACGGTAGGGTCAAAACATTTGACAGAATTTTACATGGCAACATTCGAAGGTAACCATCATGTGGCGCTTTTGTTCTTCGTCGGTATCTCACTATCTGTGTTAGCACTATGTGATAACATAAACATGGTTTGCGATAACATATCTTATGTTTATAAATATCATAACTCGCTTGTGGATAAAATTAAAACCTTGGAGCAGGAAGTTCAAATCTTAAATAGCGAAAACCGAACATACAATAATGAAGTCGAAGTATTTGTTCGTGTTATGAAGAACAATGCGGCTGCTTTAAAAACAATTGAAAAAGATATGAATTTTAAATTCAAGCTTGTCGAAAAAAAAATGAAAAAAATGAACAAGCAAATCACCGAATACGCATAAGCGTGAAAAATTTTAAAAACAAATAAAAAAAATATAAAAATTATAAAAAACAAAAAACTATAAAAATATTTTTTTATTTTTTATGAATTGAAATAAAAAAAGGTATTGGTCTAAAGACCTCACTTTTAATTATATTTAAAATTACAAAACAAACAAATGAAATTAAATATTAAATGAAATTTTTCCAGCTAAGTAATCGTTACACCATTGTAGCAGCTCCTCCACGTTGTAGTGCGTGCCATTGACCTCCACAGATGTAGGAATCTGTTCATCAGATACTGGCGTGTTAGTCGGCCCTGGCTCCTCGTAAATCTCGCCCTCCTCTAATTCGTATCCAAATGGGACACCATGTCCAATATTTTCCGCAAAGAAGCCATTGCTAATATTTTGCCCATATCTCTCGTATTCCACAGTATCTTCACCAAAAGCATCATCATATTTTCGCTTTCCCAATACACTAGGACACAGTTCAGGATGGATAACAGCATCATTTCGCTTAGATTTAGGCGACACAGGCGATGGAGTCATAAAACCAGGCCTAGATTTCACAAACTGAACACCTTGAGTAGGACCATTGGTATAATTATTAGACGACATTTTGATAGGAGTTCTTGACAGGTTGTTAAATTAATAATGTATTTTTATTTATATAACCTTTACAACTCAATTTTTTTATAATCATACACGAAATGTATACCAACTAAAAATATATAAAAATAATTATGGTAAGCTGAAAAAAACGCACTACGCGATATGTGTTTTTAGTCAATCAATCGCTCCATATGAAATAAAAAAAAATGAAATGATTATGTATTGATTATATAATAACAAATAAGTATTCACGAGTAAAGCTTAAAGCAACCATATTTTCGAACATGAGCGCACAAATTGATTTCAGAACCATGCCCAAGGATATTCCAAGTCTCTGTATCCCCAGAGTATTTCCTAATATTAACGAAGCTCGTATTCGAAAGATATTTGATGAATTATTATTGGGCGATATTAAGCGTGTGGATATCATTAGCAGAACGACCGAGCGAGGAGAAAAGTTTAACCGCGTGTTCATCCATTTTAATAGCTGGCATTCCAACGAGAACGCAAATATGGCCAGGGAAAGATTACTGAATGGTAAGGAGATAAAAATCATCTATGACGAGCCGTGGTTTTGGAAGGTATCAGCATATCGTTCCGAACAGAGAAGCGCGCCTCGGGAAAAACCTGCTGTTCCCAAGGCCACACCACACATCCAATTTGATACGGATGAAGAAGACCAAAAGCCCCAGAGGCAACCCCAGCAAAGACCTCCAAGACAAGACGCAAGACCCCAGAGACAGGAAAGACCGCAAGACCAAAGACAAACAGCTGAGATACAGCCACTCGCAAGAATTCAGAGAAAGCCAGTCGCAAGACCTCAGAGACCAAAGAAATTGGAGCCAAGAAGCCCTTCTAGCTCACCTCCAAGAGAACGAGTCATTGTGAAAAAGGAAACACCTGTTGTGGAGGAAAAGAAGAATCTTGTAATTGAATCAGAAGAAGGAGAATTATCAGACGCATAAATTGTATATAAAATTTGTTATATTGATTTTGTAATTTAAATTTTAATTAACCACTTTTTTAATGTATTTAAATATAAATCAATAATTAATAAAATGAAAACAATAATATCAAAGGACGATTTTGAAATACAGCAAGATGAAGATAATACAAATACATACATAATTAATTTTTCAACGTATAGCGAATCATTAATAAAATCATTAATAAAAACACGAATTATACTCGGCGCTACATCAACAAATAATTATAAATCTGTTTTTTTTAAAGCAGTCACAGTAAAAACTTTCAAACAATTTCAAAATAAATGTAAAATACTACAAGGGACACCAAAAATGCGAACACATATGGCAGCAAAAATGGTAGAAAATTTATCAACTCAATTAAATTATTTAATAACTGTAAATTTTCAAACATTCATTGGTTACAATCCAGAAAATATACTAGTTATAGACGATAATAAATTCATATACTTAGGGATTTCACATTTACTAAATATTGATGTGGAAGATGAGACCGCAATGATAACATATCCTTTCACACCATATGATTTTTTGCTTTCTCCAGAGTTGAGTAAAATAAATGAACTCCCAGCACATGTTCATTATAAAGTGGCTTATTTTAGCTTAGCAAGTATAATAGTATATGCTTTAACGGGAGATGATGATTTTTTTTTTAAAGGTATAATAGAAGATGAAAAATCGAGAGAACAATACATAAATGACAGCTTAGATAAACTACATATAAATGGAACAAAATTATATTGGCTTTTGAAGAGAAGTTTAGTTGAAGAACCCAAAAATAGAAGTATAATATTTATATAACTTTTATAATCTCATAATATCTTATAATGTCATTAACTGCTTTTAAAAAGAAATCGGTAATTCAATATGGTTCAAAACGATCAGGAAAACAACCAGGTGGTGTTTGGTTACCACAAGGTCCGTTTGGAGCAGCTACAACTGCTTTAAAACAATCGATTCAAAACTACGGACCAGCAGGGTTCTCTATAAATGGTGGCCATAGAAATGTTGGTTATGTTGGAAAGACATATGCGATGTCTAAATCAGGAACACCCTATAGAGGAACCCAACCAGTAGGATGGGGTGGAACTTATGGTAGATATCCAAGAGCTGAACCAGTATTGAACTCACAAGAAGTAGATACATTAGGAACACAATATAACTACATAAAACCATCCGTTTTATCAACAAAGGGAATGCTTGAAAAGAAATACAGATGGGCATACAATGGTCAATATCCAAACTATTGGGTTCAACCAAATTACACAGGAAATCAAAGTGATAGCGCAAGTCAAGGATTGTATGTCCAAAATTTAGCAGCAGCAAATACATGTAATTTGAAAGTAAATAATGTTGCGACATATGAAGGTAATGTGGTGCCTTGTGGTCCAACATTATGTACGCCAGGAAGGTCAACGGCTGGATTTAAATTCAACGATATGGCACGCAATGGTCCCTATACCAAGATACTTTATCAACCAGTAAATTACACACAATACAATTTAAATCTTACACGTGGCTGTAATAATCCAACTGGAAAACAAAAGCCATTTCCTTTTGCTGTTCAAACAGGAACAGGTATAAAAACAGGAGGAATTCGTGTTTCAAGTGTTGGAAATGCTTGTAATACATCAAATATTTATTTAACTCCTCCAGCTTGGTACACAGGCGCAAGTCATTAAGAATAATACATATAACACACAATAAAAAAATACAAACTAAATAAAAAATACTAGAAAAACAAATACTAAATAAAATCAAAATAAAATATAAAACTATTTTTATATTTTATATAATGAGCACTCAAGGTGTGTTTGGGTATATTATAGGAAAAAAGAAATGTATGATGAACGTCCAACAAGATGCTGATTTATTTTGGCAGGTTCTTGTTAGAGAGATATATGTTTTAATGAAACATTATGGTTCTAAAGAACTACTAACAGAAGCATTTAAAAAAATTAAAACAACAAAAGGACTACCAAAACCATCCGAAATAGAGAAATGTAAATATTTCACAGACTTTGAATTATTCAATGACGAAAGAATAAACCGTTGGTATGGATTGCTTCGGTTTTGTCATAGTAGTTTCATAAATCTTTTAGAGGCTGGATATATTTTGAATGAAAAAGAAGAGTCGGGGTATATTTTTATGCTAGACTTTAATAAAGGAATAGCAACGTATTACACAAGAGATTACAGTAATAAAATAAAAGAATTAAACAAAGCAACTATTGAAGAAATAATGGAATTTGAAGAAATGCCAACCACAAGTTATACGAACATAGTTTCTGATATGAAAGAAAACTTCAAAGATTTTTATGATAAATACACTAAAGTTCAAACAGAAATAGAAAAATTAACAAATCTATTAGTCAGAACAAAGCAACAAGGTGATGTGAACATAGAAGAAAAAGTCCAAAAATTATTATATGATATGAAACTGGAAGAGAGAAAATTGAATCATAGTAGAAGAGTATTTTATCATCGATTACAAGCATTGGATTTAATTGAAGATACAAATGAAGAATAATAAACTAAAAACAAACAATTTAAATATATATCAATATTTTTATTTAATAAATGGCCAACTTCACGAACCTAATAAACAATATGCTACTAACTTTATTAGAAAGATACGATAAGGTAATGGTTTTGAAATTATTTGTAGATGGTGACAATGAATTAAAAAATAAATATTTCGAAGCGGTTAATAATCATAACAATAAAATATTAAAAACACAAACATACATTGATGCTGGGTTTGATTTATTCGCTCCAGGAAATGAAGGAACAGAGTTAAACGCATGGGGAGACCAGTTGCGTTTTTTTGGACCAGGATGGAGCGACGCAAGTCCAGTAAATAAAGTCGATTTTAAAGTGTGTTGTTCAGCTCAAATGGTGACAGATACACAAAAATGTTTCAATACGGGTTATTATATGTATCCAAGGTCATCTTTATCAAAGACACAACTCCGTTTGGCGAATTCCACAGGAATTATTGATGCTGGATACCGTGGTCATTTAATGAGCATGTTTGATGTTGTAAATATAGACCCCGAAACAAAATATCATAATAAAGAAGCAGATTATTATGGAATGAAGTTTGACCGTTATATTCAAATTTGTGCGCCAGGATTAGTACCAATTCTTGTGGAACTGGTAGATTCAAAGGAAGAACTCGGGGAAACAGAGAGAGGTAATGGAGGTTTCGGTTCAACAGGTCGTTAAATTGTTATTATAATTGTTATTATAAGTGTTATTAAAAATTGAGTTGTTATTGTATATTATTAAATCATAAAAATATTAATAGTTTAATAATATATGAAGATATCTATAGCTAATGTAAAAAAATTATTAACCGAAGAAAATAAAACAAAAATGATAGGATTATTAACTATACTAGTATCATTATGGTTAATTTTATATTTAATACCAGAGTTATTCGTGTCGCTTTTTAATACATTTTTAGGAATTTTAATATTAGTTGTAACAGTTATTTTGATTACAATGTATAATCCAACATATGGAATAACGTTGGGTGTATTATTACTAATAATATACAGGTTCTCTCATTTATCACATCAAAAAGAAGGTTTTGAATGGTCAAAACAATCAACAAACGATTTTTTATTAATACAAAATACAATACATCCTAAAGTAGTGTTTGATGTAAATATGATACAACGCAGTCAAGCAAGCCAAGAAGAAGTCGACTATTTTAACAGAAATGGAATGTGGCCATGGTCAGAAGATGTAATCAATTTATACAAAGAAGCAGTAATGAGTAATCCATACATAAGAACGTATTCAGGAGATGCTGTCAATTATGCCAGAAAAATATATAACCAAGCAGCTATTTTAAGAATTCTCTCAAACCAAACAAAAGAAGGTAAATTTTTATTAAATGGAGTATTGGTAAGTGATTTATCAGGAAATCCAATGGAAGATTTGCCGAGTGGATTTGGTAGTTTTGGCTATGAATCAGGATTAATCGGTAATTTAAGCGATGATGTAATAAAATGTAATTCAAGCGAAAACCCAACATTAGAAAGAATAACCTATACTGGGAAAGGAGGTATATTTGGAGAACAAACATCTAAAACGACAAATGTAGATTATAATGACTTAGAAAATATAATACCAGGATTTACTTTTGTAAACGGACCATGTAATCCGTGTGGAGCATTGAAAGAACAAGCAGATTATTCATGTCCGTTCAAATTAAAAATAAAAAACAAGCCGCCATTTATAAGCTCAGTTTGGCAGTATCTATGGAATATAAATGATAATCCATTGGTATCGCAACCATCGTTTTTAAATGAAAATATAAACCCTGAAGAATTTCCATTGTTGAGTGAAATACAAACAGAATTGAACGAAATGAAAAAAAATAATTAAATTAAAACAACTACTGAACCAATTTGTTAATTTTATAACCAAACTATAAAATTAATATGAATATGAATTTAAATTTATAAAACTTAATATGCTTGTGTTTCTTCTATATCCTCCTTATTATCATCATGTTTATCATTTCTGCCAGCGCTACATTCACGCATTAATCTTTCTGCGGTTGGTGTAAGATAAGGCGTTTCACAAAAGTTGCTGACATCATGTTCCAAAATATTTTCACCGTCTAAAGGAGAAAGCATATCATCATCGTCTTGAACACCGTCAAAATAATTGTTAACATGTCTGCGAAGCAATGGAGGACCTGTATTAAAAGCACGTATATTATCGTCAGGTATATTAGTGGCAGTATAACATCTTTGCGTTCCCTGTGAGGTTTGTCTAGCGCAAGAATACATATTTCCGTATCTGGTCCCGAATGTGCGATAAGAAATATAGATATCATCACATAAATTTTTAATAAACTTGTCGTCTGTGAGTCCATTGTCTGTAATATATTTCTTCATCTCTTCAATAAAATCTCGCAATTGAGTTTTAAATATTTGTTCTTGCTTTTTACTTTCATTGTCCTTTTTAAAAATGTCCGTAACTTCTAAATAATTCCAACTGGTATGACCCGCATCATTTTGTTTAACTTGAAACTCATTTGCCTTAAATAAAAACTCCAATGTTCTTTGTCTGTATATATACTTCGTATGGTCTGAATTAGGGTCGCATAATTTATTTGAGACCACTCTATGCTGTTCGCCTAAATGAGTGAATTCAGTAACAACTTCACATGTATCAGGATTCGAAGACACTATATGATAAATTTTACTGGCCTCGCTAACAATGTCTCCAACAAATAACTGTGACACCCAATTATTATTTTTATAATCATAAATGAAGCCATCATCGACTTGTATAGTCACTTCTGATAAATGTTTATAAAGAGCGTTGTGAAGAATTTCTCCATAAACAAGTCCAGCTTTTTCAAGCAAATCAATAAAATGATATGAAATATTTTTACTATTACTAATATAATTAAGAAGAAATGCGTCATGATTTACGCCAAAGCCTATGAAAGCGGTTGATATATTTGAATCAACCAGATTTTTAAGAATATCTTTATCTCTGCTTCCAGAGGTAGCTTCACCGTCAGTCATAAATATGTGACTAATTACATTACTAGGGCACTCTGTCCGCATTTTTTGTATATATTCATCTGACATTTTCAAAGCATTTTCAATGTCAGTAGAGCCCGATGGATGAATCTTGTCAATTTTTAATAGAATTGTTTGTAAGTTGTCTTCTGTTATTTGGGTTCTTTCAAGAACAGTCTGAAAGTTATCATCAAATGAGAACACCGTAATATGTAAATTTATATTAGGATTATTATTGAAATATATTATCATGTTTTTCAAAGTGTGACATATATGCTGCATCTTAGTTCTGCCATCAGAACATATATCAGACATTGAACCAGAGTTATCAACTGTAAAGACAAACTCTTGAGGCTCTTGAGTAACATCACATGAAATAGCATCCAACTTAAGTATTCCAAAATGAACGGGTTCTTCAAGTGGAATTGGAACCAGATTGGTATCAAGGTGTTTACTGTCAAAGCTAGTATAATTTTCGATAAAGAACATGTTATTTTGCGCCATTGTATGTTTGGTCTATGAGTAATATGATAATTCTTTTAAATCATTTAACAATATCAATTTTTTTTGAAACTCAGCAAATATAATCATAAAACCTACTCTCAAGATATTCACTAGCAGAAAAATAATCTTTAAAAGTTGTGCTATATTGATACGCAGTATTCTTAACTGGACTACTGATAAAGACCTTATCTTTGGTAATTTTAATCTCAAAATATTCCGTTTCGTGTTCTGGTCTAGTATAACAAATCCAATCCATTTCATTTTTAGTGATATACCAGCCATGTTCTTTAAACATTTTATCAAGTAAAGCAAATCCCTTATTTTTAAGCGTAGTATCAAACGTAGAAGAATAATTTGACATCATATTAGATGTAGTGTTCATTTGTTATTGATAATATTAATAGAGCAAAATCTTTAAATTAATTTAAAAAATCATTAAAAAAATAATATAGATTGATAAAAACTTAAAAAAAGGTTTTGAATAAGAGTATAATGGATAATATTGATGAAAATATTGTTTTGACAGAAACTGTAGTTGAACCTGAATCTGTTCCTGAAACAGCTCCTGTTCCTGTTCCTCAAACTGAAATAAGATTGGTAGATATAGAAATTAGAAATGAAAATGATGCTCTAAATTTGATGGTTCATTTTTTGTCATTGGCTCAAAAAAGAGGAGCATTTGCGCTTAACGAATCAGCAAAGATTTGGGATTGTATTAAGACTTTCCAAAGACCAGTTTAAAGTATTTATAAATTAAAATATTTATATCTTTTAACATTTACTACTCTATTTTATATAATAAAATAAATATATTTATTATATGAGCAAAACAAAACGGTTACGACGCACTAATAAAAAAGGTGGAAAAAATAAAAATTGTAAAACCAAATGTAAAACTAAATTTTTAAATGAGATTAAAAAAGATAAAAGATATAAAATATTTCAAAAATTATCTGGTTTTTTTACAAAAGAAAATGTTGTTGAAAAGCAAGCAAATTTAGTGTTAGATAGTAAAGATATACAACATGATGAAGTATTTAAAGATTGTGTCAAAAAATGTGAAAAATAATATAAGTATTTTAAAATAGTTATATTAATAAATTATCGCTCCAATTAGGGTTCGAACCTAAGACCTTTTGGTTAACAGCCAAATGCTCTACCTACTGAGCTATTGAAGCAGTTCAAAATTCTATTTAAATTATAATTTTGAAGTAAATAGCAAAGGATTGTTTCGATCAATCGACCCTCTGGTTATGAGCCAGATGCGCTTCCTCTGCGCCACTTTGCTTTATAATGTTAGGTGAATGCTATTTCCATTGGTAAAATGCTTATTATTTTGTTGAATTGCTGTATGGAAATAAATTATTTTATGAATAAGGTCCTACTGGGACTCGAACCCAGGTTAGAGGATTCAAAGTCCTCGGTGCTAACCACTACACTATAAGACCAGGGGGGCGCTGTTTCCTAGAATTAAATAATATTAACAATATTAATTAAAATACTGAAATATATTACTTAAAATATAATTTTAATTTTAATTTTGAAAATTGCTGTATGGAAACTTATAAACTTCTTCTTATTGAAA
>Ga0114960_10004323_pt1 | contig 10667 bp, 8 predicted proteins | sample C_130625_MF_Meta_FD_92637 | JGI IMG/M metagenome (GOLD analysis project Ga0114960, IMG submission 92637) | Freshwater microbial communities from Lake Croche, Canada to study carbon cycling - C_130625_MF_MetaG | ecosystem: Environmental > Aquatic > Freshwater > Lake | place: Lake Croche, Canada...
AAAGTCTCCCGTTTGACCAAAGTCTCCCGTTTGACCAAAGTCTCCCGTTTGACCAAAGTCTCCCGTTTGACCAAAGTCTCCCGTTTGACCAAAGTCTCCCGTTTGACCAAAGTCTCCCGTTTGACTTTCCGAATAATCCATATTACTATCTGTTGAATCGTTACGTTTGAACGCCGATTTGGGAGTACTATTATAACTTTGCTGTCTTCCTTGTGAATTTTCCCTTGCAGTTCTTAACATTTCATCCATATTCTTACCAGATGACCGATATATTATACAAATATCATCACAAAGGGTTGTCATGAATTTATCATCTAATAAATTTTTTTGTTTCATATACTCGCGCATATTTTTGAAAAACAATCGTAAATCATTCTTAAATTCATTTCTGGTCATTTTAGCATTGATAAATCTCGCTTTATATAAGAATTCTTGTGTAGTTTGACGATACATATATTTAGATAAATCACAAATATTTATTGTACCAGTTTCAAAATCTAATAAATTTGGTAATACATCTACGCTTTCAATGTGTTGAAATTCACCAGGTTGGTTATCATAATCATTATTATATAATACGTCAAACACTTCATCAAATGGTTTAGCAACGATTTTTCCGTATAATTCACAATATAAAGGGTTTCTATTTATGGTTTTTATATGATAAATTTTCTCCATATCGCCCACGATAAATGGCTCATCTAACCGACTCACCCATTTATTTGTTTTCCAATCATATATTAATCCATTTTCTAGGACGATTTCGACTCGTTGTAATGCCGGATATAAGAAACGATGAATGGTTTCGCCATAAATTAATGAGGTATTTTCTAAATGGTCAACGAATAAATAATCACTATTTTTGGTTTCACTTAATTTTTTTAATAATTTAAAATTATGGTCTTCTCCAAATCCTACAAATATATTGGTTACTTCAGTTTCTACCGTAGATGCTAATACATCATAATTTAATTCGCCAACTGTTGGCTCGCCATCCGTCATAAATAAATGTACGATTTGATGGTCTGGATATTCATTTTTATAAGCTGTTAATGTTTCATTTGCGTCATTGATTGCGACACCAATATCTGTAGAACAATTACCATATAATTTGTTTATTTCTTCTATTAATTCTTCTTGATTATTTTTTTTAACTAATGTTTTTTGAATAATAGTATTCACGGTTTCATTAAAGGTATTGACTTGTATATAAATAGGTGCATCGATTTTTGCTAAGTAATTTATCATATTTTTAAATGTGTTTTTTACTACATCCATTTTCGTTATATTAGAATAAGCACGTTCATTCATAGACGCAGTTGTATCGATATTAAATAAAATAAAGGTGGGATTTTCGGTAAGTTTTGTTTTTCTGGTTTTTAATTTGATAACACCGAAGTGTTCATCTATCTTTAAAAAGTTAAAGTAAGGTTCGGTTATCATTACATTATGTAAATCGATATATGAATGTTCGATAATGTTCATTTTCAATTATATATATTGGTTATTCAGAAACTTTTATATTGCTTTGTGTGGTGATTATTTTTTCGATTTATATATGGATTTATTATTCAATTTTCTGCAAAATTTGTATAAAATTGAATTACTTTATCTTTTATTCTATAAAGAATATCAAAAGCCCTTTTTCATCATAATAATATATTTTATCGTTCTTTATCATTCTTTATCATTCTTTATCATTCTTTATCATTCTTTATCAAATGACAACAAACAAAGTATTGAATATTTATATTCCCCGTATGTTAGGCAGTATCACGAAAGAAATCATTACCGATACATTTCATTCATTACATATCGGTAATATATCTTATATCGATATGCATAAGAGAGTGAATGAGAATAATAATTCCTATTATTTCGCATTTATTTCGTTGGATTTATATGATACCGATTCTGCAAAAAACATAACAAAAATATTAAACCGTGATGGTATTACACGTATTATCTATGATACGAAGAATAAACAATATTGGGAAGTGAAACAACATATTCAACGTGAATTACGGATAAAAGAAAAAGAAAATATAACAATTGAATTTACAAAAAAAGAGAAAAAGGAATTTTGTCAAGAATTTCGTCAAGAGTTTCGCGAGGATTTTCATAAAGACTTTGATAAAGACTTTGCAGAATTATTAAAAGAAGTAAATTTGGTTTGTTTTGGACAACAACATTATATTGATTATTACTGTAATTAGAAAAATAAAAATAAAAATAATAATATATTTGTATATTTTATGAAACATTCACACACAAATCATTATGTTATTATGTTTTGTATAATGATATTATCAGGTCTATTATCAACTATGAATGTATGGGTAGATAAAGTGGATGATATAAGATTTAGTCTAAATGACGCATATATGACTCTACTTATGACAGGATGGATGTTTTTATTTATGGGAATAATTTATCAAGAAGTAACTGTATTTATTATAGGTTTATCATTGATAATAGTCAATATATGGTGTATTAGAAGCCAATTTCTAATAACAGAAATACAATATAAATTAGGTATGATACCACATCATTCAATGGCAGTTCATATGAGTAAGAAATTACTTGAAAAAGAAAACAAAATATCACCTTTTATTCAAAATATAATAAAAACACAAGAAGATGAGATAGTAATTCTAAAAAAGTAAGCGTTTACACAGGTGAAGATTTCGTAAACTTATGTAATGGTGTAAAGCGAGGTTCCATTCGATGGGTATGAGAACAAGAATATTTTTTCTCATATTTTTTATTATATTCATATTTTATAAGTAGAATTATGAATATAAAAAGATTAATGAATACATTTCACGGACAAATAGTATTATCGATTGTTTTAGGTCTAGGTTTAGCCAGTTTATTTAGAAAAGTATGTGATGACCGTAATTGTATAGTATTTAATGGCCCTATAATATCTGATGTTGAAGGAAAAACCTTTAAACACGGTGAAAAATGTTTTAAATACCATATGCATTCCGATAAATGTGATAGTACCAAGCGGGTGGTCGAACTAGGCGTTCAAGATAAAAAGGGATTTTAGACCACCATTACTTTTCAAGCATTTGCGTTACCTATACAATGTTTAGATATCTAATATTGTATAGCTTTAGATGGAAAATATTACCAGAATTTCGGATTTACCCGAGAACATTACTTTACAAATACCCAATTCATATGGCGGTGCTACAAATCAAATGCAACAGGGCTTGCCGCAAGGCTTACCGTCGCAAGGCTTACAACAAGGAATGCAGCAGGGCTTGTCGCAAGGCTTACAACCTCACGGTTTACCAACTGCGTTACAACCAATCAATACTCAACCGGGTGGTTTTGAACAAAATACTCCAACCAATTATATTCCTATTAATATTCACCCAAACCCATATGGTATATCACCACAAAATCCAATAATGGCTCCACAAACAGGAGTTCCTATGCAACAACAAGGAGTACCTTTACAACAAATGCAACAACAAAGACAAATGCAACAACTATCTGAACAACAACAAATGGAATTACAACATATGGTTCATCATCGATTACCCTCTCGTGATATACCAATTGATGCTACCGGTTATTTAAATGATGAACAAATACAAGCAAATTATATACCAAAAGTAAAATTAACAAAGGATTATATTAAGGATTATGAAGACATTACTGATAAAAAAATTCGAGAACACGAAGAAAAAAAATATAGAGAAAATCGTATTGATTCTTTATTAAGTGAATTCCAAGTACCCATTTTCATTATGATTTTGTTTTTTCTTTTTCAATTACCGATAATCAATACAATGATTTTTAAGAAGTTCTCATTTTTATCGATTTATAATCTGGATGGAAACTTTAATTTTTATGGTTTATTATTGAAAAGTATTTTATTCGGTGGGTTATATTATAGTATTCATAAAACAGTATCGTTTATCGTCGAGTTCTAGAACGTTTTACGGTTTTATTTTTTCTTCTTTTTTTACCACCTTTTTTATTTTCTGTTACCGTTTTATTACCAAACAATTGATTAAATCCTGAATATGCACTTTTTAATGGGTTTGCTGATAAAATACGATTAGAAAGTGTAGCCTTGGAATTATTTTTAATATCATTTGTAAGCTCGGCCATTAAAGGTACATTTTTTTTAATATTATCCTTTGCTAATTCAAGTAATTCTTGTAAGTTTATATTGTTGTTATTAGAATTCAATTCATTTATAATTTCCTTTATATTATATTTTATAATAGTGTATGCTTTTGTAGTTGGAATACTAGTTAGTGCTTGGTTATTTTGTGGCAGGTTAGTAGCAGACTGGACTGATACGTTTGTTTGCATATCGTCAGAGCTGACGGTTATACAAATAGTTACATCAGACGCAGGCATTCCACCACTAACAGGTGATGAGCATTCAGGAACATTATGAATTACTTTTTCATCTATGTTAAAGTCACTATCATATAAAATAATATTACGTTCATCAACATGATCGATCCGACTATTTCTATTATCTACTGTAATATCATATGTTCCATCATTATTGATGCTTTTAATATTTGCTTCAAATGTTTTAGTATATTTATTGGTTTTAAGTTGAACAATCACTCTATCATTAACATTATACTTATTACTCATTATATATTATTTATTCACGTATATATAATATATATATTTTTTAGACGAGATATTCCGTCAATTTCTTTCTAAATGAATTATTTTTTTTGGGTGTTCGTTTTTTGGATTTATTCATACTTTCTTTACTCTTAATCGTTTTAATAGCTTTCATTAATTTTTTCTGACCCGGATTAAATTTTAAAAACCATTGTTGAAATTCTTTACTCTCTCTATTTTTTGCAAGTTCTCGATATTTATTCGCTTTTTCTGCACGAATTTCTTCAATAGTCGCTTGTTTTCCATAACAATCTATACTAAAACGTTTCAATAAACCTTTTTGCTGTAATCGATTTTTTTGTTCTACCTCAAATAAAAATTTCGCCATACATAATAAACGGTTTCTATCATAATAGGGTTCATCAATATAGGTAAATGCTAAATAGAAAGATAAAATTGTATCAATCGTCGCCACCTTGATTTCATTCGAATCGATATGAATGATATTATAACTATGACACGCAATGGGTTTATAAATAAAGGCAATTGTTTCATCACCCACACGGATTTCCACGTGTTCTGGTACAATTTCACCAATTGCATCGTGTTTAATCGTTTTCACGTGTTTAAAATGGGATTCTTTTAGTAATTCTTCAATAATAGTGGCGGTTTTATCGGGTTCTTCCGAGAGAACATCGAAATCGGGTATTTGTTTTGCGATATGTTGTTGGTCTTCGTGCATATATCTCGAATATAAACTGGTCGCATATCCACCGAAAAAAATAACCCCTTGATTGATGAATCCATCACGCACCGTAATATATAATTTATCCGTGTTCTCACTATCACTATCCAATTTACGTTGAAAATCAATCGTATTACAATCAATATCGGGATTTAATGGATAATGTTTATTTAATAAATTCAATCGTTTGAGAACCTTTTCCCATCGAGATACATCGCCCGCTGGTCTAGATAATTCCAAAAACATATTCATTCTTAAAAAATTAGGTGGAGCATAACGAATTCGATCGACCATAATAGATTCTTTGGCGATTTCATCATAAATACGTTTATCCAATTGAGTAATATCGGCAATCGGAATGAAATCGACAAAAACCTTGAATGTGCCTAAATGCACTCCAGATTTGGCTTCTACTTCTTCATACCCCTCTTTATAATATAAATCCGCTAACTCTTTCGCATCTTCCAATGCATTCGATGAATAAAAGTCATAATCCGGAATTTCCACATCACGGTCATAGAATTGTGCGAATTTGGGTAAAATATTATTGATAGCGGTACCACCATAACAAATTAATTTTTTCTTAGCTAAAAAGTCTTCGACAATAGTTAATATTTTTTTAATATCTTCACTATTGGCGATTTTACGTCCTTGTTGTTTTTCAGTTTCATCGATAGCGTTACGTAGAATGGCTAATTCACATTCTTGAAATGTCAATTTATCATCACAAAGTTCGGTAAAATACCTTTTTTTTTGCTTTTTCTTATAATTTTTCATTTTTATTTATTGTAAAGATTCCTATATAATAAAGATGATATATTAATTTTGTTTCTTGGCTAAATATTGTAAGGCAAAAGACATAGGAACCATACCATAACCATTATCTTTAAAAAATTCTTCATAATCATCCAATTCATCACCTGGAATATAAAATCTATAAGCAACCATTTGACAACCATAATCACGAATAAATGCAGCAATATCATTCGGATTTTTCAAATTCATATTATCTAATGGAGGTACGACTAATTGCATATATCTTACATTTGTATTTATATTATTATTTTTAATATTAGGTGGATTCGTCATTTTATTCAATACCTCGTGATATGTAGATAGTTTTAATAATTCACTACCACTCTTGATATTCGTAACGGTTCTCAAATCGACACACATATTATTACTTGCATCACAAGAAACATAATCGGTATAATCATAACGAATTGTTTTATCAATGATAATTACTACCTTACCTTTTATATCAGAATATTTGGTTTTCGAGGTAATTTTCTCATTATACAAGCGACTATCGATAGATTCCTTTATAGATTTTGCAACCATTTTATAAATCTTTGTGTTATTTGATTTAATACGAAGTTGTATAAATAGTGGGTCATTTGCATTGGGTGATGGTGAATTAAACCCATAAGCAACTGCATTCGTCAAAACCTTATCTAATAATATTTTATTTTGGGTATCAATAGAATTATTGGTAGGGTCGGTAGAATAAGCAACATAAGGAGCATATTGACTATCTGGACCATCATTGTTTTGAATAGCATATACTTCAAAATCGATAAAACGACAGCCTCTAGATAAAACATATTTCAACATATCTAAGTTTACATAATTACCAGTAATCGCACTATTATAAGAGGATTTAATGACATATTGTGAAATAGGAAGTTCAGTATAAGCTGCATCTAAAGATCCAATACCAATAGAATTCCTATTTTTAGTAACTTTATGTAGTTCGGTTTCTTCTGAAGAACCTAATCCTATACTATTTAATCCAATATCAACGCCGAGAACTTCAAAATTTTCATCTTGTAAAATTCTGTTTCGTTTTATGTATAGGCGATATAAAATATAGGTAAAAATAATGATAATTAATAATACTAATATTTTTTTATAAAAATGCATATTTAATAATAAAATATATGCCGATAATAATATACAAATAAAATACTATATATTATAAATGCCAGGTGGATTACTAAATATAGTTGCAGTTGGTAATGCAAATAATATTTTAACAGGAAATCCAAGTAAAACATTTTTTAAAGTAACTTATTCTAAATATAGTAACTTCGGACTTCAAAAATTTCGTATAGATTATGATGGACAAAGGGATTTAAGACTAACAGAACCATCTACTTTTAATTTTAAGATACCTACGTATGCAGAGTTATTAATGGATACATATTTGGTAGTAACATTACCCGATATATGGAGTCCTTTATTTCCTCCAGTAAATGAAGATAATAAACGTTGGACATCCTATGATTTTAAATGGATAAAAAATTTGGGAACACATATGATAAAAGAAATCGTAATAACTTGTGGTTCTCTTACATTACAAAAATATAGCGGTGAATATTTAGCTGCAATGGTAGAACGTGATTTTACATCTGAAAAAAAAGAATTATTTAATAAAATGACAGGAAATACAACAGAATTGAATGACCCATCGAATGCAAATGGAAGAGCCAATACATATCCTTGTGCTTTTCATACCAAAAATACAAGCGGTGCGGAACCATCGATACGTGGAAGAAATCTATATATACCAATCAATACGTGGTTTACACTAGATAGTCGATGTGCATTTCCATTAATATCATTACAATATAATCAATTAGAAATTAATGTTACGATGAGACCTATACAAGAAATATTTCAGGTAAGAGATATATTTGATTTCGCTAATTTATATCCTTATATACAACCAGATTTTAATAAACAACAATTTCAAATGTATCGATATTTACAAACACCTCCTTCGGTGGATTTAAAAACGGCCGATTATGCGAATAAAATATCAAATTGGAATGCGGATATACATTTATTATCAACATATTGTTTTTTATCAAAAGAAGAAGCACAATTATTTGCTATGCAAGACCAAGTATATCTAGTAAAAGACGTATTTCAATATAATTTTGAAAATATCACCGGAAGTAAAAAGGTAAAATTAGATTCAAATGGTATGATTTCGAATTGGATGTTTTACTTACAACGCAATGATGTGAATATGCGTAACGAATGGAGTAATTATACGAATTGGCCGTATAGAGCTATACCAGGTGATTTACAATTAGCATCATATCAACATATAGAAGGAACAACATATAACAATGGTCCAGGAATTGATGATTTAGATGGTAGAAATACGGGTATTTATATTACTGGTGATTATAATGTATTGAATCAGAAAGAAATTCTAGAAGGTATGGGTATTTTATTAAATGGTGAATATCGTGAAAATGTTATGACGCGAGGTGTATATGATTATATTGAAAAATATGTTCGAACAAATGGTTATGCACCAGAGGGGGTCTATTGTTATAATTTTGCATTACATTCGAGTCCATTTGAATATCAACCATCGGGGGCTATTAATATGAGTAAATTTAAAACAATAGAACTCGAGATAAATACATATACACCACCCATTGACCCTGTAAATTCTAGCTTTGATGTAATATGCGATATTAATGGAACCCCCATTGGTATTAACAAATCGAATTGGCGATTATATGAATATAATTATAACATGACATTATTTGAAGAAAGATATAATATATTATCATTTATCGGAGGTAATTGTGGTATGTTATATTCAAGATAATTTTATAAAGTATTATATTATACAACCAATATAGAATATAATATAATGAATAATGATGAAGATACTAATAAAACTACATGGATAAAAAAGAAAAAGAATGTATTTAGTGATTCATCCAATAATATTGATGAAAATTTTCAAACATTGAATATGAAACAAAAAGTAATGAATATTATAAAAAAGAAGAAAGTGAATGCTCTACATCAAGAAAATTATAAAAATATAGAATTATTACAGAATATATATGATATTTCCGGTAATGATATGCAATCGAATGATGTAAATGATATTTCATCAAACAAAAAATCAAATGACTTATCCAATAATCCAGCCATAAGAGAAAATTTCACAGATAAAGATTTTGATGGTATAGATATACCTGACCCGAAAAGGGAAAAAAGCAAAGTAAATAATCCAGTATTGAATTTTTTCGAAGATATTTTTCAACGCATTGACCGTTTTAATTATAATAAAGCAAAATTTTTAGCACACGTGTTTTCAAATAAAACAAATACAAACAATGATATATTATTAATAAAATATTATATTGCTTTATTTGAAACTATCGGTTTGAGTTATTTTGCTACATATAATTGGTATTATTTTATGTTTTATGATGCGCTTGATACCGCTAATGTAAAAGAACAAAGTGGTGGAGGTTTTCCAAATTTAAGTGGGTTAAGTAGTTTAAAAAATATGGGAAGTGAATTGGAAGGTGTAATGGGAAGTAAAATGGAAGGTAAAATGGGAGGTGTAACGGGAAGTATGAAAAATGTAATGGGAAGTGAATTGGGAGGTGAAATGGAAGGTAAAATGGGAGGTGTAATGGGAAGTATGAAAAATGTAATGGGAAGTGAATTGGGAGGTGAAATGGAAGGTGAAATGGAAAGTGATGAAAATACATCAGACGGAACAAATTTTTTTAGTAATATGTTTAGTTCATTTTCATTTGCAAATAAAAACAGACCCGAACAACCTGAATTGAGTAAAAAAAAACAAACAAGTGCAAGTATTTCATTTCAATTATTGGATTTATATACCATTTTTTGCGAATATTTTATTATATTTACAGAATATTTTCAGAGATTTATGCTATATGTTATACCAGTTTTATGGTCAGGATTCAATCGTAAGACATGCTTTATTTTATTGTTTTTATCTTTTATTTATATAATATTTATATGTGGAAAACCCATACATAAAGTAATCATAGATGCTTGTAATATGAATTTCAAAAACTTTAATGTATTTTTATTATTAATGGTTATATTCTTTACTTATGTACCTACTCCGTGGTTCCCTGCAAAATCTACCGATCCAATAGAAGAAGAAAAAGCATTAAGTAAAATGGAATTGGTAATGAAATCATTATATATTCTAGTACCCTTTTTTATATTTAGATGTATAAGAGCATTTATGATATTCTATTTGACGATACCTTTTGGAATGAGTATGTTATTGGCTTATTTTATGTATTATTCAATATTTGGAATATTAGGTTATAAATGGTTTAATCCAATGAAAACATATGAAACATTTAAAGAGATTTATATTTACATAAAAAAAGGTGAAGTTCATCCAGAAGTTAAAGATGTTGATAAAGATTCATTTATGTATAAATTAATTATGGTTATGAATAATTTTTTTGATTCATTGCACCTATATATTTTATATATTGCT
>Ga0114960_10004327_pt1 | contig 10662 bp, 10 predicted proteins | sample C_130625_MF_Meta_FD_92637 | JGI IMG/M metagenome (GOLD analysis project Ga0114960, IMG submission 92637) | Freshwater microbial communities from Lake Croche, Canada to study carbon cycling - C_130625_MF_MetaG | ecosystem: Environmental > Aquatic > Freshwater > Lake | place: Lake Croche, Canada...
CTCGATGACAATGCTGTGACGATTCGTGATCGCGACACAATGGCGCAGGAGCGAATCAGCATCGATCAGGTGGAGTCATGGTTAGCACCACGTCTGCTGGGTTGCTAAAACCGCTGCGTTTGCCACTAGCAACTGGCGATCACTTTATTGATCCGCCGGTTGTATTGGCACCAATGGCAGGTATCACCAACTCCGCTTTTCGCATGTTATGTCGCGAACAAGGAGCTGGCTTATTTGTTTCCGAAATGGTTACCGCTCGCGCGCTGTTAGAACGACGCCCTGACACATTGCGCATGATTGCACCTGGTGCGGGTGAGTGGCCAAGGTCTGTCCAACTTTATTCAACTGATCCGCACACTATGCGCGCGGCAGTAACGATGATTGCTAAAGAGAATTTAGCTGATCACATCGACATGAACTTTGGTTGCCCAGTTCCGAAAGTAACTCGCAAAGGTGGCGGCGCTGCCCTGCCATATAAACGCAATCTCTTTACTTCGATTGTTGGTGCTGCGGTTGAGGCAGCGAAACCATTTGGGATTCCAGTAACTGTAAAAATGCGCATCGGTATTGATAGTGATCATGAAACATATTTAGATGCCGCAACATCTGCTGCCAACTTAGGCGTCGCCTGGGTTGCTTTGCATGCACGTACCGCTCAACAGATGTATGAAGGAAAAGCCGATTGGTCAGCTATTACGCAATTAGTTGAACACTTAAAACCAACTGGCGTACCTGTTTTAGGCAACGGCGATATTTGGTCAGGCGCTGATGGCTTAGCAATGGTGGCTGAAACAGGCTGTGCTGGCGTGGTTGTTGGCCGTGGGTGCTTAGGTCGACCTTGGTTATTTGCAGATCTTGTCGCAGCTTTTTCTGGAACTCAGAGCAAAGTACTACCGACACTTTTTGAAGTTCGCGAAGTTATGTATCGCCATGGTGAGCTAATTGTTGATTACTTCGAAAATGAAGATCGTGGTTGTCGCGATCTGCGCAAACATATGGCTTGGTATTTGAAAGGTTTCCGCGTTAATAGCGAGCTGCGCCGCCAATTCGGAATGGTTGGCTCGTTGGCTGAGTTACGTGGCTTACTAGATCAACTAGACGATCAACCTTATCCAGTTGAAGTTAGCGAAAAACCGCGTGGACGAACCAGTCATGGTCGCCCAGTTACGTTGCCAGATGGTTGGTTACTAGATCCAAATGAAATCGTCGAGATCGAACTCGAAGATATGTTCTCTGGTGGCTAATGTTTCTTTTTAAAATATTGCGCAAGGCGATTGCCTTTCTACTTCTCTTGGTGATTGTGGTTCCGGTTTTTGCACTTGGCAAAACTTGGTACGCCGCTAACAATCCCACTGTGCGCAATGGCGACGTCATCGTTGTCTTGGGTGCTGCACAGCTCGACGGTCGACCTGGCTTAGTTTTGGAAGCACGTTTAACCGAGGCAAAGCGAATATACGATTTAGGTTTAGCCAAAAAAATTATTACGGTTGGCGCAGGTGCTCCGGGAGACCGCACAACAGAAGGTGCATCTGGGCGTAATTGGTTAATGCAGCATGGCGTTAAGTATGCAGATATAAAAGCAATTGCTGTTGGTCGCGATACTTTGGCTTCCACCAAGGCTTATGCAGCTGAAATGCGCACTCGTAAAATAAAGAATGTAATTATTGTTACTGATCCATTCCATTGTTTGCGTGCAATGACAATGGCAAATGATCTAAAACTTGTGGCAACCTGCTCACCAGTTCAAAGTGGCCCAAATGCCTTGAAAAAGAGTGGTTTCAAGTACTTAATTCGTGAATCAGGGGCTTATTTAGCGTATGTAACCCTTGGTCGCCGCGGAGTTCAGATCAGCGATCATTTACCTTCAGACAAAATTCTCAATAAGGTAACACCATGAGTGAATTGATCGGTTACACCGCACGCGATCAAGAACGCTTCCTTGATGAGCCAGCAAAGCGTGCTGGTCGTACTGAATTTATGCGTGATCGAGCTCGGGTAATTCACTCGGCTGCACTTCGTCGCTTAGCTGCAAAAACACAAGTGGCAGTTCCTTGGGAAAATGATTTTCAACGAACTCGACTTTCACATTCGTTAGAGTGCGCCCAGATTGGTCGCGAACTTGGCGAATCACTTGGCGCTGATCCTGATTTATTAGAAACTTCATGTCTAGCGCACGATTTAGGACACCCACCATTTGGTCATAATGGTGAAGAAGCTTTGGCCGAACTTGCTAAAGATTGCGGCGGCTTTGAAGGTAATGCGCAAAGTTTTAGATTATTAACACGCATCGAAGCTAAGAGCGTTGATGCTAATGGCAAGACTGTGGGTTTGAATTTGACTCGCGCCTCACTCGATGCGGCAACTAAATATCCATGGGCACGCAGTGAGAACCCGCGCAAATATGGCGTCTACGATGACGATGTTGAAATCTATAAGTGGATGCGCGAAGGTGCTCCAGCCGGTAAGCGATGCATCGAAGCTCAAATTATGGATTGGTCAGATGATTGTTCTTACTCAGTTCATGATTTAGAAGATGCCATAGTGGCTAATCAGATTAAGGTTTCAAATTTTCGCAATGATTTCGCTGAACTATTTAAAGTGATAAGCGTCGATTATGGTAGCGATGCATCGGAAAGTGAAGTTGAGTCAGCACTTACTCGGCTGGAAGCACTTTCGTGCTGGCCAAAGGATTTCGATGGTAGCCATCGCTCGCTCGCCCGATTAAAAGACACCACTAGCCAATTAATTGGGCGATTTGTGCAATCAGCTGAAATCGAAACTCGCAAAGTTCATGGTGCTGGGCCACTTACGCGATACAGCGCGGACCTTGAGATTCCACGCGAACAAATCATCGAAGTTGATTTCCTTAAGGCAGTTGCTGGCCATTACCTAATTAACGCAGCCGCATCGCAAGAGCGCTATGCCAAGCAACAAACGCTGATCGGTGAACTCGTTGAAGCGCTTTTTGCCGCTGGCCCTAAGTACTTAGATTCGGTCTTTTTAGATGACTGGCAGATCGCATCAACTGATGCCGAGAAGTTGCGCGTGATTATTGATCAAGTCGCCGGCTTAACTGACCCGGGCGCATACGCACTACATGCCCGCGTTTGCGTGACTGGATAGACTGGTTAAATCATGAGCGGTCGAATTAGAGACGAAGACGTTGCCTACGTTCGTGACCATGCGCCTATCGACGAAATTGTGGGCGATTATGTGCAACTTAAATCTGCTGGCGGCGGTCAGAAAAAAGGTTTGTGCCCTTTCCATGATGAAAAGTCACCTTCATTTCACGTAACGCCATCAAAAGGATATTTCCACTGCTTTGGTTGCCAAACTGGTGGTGATGTAATTGCGTTTGTAATGAAGATGGATCATCTTTCTTTTACCGAAACTATTGAACGTCTGGCCGATCGCATTGGCTACACATTGCGTTATGACGAAAACTCTTCGGGTACAGCAGCTCCGGCCGGTCAACGTTCACGGTTAATTGCGGCAAATGCTGAGGCAGCTAAGTTTTATCAAGAGCAGTTAAATAAATCTGAAGGTGCTGCGTATGGTCGTGAATTAATGACTAAGCGCGGTTTTGATAAAGCGGCCTGCGTACAATTCGGAGTTGGATATGCGCCAAATGAATGGGATTCACTAACAAAACATTTGCGTGCACTTGGCTTTACTATTGATGAACTTGAAACCGCTGGACTTTCTAAAATGGGAGAGCGCGGCCCCATCGATCGTTTCCGCAATCGCCTAACTTGGCCAATTAGAGATATCTCTGGCGATGTAGTTGGCTTTGGTGCGCGCAAGCTAGCAAGTGATGCTGAAGATCAAGGGCCAAAGTATTTAAATACGCCAGAGACACCGATTTACAAGAAAAGCCAAGTTCTATATGGCTTAGATATGGCTAAGAAAGATATTGCGAAGTCGCGCCAAGCAGTAATTGTCGAGGGCTACACCGATGTAATGGCAGCACATTTAGCTGGAATTCCAACAGCGGTAGCAACTTGTGGAACTGCATTTGGTGCCGACCACATTCGAATTTTGCGTAGATTATTGATGGATGACGATGCTTTCCGAGGTGAAGTTATCTTTACTTTCGATGGCGACGCAGCTGGGCAAAAGGCAGCACTTCGTGCATTTAGTGATGACCAGAAATTCGTAACGCAAACTTATGTCGCAGTTGAACCCGATGGTTTAGACCCAGCTGAACTACGTCAACATAAAGGTGATTTAGCCCTACGTGACTTGATTGCTAAACGCGTGCCACTTTTTGAGTTCGCTATTAGGGCCGAGTTAGCAAAACATAAATTGGAATCAGCTGAAGGTCGCGTCAACGCGTTAAATGCTGCAGCACCTCTAGTTGCCCAAATTCGTGATAAATCTTTGCGCCCCGAATACACCAGGTTGTTAGCAGGTTGGATCGGTTTAGAAACAGATGTTGTAAGCAAAGCAGTTGCGCGCGGTTTTAAACAAACAGTATCGAATAGCGCAGAACCAATTACCGAAGATGCGCCTGAACAAAATTGGCGACCAGATCCAAGTGATCCACGATTAATGCTCGAACGTGAAGTTCTTAAAGCGAAAGTACAGATGCCTGAACTTGCTAGCGGTTGGTCAGCAATCGAGGCCGAAGCATTTACACATCCGGCATATAAAGAGTTACGGGCCGTAATTGATGTGGTTGCAGCTGATCGACCATTGACGATTGAATTAGTTACAAACGAAAACATGAAAGCGCTATTTACCGAACTTTCAGTTGATCCTATTCGTACCGATGGTGAAATCTCACAAAATTATGTTTCGAGCATTATTGCTAGATTGCGCGAAGTCTCAGTTTCTCGTGCGATAGCTGATTTAAAATCTAGTTTGCAGCGATTAAATCCAGTTGAGAATGAGGCCGAGTACAACGCCGCATTCGCTACTTTAGTTTCGCTGGAAAGCACCAGACGCGGACTCCATGATTTGGCGGTCGGTGGCCTGTAATTGGCTGGTTTCAGCGGTCATTTTTACCGATGGCAATAATTACGCTAGAGTTTGGCCTTCGCAATCCCTGATAGCTCAATGGCAGAGCAGCCGGCTGTTAACCGGCAGGTTCTTGGTTCGAATCCAAGTCAGGGAGCTTCTCATTTCCCCCTTTTTTACTGGCTGATCTGGCTTAGGTTTTCTCTGCGCAAATTCTCAGCCAATCTAGTGACTACGACAATGCCAAACCTTTAGGCTCTGCGTCATGAGCTATCAACAACGCCGCCTTAAATCACTCTCCGAATCTTGGAAATCGCAAGCAATCGCTATTCGAATTCTGCGCGGCTGGCTAGGGCTAACTTGGATTTATGCTGGTTGGGATAAGGCTACTGACCCCGGGTTTTTGACTAAAGGTTCAGCCTCCTTTATCGGAACCCAGCTAAGTGGATACTCAACCCAATCACCTATTGGTGGTCTCTTTAATAAATTAATTGAACACTCAACTGCTGTTGGCATAATAGTTATGCTGACTGAATTCGCAATTGGTTTAGCAACTCTGCTTTGGGTATCACCAACCCTGGCTGCATTCGGCGGATTTACGATGTCGGTTGGCCTTTGGCTAGCAAGCAGTTTTCATGTTTCACCTTACTTTTTAGCTAGTGACAGCGCTTACGCAATTCTCTGGCTGGTTTACTTCTTAACGTTGGTTGGAAATCGCCGAACAGTCGATGTAGCACTTGATCGTCGCGGGGCAATTCGCATCGGCGCCCTCGGTGGGGTAGCAGTTGCACTTGCGCTTCTGGGAAAAGCGTTTCCGAAGAATTCAGCTAAGGCAGTTGCAACCAAAACAACTACGGGCAGTGCAGTTAAAGTATTAGCACTTTCTAAAATTGCCGTCGGTGAGACTCATCAATTTGCGTTATCTAATGGCTCGCCAGCAGTTCTTTTTCGCACTAAAAATGGGGTATTTGCTTATTCAGCGGTTTGTACGCATCAAGGCTGCACAGTTTCTTATCAAAGCTCAAATAAGACTTTGCACTGCCCTTGCCATGGCGCCGAATTTGATCCATTCGGAAATGGACAAGCGGTTGCAGGACCAGCTCGTGATCCATTAAGTTCAGTAAAAGTTAAAATCGAAGGTAATTGGGTGGTACTCTCATGAAAGGGATAAAGATGAATCTCAAAGGAACTCAAAAAGTAGCAGCTGGTTTTATTGCTGGTGCATTACTGACTGGCGGCATTGCAACTGCGGCGAATACCAACAGCTCAACCGTGCAAGCATGCGTAGACACCCGCACCCAAGCGATGTATTTGGCGGTCAACGGAACTTGCGGCAAATATCGCACATTGGTTGATCTAAGTTCTGCATCTACGGGCATAGACGCCAAGACGCTAGCTGCTGCTGTGACGCCATCGGTAGTTTCTATTGAAGTGACTACCCGCACTGGCGGTGGAACTGGTTCAGGTTCGATTTATTTATCTAGTTCAGCCGACAGTTACATAATTACAAATAATCACGTAGTTGCCGATGCCGCCACCAGTGGAACTATTGATGTCGAGCTATTAAATGGCGAAGTTTATCCAGCGACAATTATTGGTCGCGATGTTGCATACGACATTGCGGTAATAAAAATTAAAGTTGGAAATTTGCCAGCAATCAAATTGGGTGATTCGGCAAAGGTAAGTGTTGGTGATCCAGTCATTGCGATTGGCTCTCCACTAGGTCTAGCTAGCACAGTAACTTCAGGAATTATTTCTGCACTTAATCGTCCGGTAATTACCGGAAGCACTGGCTTAGAGTCTTATGTAAACGCGATTCAGACAGATGCGGCAATTAACCCAGGTAATTCTGGTGGCGCCTTGGTAGATGCAACTGGAAAGTTAATTGGCGTTAACTCCGCAATTGCTACTCTTTCATCAGGTACTGCAAGCGGTTCAATTGGTCTGGGGTTTTCAATTCCGATTAATGAAGCCAAGCGGGTAATCGAAGAAATTATTGCAACTGGCAAATCTACGAGACCAGTTCTAGGAGTCTTCTTTGATACCGCTTACACCGGCATAGGTGCAAAGATTCTTCGATTAAGTGTTGGTGAAGGTGCTGAAAAAGCTGGCATTCCAGTTGGTTCAGTGATCAAATCAATCGAAGGTTTCAAGGTCATCGATGATGTTTCAGCCATCGTGCGTATCCGTTCTGCGATTCCTGGAAGCATCATCACGGTTGTAGTTGATCTACCAAATAATGGCGGACTAAAGACATTTAAGGTAACTCTCGGATCAGCGGCTTCAAACTAATGAAGTTGACGACTAAGAAATACTTTTTCGGTAAGGTTTAGCTATGGCTCAATTCAGATTACAGGTCGTTCTTCCAGATCGCCCAGGCTCGCTCGGCGCGGTTGCTTCAGCAATTGGTTTTGCTGGTGGTGATATTCGTGGCTTGGTTGTTATGAAATCTGAAGATGGCCGTGGCTATGACGACATTACCGTTGCGGTACCGGGCTCTGATCCGAGCGATTTGATTGAAGTTCTAACTGCTATTGGTGGCGTAGAAGTTTTATCAGTAACGCCAGTAAATTAAAGTTTAACTTCGCGCAATTGCATCGCTGATTGCTCAGGCTTTAGATCCATGATGAATGCGCCCATGGCAGATTCGGAGCCAGCTAAGTACTTTAATTTTCCTGGCTGGCGACGGACGCTAGTAATCTGCCAATGCAGACGCATTACATCGCGACCAACTCGTACCGGTGCTTGATGCCAAGTTGCGATGTATGCCATTTCAATACCGAACACACCATCGAGTCGATTTAATACTTCGAGAGCGATTTCAGGGAAAGCAGCAGATGCGGCTTCATCTAGTTCGGCTAAATCAGGTACGGGGCTTAATGGCGCCACGTGAATTTCAAATGGATAGCGAGCCGCGTAAGGAACAAAGGCAATCCAGTGGTCATTTCGCGCAATTATGCGCTCGCCATCTTGAATTTCACGAGCAATCACATCATCAAGCAAAACTCTACCGGTGCGATCTTTATGTTCTTGCGCTGCAGCCAACATTTTCTCAACACGTGGTGGCAAGAATGGATACGAATAAATCTGCCCATGTGGGTGCGTAAGTGTTACGCCAACTTCTTCGCCTCTGTTTTCAAACGGGGCGATATGAGCTATGTATTTGGCTTGTGAGAGTTCGCGGACTCGATCTTTCCAAGCTTCCAAAATAATGCGGACTTGCGATGGTTTTAAATCTTTTAATGATTTTCCATGATCTGGTGCAAAACAAATAACTTCACATTTACCAGCAGTCTGTCCCTCGGCAGTTTGGGTACTCAACGCTTCTGGTAATTCAAAATCTCCAACAGGTGGTCTAAATGAAGGTCCACGATTATCGAATACAACTACTTCAAAATCTGATTCTGGAATTTCCGTTAATAGTTCACCAGGGTTTTCAGATGTTGGGCAAAGCGGGCACAGTTCTTTAGGAGGCAAAAAGATACGATTTTGTCTATGTGAAGCAACAGCAACCCATTCGCCGACTAATGCGTCGTAGCGCAGTTCGCCGATTTTTGGTTGTTCCTCTGCCGGACGTAAATCTTTTGCCTCGCGACGTTGTCCTTTAGTGTCGTAATATCGAATTGTGCGACCATCGGCCATTTGGCGATCGGTGCGCGTGATATCAGCTGGCAACTTTGCAACGCTCATAATGAAATGAAGTCTACTGTGCCCAATTCAGGGTTCGCTCGATCGCCTTGCGCCAGTTAGCAAAGCCTTTTTCACGGTCTGCTGGCGTAGATGTTGGGCGCCAACGGTGAAACTCTTTCCATTGCCCTGAAATTTCAGCTCGGTCTTTCCAGAATTCAATCGTTAGACCCGCTGCATATGCGGCCCCTAGCGCAGTGGTTTCAACAATCACTGGCCGCGAGATTTCGATACCTAAGATGTCAGCTTGCATCTGCATGCAGAGCGCATTATTTGTAATTCCGCCGTCAACTCGCATCTGAGTTAATGTCACGCCACTATCTGCCGACATGGCATCCATAATTTCGCGCGTTTGATAGCAGATTGCCTCAAGCGCAGCTCGTGCTAGATGTGCCTTAGTAGCTGCGCGCGTTAATCCAACAATTACGCCACGTGCATCACTACGCCAATAAGGCGCAAATAAGCCAGAGAATGCCGGAACAAAATAAACTCCATCGGTATCTGGAACTGAGGCTGCTAAGTTTTCAATTTCGCTGGCGTTTGAAATTATTCCAAGTTGATCGCGTAACCATTGAATTGCAGATCCAGTTACTGCAACAGAGCCTTCTAGAGCGTATTGCACAGGTTCATTTCCGAATTTAAAGCAGACTGTTGTTAAGAGTCCATTTTTTGATCTAACAATTTCATTACCAGTATTTAATAGGGCAAAGTTTCCAGTGCCATAAGTAGTTTTAGAATCTCCACGAGCGAAACAAAGTTGGCCAACCATGGCAGCCTGCTGATCACCCAGAATTCCGGCTATGGGTATTGCAGTTCCAAATGGACCATTTGGATCAGTTGTTGCATAAATTTCACCAGATGATCTAATTTGTGGAAGCGCAGAAAGTGGAATCTCAAATTGATCTAATAGCGATTGATCCCAGTTAAGTGTCTCTAGATTCATCAACATGGTGCGGCTGGCATTAGTAACATCGGTGAAGTGCACGCCACCGTGGGCACCGCCAGATAAATTCCAAAGTAGCCACGAATCAATAGTTCCAAATCGAGCAGTCTGTGCAGTGACTGCATTTTGGACTGCTGGCACGTTGGTCATTAACCAATTGATTTTGCTAGCCGAAAAATAAGGCGCAATCGCTAAGCCAGTTTTATGAACTATTTCTTCTTTTTTCTCAGCGCTAAAAGCATCTAGATAAGCGGTGGTGCGGGTGTCTTGCCAAACTATTGCATTGGCAAGCGGCTTTCCAGTCTTGCTATCCCAAGCGACCGTAGTCTCACGTTGATTAGTTATTCCGATAGCAGCTAATTGCGAACCAATAATTCTGGCTTGTTTAAGTGCGCCCGTAATAACCTCTTGAGTACGTGCCCAAATTTCAGCGGCATCATGTTCAACCCAACCGGCCTGCGGCATTATTTGGCGATGTTCTAATTGGTGTTGGCCAACGATTTTGCCAGCGCGATCAAAAATCATAAAGCGAGTGCTACTCGTACCTTGATCTAGGCTGCCAATAAATAAAGCGCTCATGTGGTTACTTTAATTCTTTATTTGATACTTACAACCATCGGTTACGGGCGCCGGCGTAGCGCTCTTGGTTGGAGTTGGAGATGGCTTAGGAGTGGCGCCTGGCATCACGTTGAAGCTAACTGGTAGTTGAGTTGCTGCATGAGTATTAGTTTGATCGGTAAATTGGATTGAGCCCACCCAGTTTCCGACAGTAAAGCCAGTAATCGAAAGTGTCCAAAGCCCACTGGCCGCTCGAACCACAGTTTGGGTTAATTTCGGTTTATCAATGGACAATGGATCAAATGCAAAACGAACAGTACCTGTCACAACTGGTGAACCATCAGGACGATTTACGCCGACATCGAAAGTGACTGGATTACTGGTATCGGAAGATTTCTGCTTAGAAATCAACATGGTAGTTGCTTCGTATACCGGCATTAGATCAATTAGATCTGGCGCCCATGTTCCGGTTGTTAAATTTAGAAAATTCTCTGCGGTGCCGCGAAAAACATTTA
>Ga0114960_10004330_pt1 | contig 10658 bp, 14 predicted proteins | sample C_130625_MF_Meta_FD_92637 | JGI IMG/M metagenome (GOLD analysis project Ga0114960, IMG submission 92637) | Freshwater microbial communities from Lake Croche, Canada to study carbon cycling - C_130625_MF_MetaG | ecosystem: Environmental > Aquatic > Freshwater > Lake | place: Lake Croche, Canada...
ACTTAAAGAATGATGGGTCGGGAAGGAATTATTTTTTCCCAAAAGTATTTTAGGTTTTGAATTTTGGACATTTATAAATGTCCATTTTCCAAAAGTGCTTACATTTTGGGGAAAAAAGGAAGCCTCCACTGCATAATTGAAAATTACCGTCTGGTTACTTTAAAAATATTTTTTAGTTTGTTACCATAATTTTTTAATTATTTTATGGAAAAAGTATTTAAGAATTTTAATACTGTCAATATATAGCAATGTCAGCAATCGCAAAAATCGCAAAAAATCGCAAAAATATGAATGTAAACTCTGTGACTATAATACATGTAATAAATGTGATTTTGAAAAACATATCCAGACGCAAAAACATATTTATAATGAGTTGTCAATAAAATCAACCGATTTGTCAATAAATTTATCGGAAAAATCGGAAAAATCGCAAACCAAAATTTTTACATGCGAAACCTGTAATAAAGAATACAAAGATAACTCTGGTTTATGGAGGCATAACAAAAAATGTAATATAAAAAAAGAAAATGCCACTATGCTTGATAAAGATGAACCTTCAGATAAAGATTTAATTATGTTGTTATTGAAACAAAATAGCGAGCTGTTAGAAGTAATAAAAAATGGAACCCATAATACTACAAATAATCACAATAATCACAATAATTCACATAATAAATCTTTTAATTTACAATTCTTTTTAAACGAAACATGTAAAGATGCTATGAACATAATGGATTTTGTAGATTCTATAAAATTACAACTGTCAGATTTAGAAAATGTTGGCAAAGTTGGTTACGTGGAAGGCATCTCCAATATAATTGTTAAAAACCTTAATGCTCTTGATTTCACACAAAGACCAGTTCATTGTACTGATAAAAAGAGGGAAGTTATATATGTAAAGGATGAAGATAAATGGGAAAAACAAGATGAAGATAATACTAAACTGAGAAAGGTAATTAAGAAGGTGACAGATAAAAACATGAGACTAATACCAAAGTATAAAGAGAAATACCCTGATTGTAACAAAAGTATTTCAAGATATTCAGACCAATATAATAAAATTGTTGTAGAATCAATGGGTGGTTCTGGTGATAATGACGATGAAAAAGCAACAAAAATTATTAAAAATATATCCAAACAGGTGATTGTAGAAAAAGACCCAGAATTTGAAAATATTCAATTGTATAAATAACTATTGTAATTATCCAAATTTATATTTTGTTACAATAAAAAGTAAAAAAATATAATTGTTTTTATTTTTGTCCCTTGATTAACCATGAGCTGGATTGAATTTTTTCACCAAAACCATCACATAACTCTATGCCAATTTGTTGGCAAATTTCTGCCTCAGGAATGCTGTTATTATTTTGGTCTCCTCCGTTACAAAAAAAAGTAGGTTTGGGTGACACTGTAGCTAATGTTCTGCAAACAGTTCTATCTAAATCAACTGATTTAACAACAAAGTCTACACATTTTAATTCCTCTATTATTTTGATTCGTTCATCTACGGGCATGAACGCTTTACCTTTTTTAAGAATAGCTTGTTCATCGTTATTAACAATTACCATTAACTTATCAGCAATAGTTTTGGATTTTTTGAAATATTCGATATGTCCAATGTGAATTGGGTCAAAGTAACCACTTACGCAAGCAATTTTCATATTATAATATAAAAAAATATAATATGTAATACCAAAATTCTGATTTCCTAATAAACTATTTAGTTGTAAATTTTAATTTTTAACCAATTTCAATAAATCCTTTTTTATTTTTCCAAAAATTTCTGTAGAGCTAGAAATACATTCTTTCAAATGCCCTTTAACAGTTGCTTTTTCAACCGCATCTGTATAAGCTACTCTAATAATACTGTAACTATCATGCGGATGCATCTTTTTAAAACCACAAAATGTTAGCATTTTTGTTTCGTAAAATTTCGCATACAAGAAATATTCTAGCACTTTTCCAATTGTATAATCTTCGTTTTCAAGAATAATATCAAAACAATTCGACATTGTATTATTGGATGTTTTAATTTCCAATTCATCTTTTTCTATTAATGTATCTAATTCATCCATTTTTTTATTTAAAATCTCACATGCTTTATCTACTATTTCATAATTTGTATAAACGCCAATGCTTTGAACGATAAAATCATAACTATCTTTTTTTGTAATACGTTTACCATCAAGCAATTTCCAATTTTCAGATTCAAATTTGATTTCATCCGCACTTTTACCTTCGTCTTTCCATGATTGTTTTTTTCTTTCCAATTCCGCATCTTGGGCAACAGTATCAACTGTAAAACCATAGGAACATGTGCCTACTGCGTTAAACATTCCGTCTTCTTTAGCAGAACCAATATCAAACGCACAAGTTAAATGAATTTTTTCACCTGGTAATTCATCTGAAATGGATGGTCTTAATCTTACAAAATCAATGAAATCGCCAGTGTAATCATTTGCTGGGAAAATTTCTCTTAGCTTACTTTCACTTATAGGCTTGTCAGTTGTAGTATCTTTAATTACGAAGTCTTTCGTTGTTACAAATATAGTAGTATCCGTAGTGTTTTCTACATTCACCTCCATAATATAATTTTTTAAAGGAAAGTTGTCAATTTCTTTTATGTGAATTGGAATACAGCTAAGACGTTGTTTGATTATTTCATTGTTTAGGCGACTCGTATTTTCAATAATATTCGCTCTATTTTCTTCATTTGGACTTGTTCTAAATACAAGCAATGGAATATCAGATAACATTGTTCTTCTAATAGCATTCGCAATGCTAACATTTACACCACTAAGTGTAAAACCTAACATATCATCATTTGAGTTAATTTCGATTTGTGGATTCATGGTATCTAATATTAGTTTATATTTAAATCGAAAAAATATATCATTTTTTTTTTAAATGAGTTAAATATTATTTTCAATAAACTAAGTATAGATTAAGATGAGTTGTATTTTATATTATAGCAAATATTGTGAGATTTCTAAGAAATATCTACAAATCTTATCAAAGACAAATCTTCAAAACGAAATACATTTTATTTGTATTGATAAAAGAGTAAAAGACGCAAATAATAAAACTTATATTGTTTTAGAAAATGGGCAAAAAATTATACTTCCTGATAATATAACCCGTGTTCCAGCCTTATTGTTATTAACTCAAGGATATACCGTTTTATACGGAGAACAGATACTTGAACATTTAAAACCTAAACAAGAAGTTCAAGTAAGACAAGCAACACAAAACAATATGGAACCCATGGCGTTTTCATTTGGAGGTGGATTTAATGATGTAGTTTCTGATACATATAGTTTTTTAGACCAAGGAGCAGACGAATTAGAAGCAAAAGGAAATGGTGGTATGAGACAAATGCATAATTATGTTGATTTAAATTATTCAAATAATATAACCACACCTACTGATGATTTTAATTATAAAGGAGCATCTAGAATTTCTGAAGATGGTTCTGGTGATTTAATGGCCAAAATACAAGCTCAAAGAGAGAATGATTTGAAAAGCATAACAGGAAATAAGCCCCCAATGAGTTTTTAGATATCTATCATTCGATTGATTATTTGCTAATTGTAAATAAATTATATAATAATAAAAAATATATTTAAAAAGAAAAAGATACAAATATTTAAATGTCAAATAATATTCTTACTGCGTTTAATGACCATTTTGCTGAATTCATAAATGATATACATACGGTGTTTCCAGAAGATGTTGATATTTTATCAGCAAAGAATGCTTTAATAGCTGTTAGGAAAGCAAATCCTAAAATGATTGTCAAAATTTGGACTACATTTATTGGTGGAAAGTATAAAGCTGAAATAGAAGCTGGTAATATTGATTTTTTTATTAATAAAGACTATTCTTCAGATGTTGCGAATGCTTCCAACTCAGATAAAATTATGGAATCAATTAATAGATTGAGAGGTCCAATCAGTCAAATGACCCCTGAAAATCAAGCTAAGTCAATGAAATATATACAAAATTTAACTAAATTGTCCGCATTGTGTGAGTAATTATTAGTTAATAATTTATAGATTTCATTAGTAATAACTATATATTTTACATCTAATATAAAATATATATTCAATTTTGTTTTGATTTAAATAAATATTTTTATTATTAATTAAAAATGACAGAACAGGCTAAATTAGTTCCAGATGAATTTATAAAAGTTATTAGAGACTTTGTCGGTGATTTAAAGACAACTTTTCCAGAATATTTACCATTAATTAATAAATGGTGGAAGGAAAAAGAACAATATAATTATATCGACGAAGAGGAAGAACGAAATAAAGCATTTGAGCAAGCAGAAATGAAAAGTATTCAATTACTTTTTGAGTTTTGTCAAAAGAAATTACCTCCTAGATTTTTTGACATTTTGTATCAAAACCCCGATTTGTTCAAGGAAGATTCTGAATTTGATACTGAGTTTTTGCCACATATTCATTTTAAAAGTTTGTGGAAATTTGACATTTCTGAAAAGACACGCGAAACTATTTGGAAATATCTCCAGCTCATTTTATTTTCAATTGTTGGGTCATTGAATAATAAAGATGCGTTTGGTGATACGGCTAAACTTTTTGAAGCTATTAATCAAGATGAATTTAAGAGTAAGTTACAAGAAACATTGTCGCATATTCAAGGCATATTTGATATTAGTGGAAATTTAGATGGAGAAGAAAATTCAGATGGTTCAGAAAAATTCGGGCCAGGGTTTAATATGGGCGACATACCTAACGCAAACGATTTACATGAACATATTACAGGTATGTTAGATGGAAAACTAGGCGAATTAGCAAGAGAAATAGCTGAGGAAACTGCTGCTAATTTTAATATGGATATGGAAAATGTTAATGATATGAAGGACATATTTAGTAATTTGATGAAAAATCCTACAAAGCTGATGGGATTGGTTAAAACTGTTGGTGATAAATTAGATAAAAAAATCAAATCAGGTGACCTTAAAGAGAGTGAATTGATGTCTGAAGCAACTGAAATCATGAACAAGATGAAAAATATGCCAGGCATGGGCAATATACAATCCATGTTAAGCAAGATGGGTATGGGCAATTTATCTGGTTTAGGAGGAAAGGTAAATGTTGGCGCTATGGAAGCTAATTTAAATAAAAATATGAAGATGGCAAAGACAAAAGAGAGAATCAGAGCAAAAGCCGAGGCAAATCAAAAAGCAAAATTAGCTCAACAGATGGCAGCTGCCGTTGCTGCAGTTCAGCAACCTATTGTGTCAGAAGAAGAAATATTGAAAATATTTAGCACAGGAGAAAAGGTGGAAAGAACACCTAGAAACGCAAATCTTCAAGAAAATGGCGGCGAAGGCAAAAAAAAGAAAAAGAGTAAAAAATGAAAAATAAATAAATATTGTCATAATAGTAATGTTTAATGAGTATTCATCTTCTGGAAAACATATGATTTGTGATTTTAAAGGCATTAAAAACACCAAATTATTAAATAATTCTGATGATTTATTATCATTAATGAAGTCCGTTTGTAAAAAACACGATTTTGAAATACTTAATGAGTTTAAACATGATTTTGACCCAATTGGATGTAGTATAATATTTTTGTTATCAGAATCACACTTGTCGCTCCATACATTTCCTGAAAAAAACCACATGTCGTTTGACATTTATACTTGCCGACAATATAAAAATAACGATGTTTATCATGAAATTTGCGCATTTTTAATAAATAGTTTATCGGCATCAACTGATAGCACATGTAAAATTATCGATAGATATTTTTAAGATTTAACAGTTAATACATAATTAAGTGTTAAATTAAATTTAATATTTGTAAAATGTATGAATATATTTTTTAGTGATAGTAGCGGAGCACAAAAAAATAATATGGATTCCATTTTACCAAAAGGTGATAAAACAATTAAGCAATTACAAGATGAGATACAATCTATCCCTAATTTTTGTAGAGAAGAATATTCGTTACAAGTAAATGAGCTTACATATTATTTGAATTCTGGAATAACTTTATATGCTGTAAATAATGGCGCATTAAGTGGGGTGTTAAATTTTGAGGTTAATAAGCCAAATGTAAATATTATTGGGTTATGCGTTCCAAAAACATCTAGCAAGCAAGGTGTTGGCGCTGCTTTGATAGATGTAGTGAAAAAATTTGCTGAAATGAATCATTTTTCATTTATTAAATTATCTTGTTATGGAAGCGTAGTTAAATTTTATACGAATAATGGATTTAGAATTCAACGTCAATCAGATGTTTATGATTCGGATGAAGACGAAGACGAAGATGAAGGGAAAACGAAATATGATATGTTATACACTGTTATTAGCGGTGGTAAAAAAAGAAGAACTCGGAAAAAAATGCACATGCGAAAAAGCCGAAAACAAAAAAGAATACATAAAAAATCACGAAAACACTAAAATTATTGGTTTTAGTTAAACTAACTATTTTTACTAATAGTTTTTGTGAAACTTTTTTAAAAGATTTATATATATATAATGACAATACAATTCTGGACTAATGAACCTACAGTATTATTTAATAATAAATATATTTTTGAATTATGGCCTACATCGAATATGTGTTATGAACAAAAGCTTAATGCCATAAGTAGGTTAATTATATTAATTACAATTTTAGGATATATTTTAACAATGTCGCAAAAAATATTAGTGGTTGGTGTTTTAACATTAGCTTCAATTTTTATACTATTTAAGATGAGAAAACAAAAAATAACTAAACAAGTTTTAAATGAAGGCTTTTTAAATAAAGTTACTGGATTAAACGCTTCTGAATCAATTGTAAATCCTGTAACATTAAATAGTGTATTAAAAAGTGAATTTAAAGAAGGAACTAAAAAAAACCCATTTAGCAATGTTTTATTAACCCAAATAAGTGATGACCCTGAAAGAAAATCAGCACCACCTTCTTTTAATGTGGATGTAGATGAATCTATTACCAAAAATGTTAAAAAAGCGGTTCAGATGTTGAATCCTGGTATAAAAAATACAAATAAACAGCTTTATGGTGACCTATGGCAACAGTTTGAACTCGACCAATCTAATCGTGCTTTTTATAGCACACCAAATTCTAGAGTTGAAAATGACCAGAGTGCTTTTGCTCAGTATCTATATAATGACCTTAAATATTCTGGCAAGGAATCTACCCCCGAAGGTGCTTTTGCGAGAGTGCAAGATAATTATAGATATACTCTTTACTAACAGCATTTAATCTTAACAAGTTTGATTACCTTTGTTATCATATACACAAATTTCATAATTATATCCTAACAAATCATTCAACAAAAGAAGAGATAAAAAGGAAATGAAATTTTATTGTGATAAATGCAATTTTGGAACAAATGTGCCAAGTTTTATTTACCAGACATTTAGAAACACAAAAACATTTAATTTAATATCAGCAAAAAATAATGTATATTATAATATATAAATGGCTAACGTCTCTGGATATACATTTGATAACATGGCAAGAATTGGGTTAGACAGTTGTAATAAGTCTCAAACTGATATTCAAAATGTAGCAACCTGTAATTATATGACTCAAAATTATTTTGCTTCCGACTGCTCTATGAAAAATCCAATTGAATTGGCAACTACACAACCTGGCATTATGTATAATGGTGGATACAATGTAGGCGCTGGTGGATGTAACATAAATGAATCATCCAATTTACAAATTGGAACTATTCAAACACATCCTAGATGCCGTATTGATTTATTTCAGCGCCCTTTTGCAACTGTCCCCTTTTTAGGACGTGGTTCAGTAAATCCTGTTATTGAATCACAAATTCAACAAGGCGAACAACTTGTTAATAAACGCAGCGTAAATACTTTAAGTGAGAAAAGTTACATTAAATATCACCAAACACCTCTTTTACCTGCTGTCAAAGCTAGAATGAACGACCCATCTACCCAAATTGAGAGTGTTGCGTCTGATGGTTGGGTGCGTGGCGGTGTTCCTTCTCGTGAATTAACACGTGATAGTGATTACTTTAATAAACATTCTACCTATCAATACGTATAAATAAATGATAGGATTATTATATCATTATATAATATGAAAAAAAGCATTTCACATGTATTATTTTATATTATATTAACTTTAATTGTAATAAGATTTTTGTATTACTTATATGTTCATTATACTAAAAATAATTTAGTAGAACAAATATTATATCAATGGAAAAAGCAAACAAATGGTAATATTCAAAAAGCAACAGAAGGGGTTTATACGGATGATTATTTTTTATCTTTTAATGAAAAACATGACAATAAAACCCATATCCATTTAATTACAAATAAATTTTATGCTAATTTTGATGAGTTTATCACATTGTTTTTTAGACCTAATTGTGAAATAATACCAACTGTTACAATCGGTTATGTCATAAAAAAAAATAATAGATATTTACAACCGATTAAAATAAATCAATATAATGATGCGCAGACTATTTGTTATCATATGATTAAATCATTTGAACAATTAGATTTACAATATTAAAATTTATATATTTGTCATAGAGTTCTATATATATTTACCTATAATAGCTGATTTATTGGTTTCGTAAAATTCATTTACATTTCTATAAGTGGTAACACCTTTGGATTTCAAATCCGTAATTGCTTTATCAGTTGTTGCTTTAGCAACTCCTCTTGTGCATGATAAAATTAAATGCACTTTGTATCCTAGACGAACCGCATCTAAACCAGTGTTATAAACACAATAGTCACTAGCAATGCCAGTCAATATAATATCAGTAATTTTTAAAGCCTGCAGTTTTTCATGTAATTTCGTATTTTCGTATTTTCCTTCAAATTCATCGCCAAAAGCACTATAACTTTCCACATTTTGCTTAGTCCCTTTTTTAATCATTATATCATTCTCTGTAGTTATCAACTCATTATGAAGACGTGAACCAACCGTATTTTCAACGCAGTGACGTGGCCACATCATTTGTTCTACATTAATAACAGAGCCGTCTTCCATTGCGAGAGCTAATTTTTCTGGTCCTGTATGCGGGGTTTTTTTATGTGTTTCAGCAAATGACATATGATTTTTATTATGCCAATCTTGAGATATAAAAGTGTTCATATCGTGATAAATAAAACGTAATTTATTTATTGCCGCAAGCGCTTCTTCTGCTTCAGCTATAGCTAATTTTCCTCCTTTACAAAAATCATTTTGAACATCAATTATACCAATAATAAATTTTTTAGAATTACAAATAGAAGGAGTAATTCTTCTAGAATTAGAAGCAGCAATTTGTGAACTCTGGTTAGCACCCATTGTATTTTATGTATGTTATAATCACTGATAAATTGATTAATATAATTTCATTTTTTTTTATAATTATATTAGTAATTAAATACATTTAGACCTTTGACTAGTATAAATATATGTATAATACAAAAATTATTTGTACATATAATTCTCCAGATATTTTTTTAGAATCTGACCAAGCAACTGATAGTGAAAAAGAGTTTGTTAGGGATGCGATTTATCGTCAAGAATTATTAAATATTCTTGGAATGGACGAATTTAACGAAAAAGAAATGGATAGAGCAATTCATGAATTATATGAAAAGTTACAAAGCTGTCCTGAATTAAAAGAGTGTATGATGAAATTAGCTAGTAATTTTATGAGCACAGATGAAGAATTAGGGTTAATGATATTATTTGCTTACGATTTTATGTATTTAACTCATGATTGTGTAAGAGATTTTTTGGAAGAAGGCAAAATATCAGAACAACATTTAATTAAGTTGAAAAGTATTGTTTATTAGATGTCATATAAATTTTAGGTAGTTATTATGTTAAATTTTAATATACTTTTTTTTAAATCATATGTATATAAATGGCTTCTACACGTAATAGAAATACTCCAGGTAATTATTCTTTAGAACAAACTGAATATAAACAATCTGAGAATTATAAATTGTATCCAAACTCACAATATGGAGCAGCATATGATACCAAATTCGTAGGGAATGGTTTGTTAGCTGGTCAAATCCCCTGGAATAAATTGTCACATAACGCAGCTGATACAGAATCTTTTTTATTTGGTATTAACTCAACAAATTTAGTAAATCCTGCACCTTGTTTTGTCCCTAAAATAACAACATTACCTTCTGTTAATATATATGAAAAAGGACCTATATATATACCAGAACCTTTAGTAGTAGAAAAAAACCAAAGACCTTTGCCAAATTAAAATAATTTTTTGATTAATAAAATTATTTTAAAACTAAAATTATAATATGTATATTTTTTATATAAATGAGTAATATAAATGCTGAAAATATAACAGTAACAAATTTAAATGTTAGTTTTATAAATGGTGTTCCATATAACTCAACCTCTAGTAATAATCGTTGTAATTCTGGATACTATATTCCTTGTAATAGTTGTGATTATTCTGGTCCAGATGTTTGCGACTGTGGCACTTCATGTGATTATGTTCCTCCTGATATAGACCCATGCGATTGTTTAGTTTCTAATTATAGCGCAGGTTTCGGTGTTACTGGACCTCAAGGACCTCAAGGGCCTCCTGGGGTTGGTGGTTATGGTGCTGGTTTTATAGGTTCAGGAGGAAGTGTTATTGGTGCTCAAGGTGCTCAAGG
>Ga0114960_10004334_pt1 | contig 10655 bp, 7 predicted proteins | sample C_130625_MF_Meta_FD_92637 | JGI IMG/M metagenome (GOLD analysis project Ga0114960, IMG submission 92637) | Freshwater microbial communities from Lake Croche, Canada to study carbon cycling - C_130625_MF_MetaG | ecosystem: Environmental > Aquatic > Freshwater > Lake | place: Lake Croche, Canada...
CCGACGCTGGGGCCGTCGCCATTGACCATGTTGTACACGCCGGCCGGTACACCCGCGTCATGCATGATTTGCGAAAAAACAATACCGCTGATGGGCGCGATCTCGCTGGGTTTGAGCACCATGGTGCAGCCCGCCGCCAGGGCCGGGGCCACTTTGCAGACGATTTGGTTGAGTGGCCAGTTCCAGGGCGTGATCAGCGCGACCACGCCGATGCCTTCTTTGACGATGCGTGTAGCGCCGCGCTGGTGCTCAAATTCGTAGTCCTCCAAGGCCGATATCGTGGCCTCTAAGTGCACGCGGCCGGCCCAGGTTTGGGCATCGCGGGCCCAGGCCATGGGTGCGCCCATTTCGTCGGACATAGCTTGGGCGATTTCTTCGGCACGCTCGTTGTACAGCGCCAAGATGCAGCGCAGCAAAGCCAGGCGCGCCCCCTTGTCGGTTTGCGAGAAGGCCGGAAAGGCTGCACGCGCGGCGGCTACCGCTTTGTCCACATCTGCCGCGTTGCCCATCGCAATGGCGGTGTAGGCCTGCTCCGTGGCGGGATTAATCACGTCCAGGGTGCGCGGGCTGCTGGGCGCAACCCAAGCGCCGTTGATATAAAACTGTTGGTGGTTTGTCATAGGGCTACAGGTTCAAAAAAATTGCCGGCCGTGCGGCGTCTACAAAAATCGGTCCAGGATGCGCCGGCTGTGCGCATCGAGCGCCAGCGAATCGGGCACAAAGTAATGGATGGCGTGCGCGTCGGCGATCAAGAGGCCGTTGTGCGCACCGATGCGTCGGATGTCCTCATCGCCACGCAGCACGAATTCGCAGCGCCCGCGGTCGGTCTCCACCGTCCAGGTGCAGGGGGTCGAAAAGCTGCTCACGCCCACAATGCGTTGCAGGGTGGGCATGAACTCGCGGCGCGCCAGCTCCTCGCGCACCAGGCTTTGGTGTGTGGGCGGCAAATCGCTGAGGCGCTCTATCCAGGCCAGCTCGTGGCCGTCGCTGCTGAGCAAAGACACACCGTCCTCGGGTGCCTGGATAGGAAAAGCACGCACCGGCAGGACCGGTGTGTGCGCGGTGCCCGCAGCATCGGTGAGCACCAGTTTGCCAAAGGGGGTGCGGTGCAGCTGGAAATCGGGCGTATTCAGGGTGGCGGTCATGGCGTGCTCCCGGCAGGCCCGTCCAAGGCTTGTGCATTGCGCGCCTGGGCTTGGTAGAGGTTGAAATAAGCGCCTTGCTGGGCCATGAGCACATCGTGGCTGCCTTCTTCGACGACGCGGCCCCGGTCCAGGACCACCAAACGATCGGCGCGGTGCAGAGTCGAGAGGCGGTGCGCAATGGCAATCGTGGTGCGCCCTTGGACCAGATTTTCCAAGGCTTTTTGGATCTCTTTTTCGGTCTCGGAGTCCACCGATGAGGTGGCCTCGTCCAAAATCAAAATCCGCGGATCAATCAGCAAAGCGCGGGCAATCGAGATGCGTTGGCGCTCGCCGCCGGACAGGCCCTGGCCGCGCTCGCCGACCATCGAGTCGTAGCCATGCGGCAAGCGCAAGATGAACTCGTGCGCGTGGGCGGCGCGCGCAGCGGCAATGATCTCGGCGCGCGTGGCATCGGGTTTGCCGTAGGCAATGTTGTCGGCAATCGTGCCGAAAAACAAAAATGGCTCCTGCAAGACCAGCCCGATGTTGCGCCGGAAATCGGCAATCGCGTAGGAGCGAATGTCCACGCCGTCGACCAAAATCGCGCCCTCAGAAACATCATAAAAACGGCAAATCAGGTTGACCAGCGTGCTTTTGCCGGAGCCACTGTGGCCGACCAGGCCGATCATTTCGCCCGGTGCAATGTTCAGGTTGATGCCGCGGTTCACGGCGCGGTTGCCATAGCGAAAACCCACCTCGCGCAGCACGATATGGCCCTGCACCCGGTCCACGTGCACCGGGTTTTGCGGCTCAGGTACGCTGGAGACATGGTCCAGAATGTCAAAAATGCGCTTAGCCGCCGAGGCCGACTTTTGCGTCACCGAGACGATGCGACTCATCGAGTCCAGTCGCCCGTAAAAGCGGCCGATGTACGCAATAGCGGCCAGCAACATACCCACGGTAATTTGCCCGTGCGCCACCTGCCAAATGCCAAAGCCCCAGACCACCAGCAGACCCATCTCGGTCAGCAAAGACACCGAGGGCGAGAACAAAGACCAGATTTTGTTGATCCGGTCATTGACCAGCAGGTTGTGCCGGTTGGCCTCGGCAAAGCGCTTAGCCTCGCGCTGCTCTTGGGCAAAGGCCTTGACCACGCGAATGCCGGGGATGGTGTCGGCCAAAATATTGGTCACCTCGCCCCAGACGCGGTCGATTTTTTCAAACCCGGTGCGCAGACGGTAACGCACATAGTGAATCATCCAGCCGATAAAGGGCAGCGGCACCAGCGTGATGAGCGCCAGCCAGGGGTTCATGGAGAACAAAATCACGGCCGTCATGGTGATCATCACCACGTCGCTGGCAAAGTCGGTCAGATGCAAAGACAAATAGACGGCAATGCGGTCGCTCTCGCTGCCCACACGCGAGAGCAAGTCGCCGGTGCGTTTGCCACCAAAGTGCTCCAAAGACAGGCGCAGCAAATGTTCATAGGTGGTGGTGCGCAGATCGGCGGCGATGCGCTCGGAGGCCAGCGCCAGAATATAGGTCTTGGCCCAACTCAAAATCCAGGCCAACAAACCCGAACCCAGCAAACCACCGAGGTACCAAATAATTTTTTCGGTCGGGATGTTTTCCCCGTTTTGCAGCGGAATCAGCACCTCGTCGACCAGCGGAATGGTCAAGTAGGGCGGCACCTGGCTAGCCGCTGTGCCCAAAAGCATGAGTACAAAGCCCCACAACAACTGCCCCCGGTAGGGTCGGGCAAATTGCCACAGGCGCAGCAAAGTCCAGGTTGAAGGCGGCGTGTGCACCACTTTGGTACACACGGGGCATTCCTCGGCCTCAGGGTCTAGCGGCGCTTTGCAACTGGGGCACAGGGGCTGGGCGGCCACCGGCACGGGTTGGCCACTTAAGGCGCTGTTGTGCCGGGCACTGAACTGGTCCACCAGACGCAAGGCCTGCAAATTGCGTCCCAAAGTAAAGCGCCAGTGGGCCAAAAGCGCGTTCGGGTCCAGCAATTGCAGGTGCGCCAAGCCGGCGTGGTCGTGGTGCTCCAGGCGCAAACCGGGCCGGTAATCCCAGCTTTGCGCCGGGGCCGGGGCGGCCGGCAGCCACACCAAGCGGCGGTCCGTCGCCAGCAAAAGGCTGGGCACAAAGCGCAATTGGGCGTCCAGGTCAACCTCCAGCACCGCAAAAACGTTTTCTTGAAGAGCAAGCAAGGCGCCAACGGCCGCTTGCCACGGTGCTGGAATGTCCCCCGCGCCGGTCAGGCCAGGCGCTTGGTCAAGGTTCATGTAGGTCCATGGTGAAATTAAAAAACTTGCGCAATTGTCCGTCCAATCGGCCCCCGTCCTGCGACGCAAGACCCCATCGGCACTTTGCCGCCCGCGAAACCCTCGCACAATCGGCGAGAATACACAACGCACGACGAACCAGCCCGGTGGACCTCAGCGGCCATCCCCACGCATGACGCGCCAGAAAAAAATCGATATTTTGCGGGTGACTCACCTGCGCGGCCCCAATATCTGGACTTATCGGCCTGTCATTGAGGCCTGGGTCGACATTGGTGCGCTCGAAGATTTCCCCTCCAACACCATCGACGGCTTTTATGAGCGCCTGACCGCCTGGTTGCCCGGCCTCATTGAGCACGAATGCAGCCCGGGCGTGCGCGGCGGCTTTTTGCAGCGCCTGCAAGAGGGCACCTGGGCCGCCCACATCCTGGAGCATGTCTGCCTGGAGCTGCAAAACCTGGGCGGTATGCGCACCGGTTTTGGCAAAGCCCGCCAGACGTCCAAGCACGGCATCTACAAAGTGGCGTTTCGCACCCGCCAAGAAGACGTCGGGCGCCGTGCCCTGCACCTGGGCCGCGATCTGGTGGAGGCCGCCGTCAACGACAGCGCCTTTGACTTGGCGGCCGCCGTTGCCGAGCTCACCGACATGGTGGACTCGCTGTGCTTGGGCCCAAGCACCGGGCACATCGTGGACGCGGCAACCGCCCGCCGCATCCCGCACATGCGCCTGACCGAGGGCAATTTGGTGCAACTGGGCTACGGCATCGCCCAACGGCGCATCTGGACGGCCGAAACCGACCAAACCAGCGCCATTGCTGAAGAAATCGCCAGTGACAAAGATTTAACCAAGGCATTGCTCAAAGCCTGCGGCGTGCCAGTGCCCGAGGGCGAGTTGGTGCAAAGCGCCGACGCGGCCTGGCAAGCGGCGCAAAGCGTGGGCGTGCCGGTGGTAGTCAAGCCCTACGACGGCAACCACGGGCGCGGCGTCTCGCTGGATTTACGTACCGAAGCCGATGTTCGCGCCGCCTACCAATTGGCGCACCGCAAGGGTGGGGGCAGCGTCATCGTGGAGAAGTTCATTCCCGGGGACGAACACCGCCTGCTGGTGGTCGGCCGGCGCATGGTGGCCGCCGCGCGCGGCGAGCTGCTGTATGTGCAGGGCGATGGCGTCAACACGCTGGACGCGCTGGCCGACGCCCAAATCAATAGCGACCCCCGGCGCGGCCGGGGCGAGGACTTTCCGCTCAATGTGGTGGTGCCCAGCGAAAGTGCCGAAGTCATTTTGGAGCTCGAGCGCGTGGGCCTCACGCCCCAATCGGTGCCGGCGGCCGGCCAGCGCGTGCTGATCCAGCGCAATGGCAACGTGGCGCTGGATGTCACCGACCAGGTGCACCCCAGCGTGGCCGCCGCTGCCGCCCTGGCAGCCCGTGTGGTGGGCCTGGACATTGCGGGTGTGGACATGGTGCTGCAAGACTGTAGCCAGCCCCTGAGCAGCCAACTGGCCGCCGTGATCGAGGTCAACGCCAGCCCAGGCCTGCTCTCGCACATCAAACCGGCCAACGGCGCGGGGCAACCGGTGGGCCGGGCCATCATTGACCATTTGTTTGAAAGCAAGCAAGACGGCCGCATCCCGGTGGTCGGCATCACCGGCTCGGGCAATACCGGGCGTATCGCCCGCTTGGTGGCCTGGCTGATCCACATCAGCGGCAAACATGTGGGCCTGGCCTGCAGCGAAGGCCTGTACCTGGACAGCCGGCGCGTAGACGCTCCCGACAGCACCCACTGGGAGGCAGGCCAGCGCATATTGATTAACCGCTCGGTGCAAGCCGCCGTATTTGAAAACCCCTGCGCCACCATCCTGGGCCAGGGCCTGGCCTATGACAAATGCGACGTCGGACTGGTCACCGACAGCGCCTGGGACCCGGCGCTGCAAGACTTTGACATCCTGGACATCGAGCAAAACTTCAAGGTCATACGCACCCAAATTGACGTGGTGCTGCCCACCGGCACGGCCGTGATCAACGCTGCCGACAGCCACGCGGCCGAACTGGCGCAGCTTTGTGACGGCAAGGTCATTTTTTATGCCCTCTCACCCGACAATTCCACGCTGGCCGCGCACCGCGCCCAGGGGCAGCAAGTAGTTTTTCTGCGTGAAAACACCTTGGTGCTGGCCACGGGCGCCACGGAGACCGCGCTTTTGCGCCTGAGCAGTCTCAAGCCGGCCAAAGCGGCGCAACCGGAGATGGTGATGGCCGCCGTCGCTGCAGCGTGGGCGCTGCAAATCGCCCCCGAGCTGATTGCCGCCGGACTGCGCACCTTTGAGTCAAACCCGCAAAAAACCCCGTATTAACCGGCCCGAAACGCCCTGCCCGCCTACCGGAACGCTCATTTATGGAAGTTACCCGCATTCGCGCCCTGCGCGGCCCCAATCTGTGGAGCCACCACACCGCCATTCAGGCGGTGGTCACCTGCAGCCCCGAGGAATGCGCTGTCGGCGACCTGGCCGGGTTTGAGGTGCGATTGCGCGCCCGTTTCCCGGAAATCAGCGCGTTTGCGCCGATCGGTAACGACCAGGGCGTGCCCCTGGCCCGCGTTTTAGAACTCGCCACCTTGGGCCTGCAAGCCCAGGCGGGCTGTCCGGTCACCTTTAGCTGCACCAAACCGACGCTGGAGGCGGGGGTGTTCCAGGTGGTGGTCGAGTACAGCGAAGAGGCTGTGGGCCGCTTGGCCCTGGAACTGGCCGAGCAGCTGTGCAACTCCGCTTTGCAAAACACCGCTTTTGATCTGGCCGCCGTGCTGCACCAGTTACGCGAACTCGACGAGGACGTGCGCTTGGGCCCCAGCACCGGTTCGGTGGTCAATGCCGCCTTGGCGCGCAACATTCCCTATAGCCGCATGACCGAGGGCAGCATGGTGCGTTTTGGCTGGGGCAGCCGCCAGCGGCGCATCCAGGCTGCAGAGATTGATGCCACCAGCGCCATCGCAGAGTCGATTGCCCAAGACAAAGAACTCAGCAAACGCTTGTTACATGCCGCCGGTGTGCCGGTGCCGCGCGGGCGCGCCGTGCGCGATGCCGACGACGCCTGGGCGCTTGCCCAAGAAATCGGCCTGCCCGTGGTAGTCAAGCCGCTAGACGGCAACCAAGGCAAGGGCGTGACCGTCAATATCACCACCGAGGCGGGCCTGCGCACTGCCTACCAGGTGGCCAGCGAGTTTCGCGACACCGTGCTGGTCGAGCGCTACATGCCGGGCAACGATTTTCGCTTGCTGGTGGTGGGGGACAAACTGGTGGCTGCGGCCCGACGCGACCCGCCCAAAGTGGTGGGCGACGGCGTGCACACCGTGGCCCAGTTGGTCGACATCGTGAACCAAGACCCCCGCCGCGGCGACGGCCATGCCACTTCGCTCACCAAAATCCGTTTTGACGATATTGCGCTGTCCTGCCTACAAGCCCAGGGCTTTGACGCCGCGTCGGTGCCGCAAAAAGGCCAGCGCGTGAACCTGCGCAACAACGCCAACCTGTCCACCGGCGGCTCGGCCACCGATGTCACTGACGACGTGCATCCAGACGTTGCCGCGCGCGCGGTATCGGCGGCGCACATGGTAGGTTTGCATATTTGCGGTGTCGATTTGGTCTGCGACAGCATCTTGCGACCGATCGAGGAGCAAGGCGGCGGCGTGGTCGAGGTCAACGCCGCGCCGGGTCTGCGCATGCACCTGAGCCCGTCGTTTGGCAAGGGCCGCCCCGTGGGCGAGGCCATCATCTCCACCCTTTTCAAACCCGGGCAGGACGGGCGCATTCCCATCGTCGCGGTCACTGGCACCAATGGCAAAACCACGACGGTGCGCCTGATCTCGCATCTGTTGGCCCAACAAGGCTGGTGCGTGGGCATGACCAACACCGACGGCGTCTACGTGGGCGGCCAGTGCATTGACACCGGCGACTGCAGCGGCCCCAAGAGCGCTAAAAACGTGTTGCACCACCCCGATGTGGACGCCGCTGTGCTCGAGACCGCCCGCGGTGGCGTGCTGCGCGAGGGCCTGGCCTTTGACTACTGCGACGTTGCCGTGGTCACCAACGTGGGCAGTGGCGACCATTTGGGCCTGAACTACATCACCACGGTGGACGAATTGGCAGTGCTCAAACGCGTCATCGTGCAAAACGTCGCCCCACGCGGCACTGCCGTACTCAACGCCGCCGACCCCGTGGTGGCGGCCATGGCGGCCAAATGCAAAGGCGCAGTCATCTTTTTTGCGCTCGACCAGTTCAACCCGGTGATGGCCACACACCGCGCCCAAGGGCGGGCGGTGGTGTACGTCGAAAACCAGCAAATCGTCGCTGCGCGCGGCGCCGAAAAACACTACCTCGACCTGGCCGATATTCCGGTCACCTTGGGCGGCGCCTTGGGCTTTCAGGTGGAAAACGTCATGGCCAGCGTGGCGGCGGCCTGGGCGTTAGGGCTGGACTGGGCCACCGTGCGCGCCGCATTGGCGAGTTTTTCCACCGACCGGGACAACGCCCAAGGGCGTTTCAATATGTTTGACTACAAAGGCGCCAAGGTCATCGCCGACTACGGTCACAACCCCGATGCCATGCTGGCGCTGGTGCAAGCGGTGCAAGCCATGCCGGCCACGCGCCGCTCGGTGGTGATCAGCGGGCCAGGCGACCGGCGCGACGAAGACATCCGCCAAATCACGCAGATTTTGGGCGACGCCTTTGAAGAAGTCGTGATGTACGAGGACCAATGCCAGCGCGGCCGCTCGGACGGCGAAGTCATGGCCCTGCTGCGCGAGGGCTTGGCCAAGGCCAAAAAAGCCCAGCAACGCAGCGAAATTTATGGCGAGTTTTTGGCCATCGACACGGCCATGGACCGCTTGCAAGCGGGCGAGTTGTGCCTGGTGCTAGTCGACCAGGTGCCAGAAGCATTGGCACACATCGCCGCCAAAGTCGAAAAAAGTCAGCAGTCGGGCTAAAGCGGCGCCTACATTTCGGCAGCTGGGTTGCGCCCCATCAGTGCAGCTACGGCTTGGGCGGGAAGCAAGCGCCCTTCGAGCAAGTCCAGCACCGCTTGGGCGATCGGCATTTCCAGCCCCAGCGACTGGGCCCGGCCCACTACCGTGCGGGCGCTGTACACGCCCTCGGCCACATGGCCCAGCGACTGCACCGCCTGCTCCAGACTGTGGCCTTGCGCCAGCGCCAGACCCACACGGCGGTTGCGCGAGAGGTCGCCCGTGGCGGTCAGCACCAAATCGCCCAGTCCGCTCAGGCCCATAAAGGTTTCGGCGCGTGCGCCCAGCGCCACGCCCAAACGGGTGATTTCAGCCAGGCCGCGGGTGATCAGCGCGGCGCGGGCGTTCAGGCCCAGTTGCAGGCCGTCGCACAGACCCGTGGCAATGGCCAGCACATTTTTAACGGCTCCGCCTACCTCGACACCGACCACGTCTTCGCTAGCGTAAATACGCAAGGTCGGGCTGTGAAAGGCGGCGACCGGCGCATCCCGAACGCTGGCGTGCGCGCTGGCGGCAACCAAAGCCGTGGGCTGACCACGGGCTACTTCCTGGGCAAAGCTGGGGCCGCTAAGTACACCTGCAGCCAGGCCCGGCGCCACTTTGGCCTGAATTTCATGGCCCATCAGGCCCAAGGCGTCGGTGCGCAGCGGGGCTTCAAAACCTTTGCACACCCAGGCCACGGGCGCTTTGCACGTGGTGAGCGTAGAGAGCATTTGGCGCAACCCAGCCATCGGCGTAGCGATGACCACTAAATCCTGCGCGGCCAAATGCGCCTGCAAATAGGTGCCTTGTAGCTGGCTGATGCGCAGCTCTTGCGGAAAGCCCATGCCGGGCAGGTAGCGCGGGTTTTGGCGCTCGGTGCGCATGGCGCGCTGTTGGCCGGCATCGCGCGCCCACAGGGTGACGGCGTGCACCGGGTGGGCGGCGGCACTGACGGCCAAGGCACTGCCCCAGGCGCCGGCGCCGAGAATGGTGATTTTCATGGGCCAAACGTCCCGGGCGGGTGCTGTGCGCGCAAGCGCCGGCGTTTACTGGGGCAAGGCGGCGCCGTCAGACGCCTGGGCGGCCTGGCTTTGCTGCTGCTCGTACATCGCCTGGAAATTGATTTCCGACAAATGCACCGGCGGAAAGCCCGCGCGCTGGATCATGTCTGCCACGTTGCCGCGCAGATACGGATAGACGATTTGGGGGCAGGCGATGCCCATGATCGGGCCCATTTGCTCTGGGGGCAAATTGCGCACTTCAAAGATGCCGGCTTGTTTGACTTCCACCAAAAACACCGTTTTGTCTTTGATTTTGGTGTGCACCGTGGCCGTCACGCTGACTTCGAAAATACCGTCGGAAACCGGATCGGCTTGCACGCCGAGCTGGATGTCCACCGTGGGCTGCTCTTGCTCGAGCAAGATAGCGGGGGAATTGGGTTGCTCCAAAGAGGCCTCTTTCAAGTAGACGCGCTGGATCTGGAAAACGGGCTCTTGGTCTGCCATGGCAATTTCTTTCAGTGAAAACAAAGCCCGGCACAGCGCCGGGCACAAAGGGTCAAAAGAGGCCCGGCAGCGGTAGCGCCGAGCGCGGTGATTATGGCAGCAGCGGCCAAGGCCGCCCGATCAGGCTTGCTGCAAGAGCGGCTCCAGGCCGCCTTGGCTGTCCAAGGCCATCAGGTCGTCGCAGCCGCCGACGTGGGTTTGGCCAATAAAAATCTGTGGAACGGTGCGCCGCCCGGTCAACTCCATCATGGCGGCGCGCTGGGCAGGGTCGGTATCGATGCGAATTTCTTCGATGTGCTCCACGCCTTTGGATTTAAGAACGCGTTTGGCCTGCACGCAATAAGGGCAGACGGCGGTGGTGTACATCTTGACGGATTGCATAACGAGTCAGTTTGGGGGGGTTGCAAAGAAACAATGGGAAATCAGGCTTTGTCCAGCGGCAGGCCGGCGCTTTTCCAAGACGACAGCCCGCCACTGAGCGAGTGCGCCTGGGTGTAACCCAGCGCCTGCGCAACGGCCAAAGCGCGCCCCGAACGGGCGCCGGACTGGCAGACCAAAATCAGGGGCAGGTTTTTGTTTTTGGCGGCGCTGGCCAGCTTTTGGTCCAGTTCGCCTAAGGGAATATTGCGCGCGCCTACGATGTGCCCGGCGGCAAATTCGGCCGGTTCGCAGACGTCAACGACGACGGCGCGCTCGCGGTTGATCAGCAAAACCGCGTCATTGGCGCTCAGGCCCGAAGCGACTGC
>Ga0114960_10004344_pt1 | contig 10635 bp, 5 predicted proteins | sample C_130625_MF_Meta_FD_92637 | JGI IMG/M metagenome (GOLD analysis project Ga0114960, IMG submission 92637) | Freshwater microbial communities from Lake Croche, Canada to study carbon cycling - C_130625_MF_MetaG | ecosystem: Environmental > Aquatic > Freshwater > Lake | place: Lake Croche, Canada...
CTCATAAAGCAACTCTAGTTCCCAACACTGGTACACAGTTTACAGCAAATACAGCAGTACAATGGACTTTGTCTGCTCCTACTGTAAATGAAACTGTTAAGTTAGACAACGCTTAATATTTCTATGTGAAATAGAAAATCCACCCGAAGGTGGATTTTTTTATGGCTGCAATTCCTGATAAATAATTCTGGAGAACTATCAATGTCTACAAATAAATTAATTTCCGGCGACTATAATATAACCAGTGTAAACTCTGGAGACAATGTTGTGGTCACCACAAATACATTGAAAGTAGTTGGAAACTTGGATGTGGTAGGTAATGTAACCTATATAGAATCTACAAATACCACAATTGTTGATCCGTTTATTACAGTGGCCGGCAACAACACTGGAAATGTCAGCACAGCTCTGTTTAAACAACAAGGATTGGTGGCACAGATATCCAGCTCTCAGTATGCTGGATTACGATTTGACAATCCCAGCGGAACTTGGCAAATATCACCTGATGTTGCAGGCAACGGTGCACCGATTACAGCTTATCAACCAATTGCAACATCGGCAAATACATTACTCCCAGGCGGCGGACAATATTCAATACAATACAATGCTGGTGGAACTGCATTGGGTGGATCTGACTCTTTCTTATATACTCCCACCAACAACGGAATTACAATCACTGCACCGTTTGCATATGGAAACTTAGGTGCAACTCCAACTCCTGTGGCCAACTCAGTGGTGGTCTATGCCAATACACAAAGCATTGGTGGAACTGGTTTATATGTAAAAAGCAATTTTGCTGACGATGAACTGATAAGCAAAACTCGAGCATTCGCTTATGCTCTATTTCTCTAAGGATAACAAATGACAATCAATACTTTTTTAGCACCTACCACAGCAGGCAATGCATATGTAAGCACTGGTGTTAGTGTAGTTTCATTTTTACAGATAACTAATTTTTCTGGCAACACCGTGACAGCAAATGTTTTTGTAGTACCCAGTGGTGCCACAGCCAATGTGCAGACAAATATGATTTTGGATAGTTTATCAATTGCCAGTAAAAACAGTTATCAACTGTATACCGGCAATGAAAAAATAATTTTGGCCAATGGTGATGCTATTCAAGTGGCTGCCAATGTGGCCAACTCACTGAATGTAGTGACAAGTTTTACTTCAATGTAATATGGGACATTTTGTCAAAGATCGTAATTTAGAAAGTGCTACTTCTTCGGTGGTGATACCATCGGGTACATCTGCGACCAGACCGGATAATCCTGTGTTTGGTAGTTTTCGCTACAACACAGACATTGGCAAGTTGGAATTCTTTAACGGCGCAGTTTATAAAACAGTAGGTATATCCGGAGAAGTCAACATTGTAGTTGATACCTTCACTGGAGACGGTGCCACAACTACATTTGCAATGAGTCAATACGAATCCGGTGTGAATCAAATCATTGTGTTTGTTGGCGCAATATATCAGAATCCAACAACTTACACACTAACTGGTGCAGGTCACGACATTACATTTACTTCAGCTCCGCCCAACGGTGAAACAATTAATATAGTACACAATACAGCATCAACTGCGGTATCCTGATTGACATAAATATTAAAAAGGGTATACTATGTCAATTAGTCGTGTATCTGGACGCATGCTCCAGGATAATCTACAGCGTGATGCTAACATTGCCATTGCAACAAATGTTGTTTTTGTCGACGTCATCAACAACCGCTTAGGTGTAAACACAACAAACACAACTCAAACTCTTACAGTTGCAGGCAATGCTCGTGTTGGTAATTTTGTAATAGATACCAATTCTGTTACCACACTAACTGGCAATATTGTATTAAAACCTGTTGGCAACATAGATGTTTCAAATGTTCACATTGGCAATCTAGCAACTCCGGTTGCAAATTCAGATGCCTCAACCAAATATTATGTTGACTATGCCATAGACAATGCGTATTTCACAGTCACAGATGGTGTAAACAGTCAGCGAGTATACACCGGCAATGTCAATACTCTCACAGTCAATTCAGTGGCTAACCAAACAGTAGTAACTGTGAGTGCAACAGATTCATTGACCATTGGATTGGCAAACAGCATTTCTATATCTGGCACATTCACAGCAGTTGGCAACATTGCCGGTGGTAATATAACAACTGCTAACCAAGTAGTGGCCACCGGCAACATTATAGGCGGAAATTTAATCACCGCTGGAGAAATGATTGCCACCGGCAACATCACCGGAGCAAACTTAGATACCAACGGCAATGTAGTAGCCACAGGCAATGTCTTGGCTGCCAATCTAAACACCACAGGAGATGTAGTGGCCACGGGCAACATCACGGGTGGCAATTTAGACAGTGGCGGCAATGTGGTTGTCACAGGCAATGTGTCTGGTGGCAATTTAACCACAATTGGCAATGTGTCTGGTGGCAATTTGACCACAGTTGGCGATGTGACCGCAGTGGGCAATATTGTTGCCACTGGCAACATCATTGGTGGCAATTTAGACACTGATGGTAATATTGTCACAGTTGGCAACATCACCGGCGGTAATTTACTGTCATTGGGGTCTGTGGGGGTTGGCAACATAACAATAGCCAATAATTCCATTACATCCACTGACAATTTAACTTTTGTTCCTTTGGCCAACACCGGAGTAGTTCAGATAAATTCAACCACTGGATTGACTTTGCCCGTAGGAAATAGTTTCCAAAGACCCGCAACACCAGACTTGGGATCATTGAGATTCAACACAGATGATACACTATTGGAAATCTGGGACGGTACAGGCTGGCAAGGATATGCAGTCAGCTATGCTATTACTCAACAACTGATAACTCCAAACGGAACAGACTACACTTATACTTTGAATTCTGTCACCAGACAAGAAGCAATTCTAGTACAATTGAACGGTGTTGGACAAATTCCAGGATATGCTTATACAGTCAATGGTGACCAAATTACCTTTGCAGAACCTCCACAGCCAACTGATCAAGTTGAAATAAGATTCTTGACCGGAGTTTCAAGTTCAGGCTCAGTGATTCAAGGTAATGCACAACGCTTGGCATTTTATCCAACTACGCAAGCTGTGGTGTCAGACTCTGGACCCAACTTAACCTGGAACGGTAGTAATTTATTGTCAGTGGGCGGAAATATTTCAGCCACTTACTTTGTAGGAAATGGTAGCCAGCTAACTGGATTACCTTCAAGCTATTCGGATGCTGATGTATCTGCTTACTTGATAGCAAATCCGCCACCGGGAACCTACAGCAATGCCAGTGTTGCCGCTTACTTGCCAACTTACTCTGGAAATTTATCGCCAAGTGGTTTATCAGTATCAGGTACAACAATAAGTGCAGGAAATATATCAGCTCCTGGCACAGTATCAGCTGGAAATATAGTGGTATCTGGCAGTTTATATGTGGCTGGAAACCTTAGTTATCTCAATGTAAATCAATTTTCAATTGTAGATCCAATTATTGATCTAGGATCTGCGGCTAATCTAGCACCATTAGTTGCCAATGACGGCTACAGTCGAGGACTTAAACTTCACTACTACGACACTCAAGATCGACATGCATTTATAGGTTTGTCGGCAACAGACTATAAAACATTTCAGTTTTTGACATCAGCAACTGACACAGCAAACACATTTACCGGAACAGCGGCCAACTTATCATTTGGAAATGCCAATGCCACAGGACAAATCACAGCCAGCGGCAACATCACAGGTTCGTACATCATAGGAAATGGCAGTTTGTTAACTGGTTTGCCAGCTGGATATGCCAATGCCAATGTATCTTCTTATGCTGAAACTGGCTGGACCGGCAACATTAATCCTTCTGCCAACGTCACATACTCTTTGGGAAGCACAGCAAATCAGTGGAAAAATATCAATGTTGGCAATGTGTCTGCTGGTATTGTAACCGCAACTGGTAATGTGTCTGGTGGCAATATCACAACAGCAGGCATTGTAACCGCAACTGGTAATGTGTCTGGTGGCAATATCACAACAGCAGGCATTGTAACCGCAACTGGCAACATCACGGGTGGCAATATCACAACAGCAGGTGTAATGACCAGCACTGGTAATGCAACACATGGTAACATTTCAACAGCTGGTACTATAACAGCAACTGGCAATGTGTCTGGTGGCAATTTGACCACAGCTGGTATGGTAACCGCAACTGGAAATATTTCTGGCGGTAACTTGTCAGTTGGCACAGGTGTAATTACAACTGGCAGTATCATCAACGCCAATGCCAACGGAACAGGCAATATTGGAACCAGTTCAACTTATTTTAATACTGTATTTGCCAAGGCAACATCGGCACAGTATGCTGACTTGGCTGAAAAATACACGTCAGACATGGATTACAATCCAGGAACAGTACTGGTGTTTGGTGGTGAGTTTGAAGTTACACAATCAACACAGCTATGTGATAATCGCGTTGCAGGAGTTGTATCAACTGCTCCAGCTTACAAAATGAACGAACAACTTGAAACTGGCATATATGTGGCCTTGGCTGGTCGAGTACCGTGTCAAGTAGTTGGCACCATATCCAAAGGTGATATGTTGGTTTCTAGTGATATTCCTGGAGTCGCAACTTATGCTGGCACACCAGTGATTGGAACGGTGATTGGAAAAGCACTGGAAAACTACAACAGTGATCAAGTTGGCGTAATTGAAGTGGTGGTGGGTAGACTCTAACAGGTGCTGGTAAATACTAAAAATGGAATTTAGTATATGGCACAACAGACAATAAACACCGGCAATTCAATTAATGATCACACAGGCGATCAGTTAAGAACTGCATTCAACAAAATAAACAGCAATTTTGACGAGCTATATTCTGCTGGACCTGTAACTAGCAAGATACAAATTGCAAATAATGTAATTTCCACCACAGTTACCAACGCCAATTTAGTACTAAATCCCAATGGTGTTGGAGTAGTACAGACAAATAATTCTATTAAACCCGGGTCGACATTGACCTATGATATAGGTTCAAATACCCATTCTTATCGAACGGTATATGCCAATAATTACTGTTATCCCAATGGTGTTAGTGCGGTCAATCAAATATCTTATACCACAAACTCACCTGGTCCTGGTGGAGCTAATCAATCCAGTGCAGTGGCATTGAGACTAGATCGTTCTATACAAAAGCTAGTAAGCGGATGGTATTCTCTTGCTAATGGTTCTGAAGGCCAAATCATGCATTTTGTTACTGCCGCAACAGCAAATGTTGCCAATGTGATAGTGAATTTCTCAAATGCACGATTTAATATGAACTCAGAAACGGCCTATACAGGGCCAGATTTTTCTTATGTTTTTGCCACTGCCTCTGGCAGTCCGACTTATGTTTCTATGGTCACTGCTGTCTTTGCCGACGGATGTTGGATGACTAATCCCGACGGTCAGTGGGATTAGTAAAACGAACACCCTAGCTTTCAGAATAGCAATCAAATGGTAAATATATTACACAACGCTTTGGAGCACTAAAATATGGCGATTACCCGCATTAAAAACAACCAAATTACAGACGCAACGATTGTCGCATCTAGTAAATTACAAGATTATTCAATCACATCTACTAAGATAGCCAACAGCTTGACTTACGGATCTGATTTGACTGTTACTGGAAATTTAACAGTTCAAGGTACTACATCTACCATTGATACGGTTAACACCATCATTGAAGATCCAATCTTGCTACTGGCAAGAACACAAACTGGAGCTCCTGGTGTTGACATTGGTTTCATTGGTAAACGAGGAACCAGCCAAAATGTCGCACTTGTTTGGCAAGAAACATCAGGGCAGTTCATTACTGCATACACAAATAGTGATGCTAGCAGTAGTACAATCACTGTTGCCAGTTATGCTGGTATTCAAACAAACGATGCAAATGTTGTTGGTAACCTAGCAGTTACAGGAACAACAGGATTAACAGGTAATGTAACAGTTGGTAACATTGCAGTCAGCGCCAGCAAAACCATTGACATGGGCAGTAACAGAGTAACCAATGTAGGTACTCCAACAGCTAATACAGATGCAGTTACCAAGGCTTATGTTGACAGCCAATCATCTGCTTCAGCGTTGAAATACTCCGATGGTACAAACAACTATTCGCTTAATTTAAACACAGGTAATTTAACATTACTCGGCACATCAAACCAAATTTCTGTATTTGCAACAACAAGCGGAAATGTAACATTTAGCTTGCCATCAAGCATATCAATTACAGGTAATGCGGCCGTTGGTAATCTATTGGCCAACACAGCAGTTATTGCAACTGGCAATGTTGTTGGTGGCAACTTGACAACAGCCGGACAAGCAAATGTAACCGGCAATGTTGTTGGCGGTAATATCACAACAGCTGGTTTGGTAAGTGCTGGTACAACAATCACAGCCACAGGCAATGTTGCCGGTGGTAACTTAACAACCAATGCACAAGTAACAGCAGTGGGCAATATCACAGGCGGTAATTTAAACACAGCTGGTACTGTAATAGCCACAGGTAATGTTGCTGGTGGTAACTTGACAACTGCAAACAATGTAACAGCAGGTGGATTTGTAAGTGCAACCGGCAATGTGGTAGGTGGCAATTTAACTACCAGCGGTTTAGTAAATGCCGGAACAACAATCACAGCTGGTGGTAATGTTGCTGGTGGTAATTTAACCACAGCAGGTCAAGTATCTGCAACTGGTAATGTCGCCGGTGGTAATATTAATACTGCTGGTCAAGTAGTTGCAACAGGTAATGTAAGTGGTGGCAACTTAACAACTACAAATGGTGTAACTTCGGCCACTGTAGTAGCAACAGGTAATATCAGTGGTGGTAACTTAAACACAGCCGGACAAGTAGTTGCAACAGGTAATGTTGCAGGTGGTAATATTAATACTGCTGGACAAGTTGGTTCAGCAACATTGTCAGTAAGTGGCAATGCTAATGTTGGTAATTTAGGCACAACAGGTATTGTAACTGCTACAGGTAATGTAAGTGGTGGCAATATCACAACGGCTGGAGCTGTAGTAGCAACTGGCAATGTAAGTGGTGGTAATTTAAGTACTTCTGGTGCACTAAGTGTAACTGGCAATGTAAGTGGTGGTAATTTAGTCACTGCTGGTTTGACAAGCACTGCTACATTAAATGCAAGTGGCAACGCCAACGTCGGCAATTTAGGCACAGCTGGATTAGTTACAGCAACTGGTAATGTTACTGGTGGTAACTTAACAACAGCTGGACTAGTAAGTGCTGGCACAACAATCACAGCTACAGGTAATGTTGCTGGTGGTAACTTAACAACGGCAGGTCAAGTATCTGCAACTGGTAATATTGCCGGTGGCAACATCACAACAGCTGGCGTTGTAACTGCAACAGGTAATGTAACTGGTGGTAATTTAATTACCGCTGGATTGACTTCAACAGCAACACTAAATGCAAGTGGCAATGCCAACGTCGGCAATTTAGGCACAGCTGGATTAGTTACAGCAACTGGCAACATCAACAGTGGTGCAAATATTGTTGCCACTGCTAATGTCATTGGTGGTAACTTGACAACAGCCGGTGTTGTAACAGCCACAGGCAACATCACTGGTGGTAACTTGACAACAGCTGGATTGACTTCAACAGCAACACTAAATGCAAGTGGCAATGCCAATGTTGGTAATTTAGGCACAGCTGGTCTAATCACAGCAACTGGCAATATCACTGGTGGTAACTTGACAACCGCTGGAACTGGTAATATTGGTAATTTATATGTACCAGGTACAACAACCTTGGTTGGAAATGCTACAGTTGGTAACATTTTACCAGCTTCTAATGTAGCCATTGACCTAGGTAGCCCAACAGCACAATTCCGTAGCTTGTACATTGGTGGCAATACAATTTATATAGCCGGCACTACAATTAGTGCAAATGCAACTTCAAACACATTGAGTGTTTCAAGCAACCAGTCTACCGCAGGTAATTTATCAGGCAGTAACTTAAACACAGGTGGACAAGTTGTCGCAACAGGCAACATCACTGGTGGTAACTTGACAACAGCTAACTTGACATCAACTGGTACATTAAGTGTAACAGCCAATGCCAATGTTGGTAACTTAGGCAGTGCAGGTATTGCAACAGTAACAGGCAACATCACCGGTGGTAATTTGATCACTGCTGGTTTGGCCAGCGTAACAGGCAATGTAACTGGTGGTAACTTGACAACTGCTGGTACAGCAAACATTGGTACACTAGCAGTAACAGGTAATGCTACCATTGCTGGTACTACTATAACAACAGGTAATTCATCTGCTGGCAACTATTCAACAGCAGGACAGGTTGTTGCAACTGGTAATATCTCTGGTGGTAACGCTAATATTGCTGGTATTGTAACTGTGAACAGTTCAGTAAATGCAACTGGTGACGGCACTGGTGCATTGATTGTCACAGGTGGCGCAAGTATTAGCAAAGACTTGTGGGTTATTGGTAACTTGTACACAACCAATGTTGTGTCACAAAATTCAACAACATTAAATGTTGTAGATCCATTGTTGTACTTGACTTCTAGTACAACATATCCATACAGCTACGACATTGGTTTCTACTCACACTTTGTTGGTGGAGCTGGCAACACATATCAACACACTGCATTCATTAGAAACCACAGTGACAACACATGGTATCTAGTAAGTAATGTTGCTGAGCCATCTGGCGGTACAGTTGGTGTGTCAGATGCCAACACCATATACGATGCATTTAAATCAGGTTCAATCACATCAACTGGTTTTGCCAACATAGCTGGCAATGTAACTGGTGCTAATATCAACACAGCTGGTATTGTATCAGCCACAGGCAACATCCAATCTTCAGCATACTTTGTTGGTGATGGTAGTAAACTAACCAATGTTGCCGCTTCAACAGCTGGCTTCCCGGTCACTGCTGGTACAAGCAATATTGCCGCAATTTCTAGTGGTAATATCACAATCACAGTTGCTGGCAATACAATTGAAACATTAACAAGTACTGGTGCAAACTTTGCAGGTTATGTAACAGCAACTGCTACAGTAACTGGTGGTAATTTGAGCACTGCTGGTACAGCAACTGCTACAGGTAATATCACTGGCGGTAATTTAACAACAGCTAACTTGACATCAACCGGCACATTAAGCGTATCAGCTAATGCTAATATTGGTAACTTAGGTGTTTCAGGTATTATTACAACAACTGGTAATTCGTCAGCTGGTAATTATTCAACAGCTGGACAAGTAACAGCTACAGGCAACATCAACGGTGGTGCAAACATTGTTGCAACAGCCAATGTCGTTGGTGGCAATGTAACAACAGTTGGTGTAGTAACTGCAACAGGCAATGTAACTGGTGGTAATATTGTAACAGCTGGACAAGTTGTTGCAACCGGCAACGGTACATTTGGTAACTTGACAACAACAGGTTCAAGCGGTAATATCACTGGTGCCAATGTTATATCTGCAACAACATTCACTGCAACAGCTAATGTAATTGCCAACAACATTGTGGCTAACACAAATGTAACTGCAACTGGCAATATCACTGGTGGCAACATCAGCACAACTGGTGCATTTAGTGCAACTGGTAACCTAAGTGGTGGTAATTTAACCACAGCAGGTCAAGTTGTTGCTACAGGCAATGTAAATGGTGGTAATTTGATTACTGCTGGATTGACAAGTACTGCTACATTGACTGCAAGTGGCAATGCCAATGTTGGTAACTTGGGTACTGCTGGTCTAATCACAGCAACTGGTAATATCAACAGTGGTGCAAACATTGTTGCAACAGCCAATGTAATTGGTGGTAATATCACAACCGCAGGTGTTGTAACTGCTACCGGCAATGGTACATTTGGTAATATTTCAACAGCTGGTACAACTACAACAACAGGCAATTCAACTGCTGGTAATTATTCAACAGCCGGCCAAGTGGTTGCAACTGGTAATATCACTGGTGGTAACTTAACAACAGCTGGATTGACTTCAACAGCAACATTAATTGCAAGTGGCAATGCCAATGTTGGTAATTTAGGTACTGCTGGGCTAATCACAGCAACTGGTAATATCAATAGCGGAGCAAACATTGTTGCTACTGCCAATGTTGTTGGTGGTAATGTAACAACAGTAGGCGTAGTAACAGCTACAGGTAATGTAACCGGTGGTAACTTGGTAACTGGTGGCGTTGTAAATGCCACAGGCAATATCAACGGACAAGCAAACATTGTTGCAACTGGTAATGTAGTTGGTGGTAATTTAGTAACTGCTGGTTATGTAAGTGCAACTGGCAATGTTGCTGGCGGTAATATCACAACAGCTGGACAAGTTTCTGCAACAGGTAATGTAACCGGTGGTAATTTGAACACAGCCGGAGTTGCAGTTATAACTGGTAATATCAGTGGTGGTAACTTGGGCACTGCTGGACAAGTGGTTGCAAGCGGCAATGTCTCTGGTGGTAACTTGGTAACTGGTGGTATAGTAAATGCAACTGGTAATGTTGCTGGCGGTAATTTGACAACTGCTGGAAATGTTAGCGCAACAGGCAATGTAATCAGTGGTAATTTAAACACAACCGGCTTGATATCAGCTGGGACTACAATATCTGCCACCGGTA
>Ga0114960_10004346_pt1 | contig 10634 bp, 8 predicted proteins | sample C_130625_MF_Meta_FD_92637 | JGI IMG/M metagenome (GOLD analysis project Ga0114960, IMG submission 92637) | Freshwater microbial communities from Lake Croche, Canada to study carbon cycling - C_130625_MF_MetaG | ecosystem: Environmental > Aquatic > Freshwater > Lake | place: Lake Croche, Canada...
CGAGCTGACAATTTACGTGTCTTCGCTTCAACAGTTTGTTTCAAGATTTGGATGCTCATTCTGTTACCTGCTACACCTTCTAGTGTTGCTGTTGAAGCTGCCTTAGCGGCTGCATCACTTGCATTACCAGAATATGAAGCCGCAATCTTGAATGGGCTTAGTGCTTCTTCACCAGCTAGTACGTTAGCACCTGCTGAAGTATCACTATAACGCACACGTAGAGTGTGGATCTGACCAACTGGGCCAGTCATTGGTTGTACACCAACTAACTCGTTAGCAATAACGGTTGGCATAACACGACGAATCACCGGTAGAATTACGCGGTTTAATGTTGCAACGTTACCAGCAGAAGTAGCACCAGCAGTTGGAGATTCCATCAAATACTTGCGAGTATTCTCTAGGGTCACACCCATTACTGATTTTTTAGTGCCTTGTAAGCCTTCTAATAGGGCTTCCTTTGTTTCTGCCCAACGTCCGTTTAATAGTTCTGACATTTAAATTTCTCCTTAAAATTTTAGTCCGGCGAGTCTGCGAATGTCAACAATATTATTGCTGTCACTTGACCCACTGCTATTTTGGTTGTTGGAAATCTTATTTCCGGTTATTTCTTTAGCCTCTACTAGTGCCTGTTTCTTCTGCGGAGCTTTGCCACCAGCAATAACTGATGGTAGATACTTTTCAAAACTTTCGTTTAGTTTAGTAGTCTTTACAGACTCCATTAATTCACTCATGATCTCTTTTTGTTCTGCATTTAGCGGGGACAAAAGTTCGCTCATGATTGCTTTTCTTTCTTGACTCTCTTTAAGAGTACGGATTTCAGCTTCTTTACTTTCTAAGATTTGTTCAGCTTTGACAACTGCCTGAGCGGCTTCTTGCATTGCTAAATCTTTCAAGTCTATGACTTTGAGTAATTTTGCTGTTTCCGATTTTTCATTTAAGTAACTAGTCGAGTATTCAGCGGCAAAAGCCTCGAACAACTTACGACCAAAGTCTGCACGACGAGCGGCTTCGATGTCTTCTTTCAATGTCTTCATTTCAGAACGTAGTCCTGAACTTACAACACCTTCAACCATCTTAGCGGCACGAGTTACAAATGCTTCTTTTACTTTCTTGATTTCTTTGCGACCTTCACGGATCAAGCGAACTTTCGTTTCTGCTAAATCTTTCTTATCGGTCATAAACTCTGTAATTTCTTGAGCTAGAGCCTCAACTACGAATTGTTCGAGTTTACCGAACTTGCTTGCCATTGCCACTTGATCTTCATGTAACTCACGAACTTCAGAAGCCAACTGACGTGTAACAAATTCCTTCATTACACCAGCCATCTTTTTCTTTTCTTTTGTTAGCTTAACTTTCATTTCAGCTAACTGGTTACGATCATCGGCGAACTCAACAATTTCTTGTGACAACTGTTCAGAGATCATGCGATCCACTGCTTCAATCATCGTGTTCTTGTCGTGTTCATATTTTTGTGCAAACTCTTCGCGTAGTTGCTGAGCTACTTGGGCTTTGTTCTCGACGATGCGAGCTTCCCAAGCAGACTCAATAGACTGCTTGATCTCTTCAGAAATCACATTGTTTTCAAATAACTGTTTTAGCGCATCCAACATATGATTCTCCTTGTTATTGGAGTCGGCTTATTATACCTAATAAGCTCTCTTTGAGATATTTCTGTGCTTTAGGATCACCTTTCACCTCTTGCGCTATGCGTAAGGCACTTAGTCCGCCTCGATTATTCATCAAGTGTTCATAAATTGGTGTTGGGTATGCTCCAGGAGCACTAGGTTGAGCTACCATATCTACTGTGATAATCTCAAAATCTGATACTTCACCGGAGCCGTCATCTCTGACATTTCCGGATCCGCGACTTGAAACGCCTAGCTTGACTCCGCTTTCCAGCATTGTCTTGATAAGTTGTCCCATTGGTGTTGGAAGTATTTTCAACTTCCCGTAACCATTAGGACCGTCCATCCACATGTTTGTTATCATGTGACTCACACGGTCCAGGTTAATTTTTAGATCATCTGGATGATCCACTTCCCCGAGAACTGAATAGCCGTTTTGAATCTGATCATTAAGGGTTTTGACAGCCTTGCCAATCTCATTAACAGGGTAAACACGCTGGTTGGCGTTTTTTATACCGCCCTGGATACAAATCCCGGACATGTATAAGTTTTTCCCATCTTTGTCATCAGACTCAACGACCATTTTTGCTTCGTTGAAACTGAGATTCTCTCGGAGGTATAAAGACATATTTTAGTTAGTCTCTTATTATCTTACTTTTTTGCTGATCAATGACTTAGTGTTGCTTTCGCCACGACCACTTGAGTCTGTTGCACCAACTTGTTTGCCAGGCTTGTTGAAACCTGCTTGACGATCAATGCCGCCGCCAGCTACTTGTTTCTTAAAACCTGTCTTACCTGCATCACTACCTGGACGGTTGTGTACATTCAAACCAGCTGTTAAGTCGCCTGCTTTAGGACTAGCTAAACCACCTTGTGTTCCGCCAGTTGTTGTGCTGAAACTTTGTGCTAAGTTCTTAGCAGTTCCGCCCATGTCGTTTTTGCCGGCTACGATTGGCTTAACGTTTGCACCATTGTCGCCATGCTTTGGAGCTGGAACTTTGTTAACGTATTCCATCATTGGCATACCGTCTTCTTCATCCATTGCGCCCATGTCGTCCATTCCACCCATTGCGTCATCTCCGCCCATGTCGTGGATACCAGGATGATCAGCTTCTTCAGCTTCTTCACCGGCTAATAGTTGTTCAAATTCTGCTTTTAGGTCTTCCAAAGCATCTTCTAGGTCCATAACGCGATCTTCAATATCGCCTTCGCCTGCTTCGTCACCTTCTTCGTCGCCGAATGGATCTTCTTCGCTGTCGTCTTCTGAACCTTCTTCATCATCTGATTCTTCGTCGTCAGCACCTTCTTCGTCGTCAGCTGATTCTTCTTCCTCGGCACCTTCTTCTTCCATGCCTTCTTCTTCCATGTCTTCTTCCATGCCTTCTTCTTCTTCTTCCATACCTTCATCTTGTTTGCTGTATGGGTTACCAGAGTCTTGGCTGAAGTCTTCAGCTAATAATTCTTCGTAAATTTCACGTGATTTTCCAACAACGATGTTGTGGAATATTTCTTTTGCAGATTGTTGATCATCATTGATCAAAGCTTCTAGCATTGCTTCAAATTGGGCGCGGTCAGTCATGTTAATTCTCCTGTGGTTGATGTATAGTTACAAGGCTGTTTATTATTTACACGAAAGATGTAAATCAAGTGTAATATAGGCGAAAAACAGTCAGTTTTTGACTGTTTTCGTTTATGCTGGTGGCGCGGCAGGTGCGGCGGCATACATATCGTGAATAAAGTCTAGTTCATTCTCTTGCTCTAGTATGTGAGCCTCACTGCTTTTGCGTAATTCGTTTAACTGTTTAAGAGTTAATCTTGTTTTTCTAGTGTCGCTACGATGCATAACACCGCTATCACGACTTGCATCGTAACGCAAATCATTAGCAACATGCCTAGTGTCAGGATCAATATAAAACAGTTCTCTTAAAATCATATTGTATTTATACTGGAGGAGCGGCTGCGGGGGCTCCGCCACCTGGAGCGGCTGCACCTGGAGTTTGTGCGGCAGCATCTTCACCAGTGTCCATATCTTCTGGAGCATCCATATCGCCTGCCATACCCAAGTCACCTTCAATTCCGCTAGCAGATAAGCCTGCACTACGCAATTCTCCAGCGGCATCTGTATGTGTTGGCTCGCCTTTGCCGTTCTCTTCTGCCCAGTAACGTTCGTTTTCTGACAATTCTTCTTGTGTTAAGCCTAAGAAACGCTTCATAGCAAAGCGTTTTGACACGAACGGTACTGCTTGAATAGTATTAAATGTATTGATACGCTCGGCATCAATAGCACTTTGCTTGCTACTGGCAAAGTTAAGTGGTGGATTAAACTGCAATTCAAACAAATTACTGTCAATGTTCACACCTTTGCTGTGCATATACATCTTAAATTCGTCATCAAACACCGCAGTAATAAGACTTTGCAAGCGTTCGCAGTACTTGTTAAAGCGTAATTCCTGAATATAAGCTGTACCAACACGGCCATCATTAAAATTACTTTGTGAATCATCTGCACCTGTAGGCAAATAGCTTGACGGAATACGCAATCCACGGAACAACTTGTTAGTAAAGTACTTTAGGTCATCAATTTCACCAATGTTCTTACCACCCTCGAGCATGGTAACATCTGATCCTTTACCGTCTGCTGTCTTAGGGAAGAAATAATCTTCATTAATTGACAATGGATTATATGCACTGTCAATAACATTCTGTCCGCCACCTGTTTGACTAGGTATACGGCGTTGGTGAATTTCATTCTTAACACGTTCTACGAATGCCATTGCCAAGTGACTAGGCATATTACCTACGTCAATATGGAACACACGACGTTCAGGAGCACGTTGTATACGATAGATTAGAATAGCATCTTCTAGCAATTCTTTCTGTTTGTACACTTTAAATATGTTTTCTAACAAGCTATTACCAAATGGATAGTTGTTATCCAAGCCTTCTGATAGGCTTAAATGTATAATATGCTTGGCATCGATAGCATTTTCTTTAAATTGTATGCCAAATCTGCTACCACTCGAGCCTGCTCCAGTACTTCCACGTTGTGCGCTAGTACCACTACTACCGCTTGCTGGTACAGGACCACCGCCTGGACTCTTAGAATTCATGTTGGCAGTAATTTGTGTAGCAACTAAGTGTTCAAAATTAGGTGCTAGGTCTTTAACAATATACTGTTCTGGTTTTTTGCCTTCACTTTCGTTGACAATAACTTTGATTAAGTTGCTTGTATCGATCCAATTCCACTTTTGATTCTCTGGATCACGGATGAAAAATGCATCACCGTACTTGAATACGTTACGAACGATACGGAAAATACGTGTATCAAACTTTTGTAGCTTGTTCCACTGCTGTAGATACTCGCTTAATACACGAACTTCTACGTTAGTTGCTTTATGACGCCACTTGATTGCAAATGGACTGCTGTTGTCTTTTAATTTTTGTGTGCAAAACTCTGCTAAAATGTCTAAAGCCGCATTAACTTCTGGATCACTGTCCATAGTTTCATACTGTTGATAACGTTCAATACGGTTTGGACTACCAGTATACACGTCTGGCAAGTAACTACTGTAGTTGCTACGTGCTGGTCCTGGACGGTTACCGCTATTAATTCCGTTGATAGGGCTTAATACGTCTCCGTTGACGGGAACAGGTGTAAAATATTTTTTCCAACTCATTAGTTTTCCTTAAGCGTGTGTTCTATTGCCAGTAGCTTTGCCAGAGTTTTTGGCAGTCTTCTCGCTATGCTGACTAACTTCAAGTGTTGCTTTTAGCACTTTATCCATAGTAGTATTTAAGCGAATTAATGAGTCGTTGACATCTTTCATGGTTACTGTTCCGGTAGCACTTGATGCTGATTCTACACTCCTAGCTGGTGTTGGTGCTGGTTTGCTAGCACTGATTGGTGGAATTTCCGGTACTGCCGCTCTTGCTTTTTCCTGTTCAGCACGAGACATTGCGGCTGTATCAATTTTTGGAGCTTCTACTTTGTTAGCGGCAAACGCATTTTTAAATACATTTGGATCCACTTTTGGAATATTATCGCCTGTACCATTAAGCAAGTTGCCAGCAGGTGTACGAGGTGTCATTAAAGATCGTACATAGGCTTCTGGTAATGGAGGTGGAGTTTTTGCTTCGGCACTTTTAGGAATAACTGGACTAGGACTTCCTAGTCCAGATATTTTAGTTTGTATGTCACCAAACATACTTTTAAATTTGTCAGTAGGTACAATGTCTCCTGCTGTTTTGGATTTAAACAACTCAGGACCGTTCTCGCCAACAACATACACATCATCTGGTGCAATTGGGCCACCAGCCGCTCGTTTATTATCTTTCTTTTTGAGATCAGGCAATGGAGTAGTAACTGCTGGGGCATTAGGTGCAGTACCTGTACCAGTTCCACCACCACCAGGTTTAGTTACGCCCAACACTGCCTTGCCAGCATTTACGATAACATTTAAACTCTGTTCAACGTCCCCGCCTTTACCATATACTTTTTCAATGGCTTTACCCCAAGTTTCAATTGCTGTTCTGCTGTTAGTCAGTTTAACAATTTCTTTATTAAGTACTGCTAATGTTTCATTAGCTGAATTAAATGCGGCATTTTGCAGTTGTGTCATTGCTTGTTGCGGAGCCGCTTGAGGATTTGGTTCGCCTGATTTGAGTTTGCTTTTGCTTAAATTTTCAACTTCTTTTTGTCTTTCAGTTTCTGCGGCATACTTGTCTTGTCCCGGAGCACGTTGAGCTTGTGCGGCATTTACACCACCACGTTCAAGATTTTCTTGGTATGCTGTTCTTAGACCACCTCTCAAGTTGTCAGGAGCACTTTGTAACAAACGTTGAAAACCTTTGGTCTTTTGATATTCAGCAGTATCCACTTTGGCACGGTCAAGTATTGCTTGCGCGGCTTGACGTTCTTGATCAGTCTTGGCCGCGGCCATCAATTGATTACCTTTGATGAACTCTCCCATGGCTTTTGGACCCATGCTCATCATTTGTATTTGATTTTCTTGGCTTAGTCTACCACCGGCCTGGATGATTTGTGCGGCATCTCCAGCACCTTTGCCCATACCAGCAATTGCGGCTTGACTGGCTATGATAGCTTTGCGTTGTTGTTCATCAGCACCAACCAACTGTGCTTGAACTTCTGCACTGCTAAGTCGTGTTGCAAGCTCAGCTTCAATAGCATCTCTACTTTTTCCGGAACTGATAGCAGTACGATTGATTTGATCAGCCAGTGCTCTTGCCGCTTTGGCCGCATCAGCTTTGGCTTCGTTGCTGACTAATTCGTCTTTTCTGCCCATTTGACTGAGCAACATGATTTTGCCTAGTTCGGCTTCTTTTATTTGATTGGTTAATCCGTCTTTTGTGCGCCTTGTATCATCAAGTCGCCTGCCGCAGACAATTGTCTAGCACGATCGTCGGCATTGCCAGCAAAGTTGTTCAATGCACCTTTACTGTTGGCCATGGCAGTTTTGTAATCGTTCAATTCTAAACCAGCTTGACGTAATGCAACAGTCATGCCCATGAAGTCGCCACCGCCAATACCTTCATTGGCATTGGCCCGTGACTTGTCTGCTTGATCAATAGCTCTATTGCCCATTGCGGCCAAAGGCCCAGCACCATACTGTGCCAACAATGCCATAGCACCTTTGGCTTCTTTTCCTATATCTTGTCCCTCAGTTTCCCATGCGAGTTGTAATTTACCACCTGCTGTAATAACTTCGCCAAACTTTTTAGCAAGTAAGCCGGCGTTTGTGATCAAATCATTAATGATACCGCCGCCGGCGCTAGTACCACCCGCAGGAGCACCACCAGTTTTACCTGGCCCAGAGTTATTGGGCATCAAGATGTCCGTTAACATCTTTCTTAGATCATCGGTAGTTAATTCCATGAAAAGAAATCCTTAAAAAGTGCGTATATAAATACACTTACATATATTTATCAGGAGCCAATATGGCCAATAATCCCTTAGAACAGTTTTTTAGACAACCGAAGATATTCATCAATCTGCCCAGCAAGGGTGCATATCATGAAGTAGGAGTAATGCAAGGTGATGTTTCAAACATGCCAGTGTACAGTATGACTGCCATGGATGAGATTATTGCCAAAACTCCAGATGCCATGTTTAGTGGAGAAAGCACAGTACGCATGATACAAAGCTGTTGCCCAAATATCAAGAATGCCTGGGGTCTAAGCATGATAGACACCGACTTGTTGTTTGCCGCAATTCGTATTGCTACATATGGCAACATGATATCCGTAGGGCACACTTGCCCCGCTTGTGAAGGTCATAATGAATACGAACTGGATCTCAGTCGTATCGTGGATCATCTTACTAACTGCAAATACGAAAATACTGTTACATTAGATAAAATAACTATTAGAACACAACCTGTAACTTATAAAGTCAGTACAGACATTGCTATTCAACAGTATCAAATGAACAAACGTTTAGTTCAATTGGAAACTATGGAAGACTCGGATGAAAAGCAAAAAATGATCAATGAGTTGTTTGTTGACATTGGAAAAATACAAACTGAGTTCTTTATTGCCAATGTGGAAAGCATTGATACAGGTAATCAAGTTGTTACTGAAAGAGAATTCATAGTGGAATTCATGAACAACTGCGATAAAACCATATACGATGCTATTAAAAAACAAGTTGAATTGAATCAGGCCACTTGGAAATTACCTTCATACGAAGTCAAATGTACCGAGTGTAACAAAGACAACGAAATTTCAATCACTCTAGACCAATCGAATTTTTTCGCCTAAGCCTGATCTTCCTGTCCGCTGAAGAAATTCAAAAGGAATTGGTTAGGCTAGAAGAAGAAGTCAAAGAATTCAAACAAGAACTGTTTAGAATTAGTTGGTACATGCGGGGCGGAGTCACAGTAAATGATCTGTTGCAGATCTATGGTTACGAAGATCGCATGGGCATGTACAACATCATTAAAGAAAACATAGAACTAACTAAAGAATCTGGACTGCCTTTACTTTAAAGAGCCGTCTGGATTTGTTTCTCTACCCATGAAGTCAAATGTACGCTTGGTAGCTGTGGATGGCACAACTGCTGGCTCCGCATTTGCAGACGCTGGTGCTGCCGGGGCAGCTGGATCCACAGCTTTGGCACCTTGATTTGTTGCAGTTCCAGGAGCCGCTGGTTCTGCTTCTTTTTCTGTTCCAGCTTCGCTATCTTGCTTCTTGGATGCTTCTTGTTCTTTAGCTATGGCAGCATTTACATTTTTAACAATAGTATTGTATCTTTCTATACTGTCTTTGTATTTTGGCATACCAGCTACTTCACTGCCTTGCATCCAATCTGCCAATTCTGTTGCACCATCAGATAACAATAAAGGATTGTGCATTACCAAACTGAGAATCACTTGACTAGGATTTGGATCTTTGGCTATTTCCATTGCTATCAAATTGAATGCCGCCGGAGATGCTATTTTTGTCAATTTAGTCACACCTGGAATAAATGCTCCTATTACTCTAAAAATTCCATAACCGGTGGCAGATACCAGCAGGCTACCAGAAAGTATTTCTAACATTTTGGCCACAGCTTTTTGCATTTGTATATGGTTATACAGCACAAACCATTCTTCTATATTTTCAGGCTCCCGGCCCTGATATGACATGCCTTTTAACTGACCAGCATCTTTCAATTGCTGAAATGCATCGTTATCAGTATCTCCAAGGTATTGGCGTGCCTTGTCCATAGTTTGTTTGTAAGTGCTGATTGGACCATATAGAATTTTACCTAAGATAGCAAGATTTAAAAGAGCATAAACGCCACCAACCATTGCAACCACAGTTGCAACCCCCTTGCCCCATACAGTAAATCTGTTGCCAGATTTTATTTTGCCAGCTTTGGCTTCTGCGGCTAGCTCTGCCACTTTTTTAGCATTTGTAGTACCAAATTGATCTGCAATCCTATCTAGATACTTGGCTTCTGCCAGCTGTAATATATCTTTTCTAGCATCAGGAAACTGAGCAAATAAATCGTTTGGTACTTCTGGTGTACCCGGTGTGGCAGGTTTACCAGGTACAGTTTTCATTGCAGGGCCGCCATCGGCTCCAATAATGGGTTGGCCGTTGGCGCCTAACATGGGTTCTTTGGTTGCTGGTGTAGCTGGTGTACCAGGAGTAGCAGCCTGCTTGGGAGGCACAATTGCTTCAATTGGTCTGGGTTCTGTGAATCTGTTTATTCTAGCATCATACAGTTCGTCTGCATATTTGTCAGCGGCTGAACGTAGCTTGGCAAAAGACTCTCGATCAAGTCTTCCGCCATAACCCAATATTCCGCCTTTCTCATATTTGTCTGCAATCTGTGCCTCTATAAACTCTGCCGCCTTTTCCTTGCCCGCTTTTTTTTCCAAAAAGGTAGCCAGGTCTTCACCAAACAATCGGCCCATTTGATATCGAGCTTTCAATAAAAGGCCCGGCCCTTTACCACCTAACGGGGTTTCATCTAGTCGTGACTCGGAAATAATTTCGTATACTTTCATAGTTTGTTCTCAGTATGATATTTATCAACCCTTATAAGAAGAACTTACGTTCTTCTGTTCATCGCTATCGCTCGAACTTACAGTTTTCTTTTATTATGTATGATTAAACGCGAAGCGTTAAGATATTATCTAGATCGTTCAGTCACACTTTGCCCTGGCGGGCAAAGTATTTTTGGACATTATCTGAGTCGAACAATATCACTTAGCGTTAGCACTAAAACGTAGGCGGTCATCCTGTACCTACTCATGCTGTCTTTATATGACGGCGGGCTTGCAACATACGCTAACATGCTGTAAACCGTGGGGCTACTACCCCTCTTTTAGCCTGGAAAATTCTTGCTGTTGACTAAACGGATTCTATAGGCATATTCCATCGTCGTCCTGTAAAGGATAGTAATCAACATCTCTGACACCAAGCAGAACTACCTTACCGCCACACATCAGAGCGGATTTCGGACACTATATCAACGCCAGTGCGGGCTTATTTGGTGTTTTA
>Ga0114960_10004347_pt1 | contig 10632 bp, 10 predicted proteins | sample C_130625_MF_Meta_FD_92637 | JGI IMG/M metagenome (GOLD analysis project Ga0114960, IMG submission 92637) | Freshwater microbial communities from Lake Croche, Canada to study carbon cycling - C_130625_MF_MetaG | ecosystem: Environmental > Aquatic > Freshwater > Lake | place: Lake Croche, Canada...
ATTGTTACTGAATAATCAGTCAGTAGCGCTCTTGCCATCTCTTCACTTAGACCAACAACATTTGGAATCTCGGGAAGATTTGTACTTCCTCCTCCACTAAGTAGGAAGCCTGTAATTGATAGCGCGATTGCTGTGAAAAATGATCCGCCATATATAAGCGCTCTTCTGCGGGTTAAGAATGGTTCTTTAGCAATCTTTGTTAGTACTTCCTCACCTGCGCGCACACGTGCGATGTCATCGAGCATGAGTTGTGCACTTTGATACCTATCTTCTGGCTTCTTAGAAAGTGCAACAGCGAGGACTATTTCGATTCCTTCAGGTAGCTCGCTATCAATAGTGCGGATTAATGGTGCGACACTTGATGCATGTTGGTATGCAACAGAAACCGGAGTTTCGCCAGTAAATGGAGGTTGCCCGCTGAGAAGTTCGAATAATAAACATCCGACAGAATAAATATCACTTCTTGAATCAGCAGGTTCACCGACTGCTTGTTCTGGGGAAAGATATTGCGCGGTCCCAACGATATTCCAAGTGCTAGTAAGTGTTGCACCTAAATCATCCATGGCACGTGCGATGCCAAAGTCCATCACCTTTACATCACCATTATCTGTGATCATGACGTTGGCAGGTTTGATATCGCGATGAATAATGTGACGGGCATGGGAATACTCGAGTCCAGCGAGTATGCCTTCAGCAATTTCAAATGCGCGCTGTAGGGGCAGTCGTTCACCGTTATGAACAATGTCGCGAAGTGTGTGACCTGATACAAGTTCCATCACAATGTATGGGGCAGGTTCTTCACCAGAATCATAAACAGCGACGATGGCAGGATGATTTAATCCAGCAGCAGCTTTTGCTTCTTTTCTAAATCGAGCAACGAATGAAGGATCCTTTGCGAGATCACTTCGAAGAATTTTAACTGCGACTTGACGTGAAAGACGCTGATCTTGAGCGATGTAAACATCGGCCATTCCACCTGTGCCAATCATTTCTCCTAAGAGATAGCGGCCGCCAAGTAATGAGTTCATCATTGTGCAGCTCCAATCTTCTCAGTTAAATCTGACTCTGGAATTTCCACGATATCAGCGATGATTACAGTGACATTATCGGGTGCACCATTAATATATGTTGCATCGATTAGAGCGTTCACTGCCTCGACTCGATCCTTACCTTTTATCAGAGATTTAATCTCTTTTTCAGTGAGTACCGAACTCAAACCATCACTGCATAGTAAGTATCGATCCTTAACTTTTCCTTCGAATATCTGCAAAGGAGCGTTGAGAATCCCTTCACCCATCAATACTTGCGTGAGAACAGAGCGTTGCGGATGAGTTGCGACATCAGCTTCTGTAATCGCCCCTTGATTAAGTAACTCTTGGATAACTGTGTGATCAATGGAAAGTTGGTCGAAAGCGCTACCGCGCAAGCGATATGCGCGAGAATCGCCAATATGAAGCAGAGATACTTCATCGCCCGCGATGAAAAGTGAAGTCAGAGTTGTTCCCATGCCAGAGAGTTCTGGGCGTTCTTCTGCAGCTTCCTTAATTTCTAAATCAATGGTGTACAACGAATTAATAAATAAATCATCAGCAGATTCTGAATCAAGTGCAGGATTTGTAATTACTTGAGAAATTTCGCTTAACTTTGATATTGCAATTCTTGAAGCGACTTCTCCTGCGGCATGCCCGCCCATTCCATCTGCAACAGCAATGACACGGGAAGAAGTAAAAGCGCTATCTTCATTTCCATTACGAACCAGTCCGACGGCAGAACGTGCCGCTGAGGCGAAGTAGAGCTGGCTCATGGGGTAAGACTAATCTCTTTGTTACTCTCGGTCTCATGCTTATCTATGCTCATCGCGGTGCTAGCGCCAATTTTCCGGAGCACACCCTTGCTGCATATGAGGGCGCAGTTGCTGAAGGCGCCGATGGATTCGAATGCGACGTGCGTATTACAAAAGATGAGATCCCTGTTCTATGGCATAACGCTTCGATGTTGGAGCGGGCTGGCAACACCGGCCTCATTGCAGAAATGTCATATAAAGAGGTATCCCGTGCTTACCCGCAAATCCTGACACTCGATGAATTCTTAGATTTTGCAATGAGCAAGAAGAAGGGAGTTCTGCTCGAAACTAAACATCCCGTTATCTCAGGAAATAGAGTTGAAGAGCTAGTTGTAGAGATGTTAGCTCAGAAAAAAACACTGTCAAAAATTCCAGTTTCAGTAATGTCATTTAGTTGGTTAGCCGTTGAAAAAATGAAGCGGCTAGATTCATCAATTGCGACAACTTTCTTAATGCATAAAGGCACCCCTTGGTTTCAAGCGAAATTCTCATCAGCAAAGACCATTGGCCCGGGAATAAATGAATTGCGCGCAGAACCCATAAAGGCAAAGCGAATTAAGGATTTAGGGCGCGGCTTGAACGTCTGGACGGTAGATAAAGATGCAGATATAAAACTCTGTAACCAGTTAGGCGTAGATATTCTGATCACTAATAAGCCGGCGCATGCACGTGAAGTACTCCGGTATCCTTAACCAGTGAGCAGCGCCGATAGCCAAACATTCGCCTATTTAGGTCCTGTCGGCACATTTACCGAAGCAGCTCTTAAGAAAATTACATGCGATAGCGATCTCTTAATTCCTTATGCCAATGTCACTGCCGCTCTCGATGCTGTGCGCAAAGGCGAGGCAGATTACGCACTCGTTCCCATTGAAAACTCTGTAGAAGGCGTAGTCGCTCGTACTCTTGATGAACTTGCAACTGGTGATCCTTTAACGATTGCAAAAGAAGTAACACTTCCAGTTACTTTCGCATTTATGACAAGACCCGGTACGACCACAATTAATCGAATTGGTACGCATCCTCATGCAGAATCTCAATGCCGCGCTTACATAGCTGAAAATTACCCACATGCAGAAATAGTTTCGACTAACTCAACATCTGCAGCAGCCGAATTAGTGAGCAAAGGCGAGTTAGATGCCGCTATTGCATCCAGCGTGGCAGCCCAACATTTTAATTTAGAGATTCATAAGGACGATATTGGTGATAATTCGGGTGCAGTCACTCGATTTATCTGTGCACAGAAGCCAGGGTGGATGCCTGAACCAACTGGCAACGACCGAACTTCAATCGCTGTCTTTATCGACATCGATCACGCGGGTGCGCTCCTTGAAATCCTTCAAGTTTTTGCAAAAAATGAAGTTAACCTGACATTTATTCAGTCACGTCCAACAGGTCGCGAGCTTGGTCACTACCATTTCATCATTGATGTTGAAGGTCATGTCAAGGATGCCCCAGTCGGGAAATCCGTAGAAGAACTTCGCGCAATTTGCGATGACATCAGATTCTTAGGTTCCTACCCAAGAGAGGCGCGTTCATGATTGATATTAAATTTCTTCGTGAAAACCCAGATGTTGTACGCGCATCCCAAAAAGGCCGCGGCGAGGATGTAGATCTCGTAGATCAAATTTTGGCGATAGATGAAATTCGCAAGGCTGCGGTATCTGAATTTGAAACGCTTCGCACCGAGCAGAACGCCCTGTCAAAGAGTGTTGGCGCTGCAAAAGGTGACGAGAAGAGCGCTCTCCTTGAAAATGCAAAAACTTTAGCCGACCAAGTAAAAGCTGCCGATACAAAGCGTGCTGAAGTTGAAGAGCAAGCAAAGCAACTTATTATGCAGCTCTCTAACTTACTGGACACCGATGCACCTATCGGAGGCGAAGAAGATTTCGTCACAATCGAACATGTAGGCACTCCGCGTGATTTTGCTAAAGATGGGTTTACACCGAAAGATCACGTTGAACTTGGAAAGTTACTTGGAGCAATTGATACAGAGCGTGGAGCAAAGGTTGCCGGGTCACGCTCTTACTATTTAACTGGAGTAGGAGCGCTACTTGAATTTGCGCTCGTTAACTACGCAATTCAAAGCGCAGTGAAGAATGGCTTCACACCTGTCATTCCGCCAGTGTTGGTTAACCCAGCTGCGATGGAAGGAACTGGATTCTTAGGGCAAGCTGCCGAGAACGTGTATCGCATTGAAAAAGATGATGTCTATCTTGTCGGCACATCTGAAGTTCCACTTGCTGCGATGCATATGGATGAAATCTTGCCTGCAGATAAATTGCCGATGCGTTACGCCGGGTATTCAACTTGTTTCCGCCGCGAAGCTGGAACGTATGGGAAAGATACTCGTGGAATCATCCGTGTTCACCAATTCGATAAAGTAGAAATGTTCACTTTCTGCAAACCAGAAGATGCAAAGGCAGAACATGCACGTCTATTGCAATGGGAGAAAGATTTCCTTACCGCGATGGAGATCCCTTTCCGAGTAATTGATGTTGCATCAGGAGACCTTGGCTCATCTGCAACACGTAAATTTGATATCGAGGCGTGGATTCCCACACAAGGTGCTTATCGCGAAGTAACAAGTACTTCTAATTGCACTGAGTTCCAGGCACGACGACTAAATATTCGATATAAAGATTCTGAGGGAACAAAAGCAATCGCGACTTTAAACGGGACTTTAGTTGCAATCCCCCGCATGATTGTTGCGATTTTAGAGAATCATCAGAATTCAGATGGAACTGTAAATGTGCCAGCCGCCCTACAACCATTCTTGGGCATGAAGAAATTTGAGCTTGCGTGAGCGTTCACCAAAATTTTGAACGTCGCCCGAAGCTCATCGCTTCAGATCTAGATGGAACAATCGTTGCTCATTACGGAGATATCACTCAACGCACCATTGATGCATTCCGTAAGGCGCACTCCATGGGAGTTGAAATTTTCTTTATTACAGGTAGACCACCCCGTTGGATGCCAGAGATTAAAGAAGCTTTTGGTATTGGTAAGGCGATTTGTGGCAACGGAGCAATGCTCTACGACCTACACAATGACAAAGTATTGGAAGAGTGGTTGATCCCAACTGGAGATATTCTGGAATCAGTTAAGCGCTTGCGTGCTGCGATTCCTCAAATTTCTTTTGCTGTCGAGTCACATAATTACTTCCACCGCGAAAAGATTTATATCCCTCGGTGGGATGTTGGTCTAGATAACGTGGGTGTGGACCTAATCGAGGATGTCATTACTTCACCATCACTTAAATTACTTGCACGTTGTTCGCAGCAAGAACTTTCATCCGATGAAATGTTGGCAATTGCAACCGTCGAGCTAGAAGGATTAGTAACAGTTACTCACTCCAATCCAGCAGATTCATTACTTGAAATTTCTGCACTTGGAGTTTCAAAAGGAATGACACTTGCAAAGATGGCAGGACGTCTTGGAATTGATGCTTCAGATTGTGTTTCCTTTGGTGATAATCCAAATGATTTCTCAATGCTTGAATGGTGTGGACGATCATTTGCGATGTCAGATGGACATCCTGATGGACGAAAATATGCAAAAGGTATTGCAGGCCCATGTGAAGAAGATGGCGTTGCAATTATCATCGAGCAGTTGCTAGAGCTTCCCGCATAATTAATCACTGATTTTTGCTGAAGCACTATTTCGGGTAATCTCTCCCACGGAGGACTCGCATAGCGGCCGAGTGCACCGGTCTTGAAAACCGGCAGGTGAAAGCCTCGTGGGTTCAAATCCCACGTCCTCCGCTCTAAAGCCGAAACCCGCCTCAGTCACTGTGGCGGGTTTCGCATTTTTGCAGCAACTTGTGGCTGACTTCATAACCAATATGCGGGTAACCGCCTAGCGACTTCCCACTCTTGAGCGCACACTTCTCTTATTAGTTGCAGTGACCAAGGGGAGATTAAATGTCCGGAGTATTTTCTCCAACGCGCGCCAAGATAAAAGAGCGCACGCTACGAACAGATAAATGGTGGATTGAACCGCTCATAACTTTCGCAGTTCTCATCTCCTTTGTTATCTACGCAACTTTCCGCGCCTTTGAAAATGCGAACTACTTTGCAGAACCATTAATTTCTCCTTTCTATTCGCCATGTCTCTCTTCTGCATGTGTTGAAGGATCTTCACTTCTTGGAACTCCAATCGGAACAATTGCAATATTTGGATTGGTAATTTCTCCAGCGCTATTTATTTTGATCTTTCCACTTGGCTTCAGAATGACCTGTTACTACTACCGCAAGGCTTACTACCGTTCTTTCTGGATGTCTCCACCGGCATGTGCAGTTGCAGAACCTCACGAGAAGTACACCGGTGAAACTCGTGCGCCTCTCATTTTCCAGAACGCACACCGTTGGTTCTTTTATGCCGGTCTTGTCTTCAACACTCTACTTACAGTCGATGCAATTCTTGCTTTCAAGAATGCAGATGGACAGTGGGGACATATGAGCATCGGAACTCTCGTGCTCCTTGCAAATGCAACTTTATTGTGGGGTTACTCGGCTTCATGTCACACATGCCGCCACACACTCGGTGGTCGCCTTAAGCATTTCTCGAAGCACCCAATTCGTTACAAGTTATGGACGCAAGCTTCCGCTCTAAATCACTACCACCAACAATTTGCATGGGTCTCACTCTTCGGTGTTGCCTTTGCTGATATCTATGTCCGCGCGGTTGCCTCTGGTGCCATTACAAATGTCTACTTCTTCTAAAGGATGCCGGCGATGACTCTAGAAAGACATAAGTACGACGTATTGGTAATTGGCGCCGGTGGCGCTGGACTTCGCGCAGCTGTTGAAGCGCGTGAAGCAGGCCTGAGCGTTGCGATTATTTGCAAGTCTCTCTTTGGTAAAGCACACACTGTTATGGCAGAAGGTGGCGCTGCAGCTTCAATGGGAAACGTAAACGACAATGACAATTGGATGGTTCACTTCCGCGACACAATGCGTGGCGGAAAATTCCTTAACCATTACCGCATGGCAGAACTTCATGCGAAAGAAGCACCAGATCGTATTTGGGAACTTGAGACATGGGGCGCGCTCTTTGATCGCACAAAAGAAGGAAAGATTTCACAACGTAACTTTGGCGGACACGAATATCCACGCCTCGCCCACGTTGGTGACAGAACAGGTCTAGAACTTATCCGCACAATGCAGCAGAAGATTGTGCAGTTACAGCAAGCCGATGGTCGCGAATTCGGTGATATGGAATCAAGAATTAAGGTATTTGCTGAATGCACAATCACAGAAATTCTTAAAGAGAATGGAAAGATTTCTGGCGCATACGGATACTGGCGCGAGACCGGAGCAGAGATTCTCTTTGAAGCACCTGCAATTGTTATCGCAACAGGTGGCGTTGGAAAAACTTTCAAGATTACTTCTAACTCTTGGGAAGGCACTGGCGACGGCCACGCACTTGCCTTGAAAGCTGGAGCAAACCTTGTCGATATGGAGTTCTTGCAATTCCATCCGACAGGAATGGTCTGGCCGCCATCAGTACGCGGAATTCTTGTAACTGAATCTGTTCGCGGTGAAGGCGGAATCCTTACCAACAACCAAGGTGAACGCTTCATGTTTAAGTACATCCCAGATGTATTTAAAAAGCAGTATGCCGATAACGAAGCAGAAGCAGATCGTTGGTATGAAGATCAAGATAACAATCGCCGTCCGCCTGAGCTATTGCCCCGCGATGAAGTTGCTCGCGCCATTAATACCGAAGTAAAGGCAGGTCGCGGGACCGAACACGGCGGAGTATTCCTCGATGTCTCAAAGCGAATTCCTGCTGAAGTTATTAAGAAGCGCCTTCCTTCAATGTGGCACCAGTTCTATGAATTAGCTGGCGTTGATATCACTAAGGAAGCGATGGAAGTTGGCCCAACATGTCACTACGTGATGGGTGGAGTTGAAGTAGATCCAGATACTGCAGCAGCTATTGGAGTTCCCGGACTCTTTGCAGCTGGTGAAGTTGCAGGTGGAATGCACGGATCGAATCGTCTTGGTGGAAATTCACTGACAGACCTTCTTGTCTTTGGCCGCCGTGCAAGTGCAGGAGCTGCAGCGTATGTGAAGAGCGCCGGTGCGAACCCAGTTTCAGATGCTGCAATTAAATCTGCAGCCGATCGCATTGAAGCTCCATTTAGTCGCGCAGGTGGAGAGAATTCATATTCACTCCACGCCGAACTTCAGGAAGTTACACATAACTTAGTGGGCATTATTCGCACACGTTCTGAAATCGAGCAAGCGATTGCAAAGATTGCAGATATCCGCGCTCGCAGTAAGAACGTTGCAGTTGCTGGAGGACGAAAGTTCAATCCAGGATTCCACCTTGCATTCGACTTGGACAACATGTTGCTCGTTGCTGAATCAACTGCAAAGTCAGCGCTGCTTCGAGAAGAATCACGCGGCGGACATACTCGTGAAGATTTCCCTGGCATGAATAACAATTGGCGCCAGGTAAACCACATCTCAAGTTTTGATGGCAGCCAAGTCAATATCAAAGCACAACCGCTGCCAGTAATTCCGAAAGAGCTCTTTGATTTATTTGATGTGCACGAACTCGAGAAGTACATGACACCAGAAGAAATTGCGAAAGGCGGATCCAACTAATGGCACGCAAACTTAATCTTCGCATTTGGCGAGGGGATGCCACTGATGGCGGTCTCAAAGATGTACAAGTAGATGTCAATGAAGGCGAAGTAGTGCTCGACGTTATTCACCGTGTTCAAGCAACCCAGATGGGTGACCTTGCGGTTCGCTGGAACTGTAAAGCTGGCAAGTGCGGCTCTTGCTCGATGGAGATCAACGGAAAGCCGCGTTTGGCTTGCATGACACAGGTTGCTTCATTTGACGAGAATGAAACGATTACCGTTACACCACTTCGTGCTTTCCCCGTAATCAAGGATCTCGTTACCGATGTTTCTTTCAATTACAAGAAAGCTATGGAAATTCCGGCATACGAACACCCTAAAGAGCTAGCACCGGGTGAAGCACGTATGGAACAGATAGATGTTGAGCGAAGCCAGGAATTCCGCAAATGCATTGAATGTTTCTTATGTCAGAACACTTGCCACGTAATTCGCGATCATGAAGAGAATAAAAAGTCATTTGCAGGTCCACGATTCTTTATTCGCATTGCCGAACTTGATATGCACCCACTTGATATGTTGAAGAACCGCAAGCGCACCGCTCAAGAAGAGCATGGCCTTGGAATGTGCAACATTACAAAGTGCTGTACTGAGGTATGCCCCGAGCACATCCGCATCACCGATAACGCAATCATTCCTATGAAAGAGCGTGTTGTTGATATTAAGTACGATCCAGCGCGTATGTTTAGTGCAATCTTGAAGCGAGAAAAGAGAGACTAGTGATTTTAATTCGGTGGGTAGTCTTAGCATTTTCAATGTGGATTGCAACGCTGATAGTTCCAGGAATCACAATCGATGGTGGCGTAAAGACCTATCTATGGGTCGCGCTGCTCTTCGGCCTCATTAACAGTATCTTTGGATCAATAATTAAGGTGCTCACGTTTCCAGTTTCGATTGTCACCTTTGGATTGTTCATCTTCGTTATTAACGCAGCGATGTTGTCACTGACTGCTCGCTGGAGCGATAAATTGAACGTCACAGGATTCTGGTCAGCACTTTTGGCCTCACTCATCATCAGCGTAATTACTACTTTATTTAAAACCACTAAGAAGTTGGTATAAAACTGAAGTCAGTACTTCGCGTATCACTTGGGGGAGTTCTTGGCTCACTTCTTCGGTGGCAGCTGATTGAAGCGCTCCCGAGTCTTGCTCTAGGTGTCTTTATCGTTAATCAACTTGGAGTTTTGGCTGCAGGGATTGTTGCCTATCGAGTAACGGCATCTGATGATCAAAAACTATTTTGGATCACTGGTTTTGCAGGTGGTTTCACAACACTTTCCTCGCTGGCATTTATATTGCATAGCTCTGATTTACTTAGTGGGCTAATTTATTCAGCGCTTTCATTCACTTGTAGCTTTGCAATCTTGACTCTGTTACGAAAGAGTGCAAAGAAGTGAGAGTTTCATTTTTTATTCTTGGTGCCGCAATCGGCGCTCCACTTCGATACTTAATTGATAAGTATTTTCGTACCAAGTATGTATTCCCAATAGGAATACTCATAGTCAATGTTGTTGGCTCATTTATATTGGGTTACACGCAAACAAATTATTTTGTCATGGGATTCTGTGGAGCATTTACCACTTGGTCGGCCTTTATGTTAGATGTCGATCGTGGACTGCCATTTCGCAGGCGCACAGTAATTAATATTGCTCTTACTTTCGGACTCTCTATTGCTGCAGTCGCAGCAGGTTTTGCACTAGCGTCCTAAGATTCGTTTCATCCACTTTTCGATTTCATCTGGATGACGCGGAATGTCCTCACTTAAGTTACGGCATCCATCTGCTGTAACCATCACATCATCTTCGATACGAATTCCAATTCCTCGATATTCAGGTGCAAATAGCTCATCATCTGGCTGGATGTAGAGACCGGGCTCAACAGTGAGAACCATTCCTTCTCGAAGTGGTGCATCGAGATACATCTCTTTACGCGCTTCTGAACAATCGTGTACATCAAGACCCAAGTGGTGACTAACACCATGCAGAGTCCAACGACGATGCAGACCAACTTCTGGTTTTAATGATTCTTCAGCAGTGACAGTGAGCACGCCCATATCTGCAAGCCCTTTAGCGAGGACTTCTTGGCAGGCTCTATTTATCTCTGAAAAGAGAACACCAGGTTTGATTGCGGCAAAGCCA
>Ga0114960_10004349_pt1 | contig 10631 bp, 19 predicted proteins | sample C_130625_MF_Meta_FD_92637 | JGI IMG/M metagenome (GOLD analysis project Ga0114960, IMG submission 92637) | Freshwater microbial communities from Lake Croche, Canada to study carbon cycling - C_130625_MF_MetaG | ecosystem: Environmental > Aquatic > Freshwater > Lake | place: Lake Croche, Canada...
AAAAAAAATTAGCTGATATATTTTTTAAAAAAATAAATTATATAAAAAAAAATTACGCTAAAAAAACAATTATAAAAATATAAATTACGAAAAAGAAAAAAAAAGAAAAAAAATGATATTAACATTAAAAGAATTAAATGAATTATATTACGCATTAATTATTGCTGATAAAAGTGGAAATTTTACAGATCATAAGATTAATCGAGATTTACGAATAAAATTACAAGAAGAAATAAATAATCACAATTTAAATGAAGTAAATTAATTTTCAATCACAAATAAAACAAAACAAATGGAAAACACAGATGAAGTTCTTAATGAAGAACAAAAAAATGACAAGAATTATTTATTCGTTGGTAATTGCCGAGCAAGAACCAATAAATGGAAAGTTGAAGAAATCAATTTAGGGTTTAGTGGCGATCATTTAAAAATAATGATTGACAACCTGAACGAAAAAGGATGGGTCAATATAGCCATGAGAATAAATAAGTCAGGAAGTAGATATATGTATATTGTTAATCCAATTATGCCTGACGAAGCTAATAATGAATAACAATAAGGATTTACAACAATATTATGATGAATTATTAAAAAGATCATATCATAGGGATCATATCCCTAATGAGGAACAAATATTGTTGAAGATAGCTGGCAATAATATTGGAAGTTTACAAAATTATGTAATTATTTCTGGTCTCCCTAAAAGCGGAAAGAGTACATTTACTACTAGTATAGTAGCTAGTTCATTTAATACTTATGATATTTTTGACATTAAATTACAGACCTTGCCCGAAAGAAGCAAGGTCTGTTACATTGATACAGAAAGTAGTGAATATGATTTTTATGCACATATGAATAGAATAAAAAAAATAGCTAAATTAAATTACATTCCTTCAAATTTTAATGCATTTTGTTTAAGGAAAGATGATCCACCTAGTATAAAAATTATGATTGACGCATATCTCGAAAATAATAAAGATTGTTCAGTAATAATAATAGATGGTTTATTGGATTTATGCATGAACTACAATGATGAAGTTGAATGTAGAAAAGTAGTTAATTGGTTAAAGCATATTACTACAGTTTATAATTTATTAGTCATAGGAATTTTGCATACTGGCAAAAGAGACGGTCAAACATTAGGTCATTTAGGTTCAAATACTGACCGATGGGCACAAAGTACATTAGAAGTGAAAAAAGATTTAGAGGGGTTCTTCGAACTTACGCCACGTTTTTTGCGTAGTAGTAAAAACTTTGATCCAATAAAGATAAAATATGATGAATTTGAAATGGAATATAGCAGAGTAGATGACTTCAAAAAAATATATAAAGAAAAGAAAGAAATAGATTTTAATAAATATTCTGATACTGATCACGAAAATTTATTAAATAAATTATTTGTTAATACTAAAGAATTTATATATGATGATTTAATAAAAATTATTAGTAAAATAGATGATAGAGGAATTAATAACACTAAAAGTTATATAAAATTCCTAAAAGATAAAAATTATTTAAATAAAACTGAAAACAATTTATATTATGACGCAAGGTGCCCTTTTTGAATTTAATTTGGATGAAAATAATATGCCAGATGACGATACAGAGATATTTCCTGCAATAATTTATTTTAGCAAAGATGAACACGCTGAATTTAAAAAAGAATTAAAAATTGCAGTACAAAGATTATATCCTGATACATACGAAAAAGAAAACGGAAGTAATGCATTATTAAAATTATTAAAAATTTATAATTATGAAAAAACAACAATTTAAAAGAATTTTAACTGATCAACAAGCAGAAAAATTAAAAGGTAAATATTTAGACGAAAGTTATGGAAGATTTATCATAGATGAAGATATGGACGGTTATGATATGAAAGGAGATTTATTATTTCGTTTTCGTAAAAAAATTATTCCTGAAGATATTTTAGAATCAGGATATAAAGCATTTAATAAGTCAATTAAGGCAACTACTAGTAGAGGTAACGCAAGTGGCGGTTATTTTAATAGGATACGAAAAGACGGTACAACAAGTGATTTTAAAGTCAGCAATGCAGTGGAAAGCGGAAACGTAGGGTTTATGGATGCAAAAGATGGCGTAGGCACTAATAATTTTTGTCGTAAAACAAGTTTTGCTTCTGAGCATTTTGAAGAATTTAAAAAAGGAGTACCCTTCGTAAAATATATCAGTGATTTATATAAAGAACTTTGCCCTAATCAATGGGAAATACAAAATAAATATGCATTAGCCACAAATAGAAATTTTATTATTAAAGATACTGTATTTACAACAGTTACTGTAAATAAAAACTTTAGAACAGCGTTACACAAAGATAGTGGAGATTTAGAAAGCGGATTTGGTAATTTAATAGTTTGGGAAAATGATACTTATGATGGAGGTTATTTTTTATTACCAGAATGGGGAATATTGATTAATATAAAAAAATGTGATATGCTTTTTGTTGATGTACATAAATGGCATTGTAATACTGATTATAAATTAAAGAACAAAGAAAAAGATATGTTACGTATAAGTTTTGTCATGTATTACAGAGAGTATATGTATCGATGCCCTAGTCCAACAGAGGTTTTAATAGATTTAAAAAATAATTCATTAGGATATAAAACTTTATAATATGTTAAAATATACTTTTAAAAACAATATTTTCATACCTACAAAAGGTAGAAGTGAAAAGTGCATAACAGCTGATTTATTTAATCAACATTTATGGTCAGTAAATTTAGTAGTTGAACCACAAGAATGGTATCAATATCATAAAAAATATCAAGATTTACATAATATTATTGTTCTTCCTGAAAATGATTTAGGAATAACTTATGTTAGAAATTTTATAAAAAAATTTGCAATTGATAATGTTCCACAAAAATATTTTTGGATGATTGATGATGACGTAAAATTCCACGAAGTAATAAATAAAAAAGTTAAACCAGCAAAAGATTTAAATTTTTTAGATAAATTAACTAATCCTAATAATGTCAAATATGCACAAATAGGATTTGAATATCAACAATTTGCATGGAGTCAAGAAAAAGAATTTTCAGAAAATTCTTATTGCGATGTAGCTGTAGCAATAAATTTGGAATTAACAAAAAATATTTGGTACGATGAAGCAGTGCAATTAAAAGAGGATAGAGATTTTACAATGCAATGTATTCAGTCAGGTAATAAAACTATACGTTACAATAGTTTTTGTATTTCTTGCCCTACGAATGGCAGTAACGATGGTGGATTAAAACAAGTTTACCAACAAAAAGGTAGAGAAATTGAAGCATGTGAAAATATGCGAAAAAAGTGGGGAGAAAATATTTGCAATATTCAAATAAAAGATTCTGGACGCACTGATTTAAAAATTCATTGGAAGAATATTACATCAGGACAAAAATCATTATTTTAAGAAATTTGCAAGTACTTTTTTAAGGTACTTGCAAAATCTTATATTTACTACCATTTCACCTTTTAACAACACGAATATCTTTTATTTTATGGAAAATACAAAATTTTTTACAATTATTTTTTTCAATAATGAAAAAAAAGCTTTCAAATATAGAAATATTCAGAATAATCAAGTGAGTATTAGCAAATTTATCTTATTTGCAATCACTAAAAACGTGGTAGAAATGAATTTTTATGATAAAAATACTAAAAAATTCATCAAAAAAATAGTTTTTTAAAGGTGTTAAAAGGTATTCCAGAACGATTTTATAGAACGATTTTAATTGCTGTTCCGAACGATTAGATATACGTGGAACGAAAGAACCCCTTATAACTATAGTTATAAGGGGTTACTTATATCATTCCACACATTATATCTTTTTTTTAAAATTAAATTTTTTTATTTCAGATTAAATTTGTAAATTGTGGTGTATTTTACAAATGCACCTTTTAACACCTTTGTAAAAAAAGCATAATAGCAATGAAAAATTTGTGGATATTAACAACTACGATAATTGGATATATCATATACAAAAAATATGTTTTATCAAAAACTACTACTGTCTTTTTTAAGACAATAGATTTTTCATCAATGAGCTTTTTGTCGCCTACCATAAACGTAGTAGTTCAAATAAATAACCCAACTGATATTACTGCAACTATTCAAAATATAAAAGGAGATTTATATCTAAATAATATTTTTATAGGAAATGTAATAGGCATTACACCTACTACATTAGCCATAGGAAGTTCTAATTTGAAAATACCAGTAACGTTATCATATAGTGGTGTATCTGCATTAATTAAAGGAATGGGAACAGGTGGATTAAATTTAAAATTTGAAGGTAGCATGATGGTTGATTTAATTACTTTACCGCTAAATTTTGAATATCACGTATGATGATAAATAAAGATATGGTGTTAAAAAAATTAGCACCATTTACAAATTATAAAAAAGTATTAATTGAAGATCAGAATACTAATGATATAATAAAAGGTATTTTAAACAATCATGAAATTTATCAAAATGAATATGATAAAATAAGTGAAATGTTTATTGGGGATAATGAAGTAGAAACGGCAAATAATATTTTTAAATTTTTAAAACAAAATGTCCCATATTATATTGAACCAATTGAAAAGCAAACATTAAGAAGTCCATCTGCTATTTTATCAATGAGAAATAATAATGGTAAAATACTTGGTGCTGATTGTAAATCTTATGCAACTTTTATTAATGGTATTATTAGTTCATTAAATAGGAAAGGAATATTTAATGTGCCATTATCATATAGGTTTGCGAGTTATAGATATGATACCAAAGAACCACAACATGTTTTTTCTGTATTATATCCAGGTTCAGAAAACGAAATTTGGGTTGATCCAGTATTAAATGAATTTAATCAAAAGAAACAACCAGTTTATATAAAAGATAAAAAAATTAAAATGGCACTAATTGCAATGTCTGGAACACAAAATCAATCAACGGCATCTTTACAAGAAATGCAAGATTACCGTGATAAATTAGTAAGTTTAAAAAACAAATATTTGAATAATGGTGTAATTACACCAGGTAGTGAAGAAGAAAAACAATATATTATGGCAATTGATAAAGTAACAAAATGCATACAAAATGCAAGTATTTCTGGTGTACCATCAATATCTGGTGGATCTGTTGGTTTTGATTGGGGTAGTTTAGTAACAACATTAGTTGATACAGGTGCTTCATTAGTAAAAGCAAATAATCAACCACAATTATCTAATCAATATGGTGGTTATGGAAGTCAATATTATAATCAAAATATGCCCACACAACAAACTCAATCAAGTGGTATTAATATGAATACTATTTTATTATTAGGTGCTGGTGGTTTAGCATTATATTTTATATTAAGAAAAAAATAATGTCATATCATAAAAACTATATTGGTTACAATAGTCTAACTCCTAATAAAAGAATTGGAGTACCAGGTGCAGTTACATTAGCAACAGGTGGTGCTGCTTTTCCAATAACTGCCGTTATTGATGTAGCATTAGCAGTATTACCAGTATTAGTTCCTTTTGTTGCAAATGCTTTTAAGCATCCAGCGAGGGATGCAAATAAATTAATAGATGGTATAAAGCCAGAATTATCTAGGCTTGATCCAAGAGGAAGATTAGCATTAGTTTTGGCAACAGCTGAAAAAATACCAAATAGTGCAAGAGATGTAAGAGCCGAAAAATTGTTATTATGGTATAAAAATAATTATCCAAATGATTATAAAAGTTTATCATTTGAAGATAAAGCATACTATAATAAAGTATTAGGTATTAAAATGCAAACTGAAGCAGACGGTAACGGATTTTATGCTAATTCACAAATGGCAATGTTTACAAATAATGAATTAAATTATAATGCATCAACAATAGAAAAAGGAACAAATGTAGTAAATAAATTAGTAACAAATATATCTAAAAGTCCAAGTTCATTGTTGTTATATGGTGGAATAGGATTAGGATTATTATTAATATTAAAAAATAGATAATGACAGCAGCACAAAAAAAAGTAGCAGCAAATTTTAAAAAAGCAATAGCGTATCGGAAACAATACGGATGTACTTTGAAAGAAGCATTTGAAAAAGTTTATGGTAAAAAAACTACTACTACAAAAAAATCTGCACCCAAAAAGAAAACTATAGGTCAATCAAATATACCTAAAGCTACTACAAAACTTGCTGAAAGATTGTGGGATAATAGAAACAAAAATTTTCAAGATGAATTTCAATTATCAATTGAAGATTTAATGGATAGTGGAAAATATTTAGGGTATAGTTATCATCATACTAGAGCTGCTATTTTAAGCATAGTTAAAGAGATTATAACATTTAATATGGAAAATTATTAAAATAAAATAAATGAAATTAACAAAAATAAAAAAGAAATTAACAGCTTCAACAAAAAGTATGTTAACAAAATTGAAGAAGAAACGAAGTGCTGTTAAGAAAAAAGTAGCAAAAAAGAAAACAATAAAAAAAAGAGCTACTAAAATAAGACAAAATAAAGTAAAAGTTCAGAAAAATAATATGAGCGGTATACCTAATTTTAAAAAAAATCTTTTAATTGATTATGGTAAAATAATTCAAAAACAAAAAGAATTAGAATTTGGAATAGTTTCAAATCAAAGAATATTAAAAGTTCCAGGTCAACCTAAACACCAAAAAGATAATGCGAGAAAATTAATAAAATTATATAAACTTTTATTAAGTGAAAATAAAACACATGCTGCTCAATTAAAAAAACTTTTGTAATATATGTATCAAATTTTACCATATACAAAAAATAAAGCAAAACAATTAAAAGTAATTGTTGAGCCTAGTACAAAAAAAACTAAAAAAATTGATGTATATGATTATGATGGATATTTTATAACTAGTATTGGAGCAAATGGTGCAATGGATTATCCATTATATTTAAAACATTTTGGTAAAGAAGTAGCTAATGAAAGAAAAAGATTATATAAAATTAGGCATAAAAAAGATTTATCAGTAAAAGGAACAGCTGGTTATTATGCTTATAAATTATTATGGTAATAAAAAAACTTTTGTAATTAATAAAAAATAAAAAACAAATAAAATGGCAAGAAGAAAAAGAGCAACTAAAAGACGTACAACTCGCAGACGCAGAATGTCTGGTGTAGGCGCAATGGGTAGTCAAGTAACTAATGCAATTTATACAATTGCTGGTGCAGTGGCTGCTGGAGCAGTTAACAAATTTTTACCAACTACAATGAATGACAAGTTAAAAGCTGCTGTTCCAGTAGTAGTAGGAATTATGTTACCTAAATACTTGAAAGGAAATATTGGTGCTGGAATTGGTGCTGGTATGGTAGCTGCTGGTGGACTAAAATTAGTACAATCATTTGGTATCTTAAATGGTATTCCTAATGATTATAGTTCTTATCAAACACCAGCAATTTCTGGTTCATATAATAATGCTGGTTTAGTAGATACTAGCTATATGACACCATCAATTGCAGGAATGGATGAGGTAAATTGTTAATATAACACATTTAACCTTTAATAAAATTATTAATAAAAAAAATAAATAACAATGGCAACTCAAATGGGGCAAAGAATGGTCTTCGAAAATGCAAAAGCATTAGTAAGAGGTCTTGGATATAGCGTAGATCAAGCAGTTTTAACACAATCTTATTTACGTTCAGAAGTAGCTTTATCTACTTCAATAGCTAACTATCATTTACCGGTATTAGTTAACGACACACAAAATGGTGCAGTTCGTGTAAACGAAAAACGTCTTAATTTGCAAGATATTTTTGTAACAAGCGAATTAGCAGTATTAATAGGAATTGGTGCTGGTACCAGTACTAAAGCTAAATTATATACATATGCTAATAGTACTGATTTTACTTCTACTTCTGATGATGATTTATGGAGTATTTATAACGGGTCATTAAATTTAGCAATAAACAATCAACAAGTATTACCAGCTTGGGATGTTTATCGCCATTGGATGGTACCACAAACTCAAGGTGGTGTAGGTATTACTGCACAAACAGTATTTCCTGTTGATCAAAATAATGCTAGTGATGATGCATTTTATCCTGTTGAGCCAGGTATTGTAATGAATGGTGCTGCAAACATTAATTTCCAATTAACTGCAAATGGTGCGCCCGCAACAATTACAACAAATAGTTTTATCTGTGTAATTCAACGTGGAATATTATTACAAAACGTTACAACAGTTAAGTAAAAATATGCATTGGCGATGCAAAACGCTACTGCCAGCCGTCAGTAACTACGGCTATTTTTTAAATTTTTAAAAATAAAAGTATGCGTATTAAAAGATACCAAGCTGTTGAGATTAATGTGCCAAGTGGAAGTACACTAACTTTCTTTTCTTTCACAGATCAACCACAATTGCGAAATGCAAAAATTCAGGGTATTCAAGTATATACACCTACTGCAATAACAAAAACTCCTTTATCTGGTGCTACACCCGTAACATTAGCAGATTTGAAGCAGTCATTTTTAACGTTGTATCAAGGTGATTTACAAATAATATATAGATTGCCATTATTAGCATTTAATAATGTGCAAGATTTAACGAGTCCAAGTGTGTGGGAATTACCAGAAATGAATGATATTGATATTTCGTGGACAAAAAGTAGTGTTACAACTGCAGCTGCATTGGCAACAACTGGTGTAACTTATAGTTTCGGAATTTATTATTATTTATAATTTTATTATAATGGGTACAAATAAAGCCTGGTGTACAGGAACAAATGCTTTAATGGACTGGTTTAATGATAATGCTGAAACGCCATACTATTCTGTATGGCGTGGACGCAATTTATCATTTAGTTGGAATAATGATGATATTGAAGCTGGTAGAAATAAACTACAAAATGACATAAATTTTGCTGAACAAAATAATGTCACTGAAGTTTTGACTATTAAATTACACCCTAAAAAAGATAAATTATTCATTACTGATAAAAGTCCAGTTTATGCTAGTTTAGATTTTAGACCAGCACAATTAGAACAACCAGTATACGGTATAGGAGCTTACAATGGTAATAATGCTAATAATAATTATGCTATAGAAAAGATAATGGAAAAATTATCATTATTAGAAAATAAAATAGCAGAATCAGATTTAGAAGAAATTGATGAAATTCCAGAAAATCCAATAAATGCCATGTTACAAAATATGGCTGCTAATCCACAAATTCAAGAAGCATTAATTACTGGTTTATTAGGCATGGTAAGTGGTTTTTTAAATAATAGACCTACAACAAGTGTAGCTGGTATTAATGAAGTAAATGAAGAAGCTATATTAATATTAGAACGTCTTATTAAAAAGGGTGTAAATATTAATCATTTAAGAAAATTAGATGAAATGTCAGATACTAAATTACAAAGTTTATTAATAATGTTATAATGGCAATAGATAAAAATACACAAAAACTTTTATTATATACTGCAATTGGTGGTGGTGCTTATTTTTTAATATTAAAACCATTATTAATTAAATTAGGTATTATAAAAAGTCCCTTAGAAATACAACAAGAACAATCCCAGCAACAAAATATTAATAATTATATAAATACTGCATTAAATACACAATCGCCAACTAAAACTAAAGGAGAATGGCAAATTATAGCAGACCAAATATATAACGATTTAAAATTTAGCGGTATTGCAGATAATAAAGAAGATGCTGGGTATCAAGTTTCTAGAGTTCAAAATGATTCTGATATAGCAACTTTATTACAAGTATTTGGAATGAGGCAAGAAAGTTTTTTTGGAATTAATACTGGTGGATTAAAAAATTTACCGCAATTTATTATTAGTAATTTAAGTTCAAGTGCTGTTCAAAAAATTAATGATAATTATGCTAGAAAAAAAATTAAATTTAGATTTTAAATTATGAAAAATAAACATACAATATTATTATTGGGAATTGGTTTATATTATTTATTATATAAAATGTATTCTAAAAAAAGTAACGTAATTACTAAATCTAATTTAATACAACAAAAATTAAATCCAGATGATTATTTAAGTCAAGATCATAATATTAAAACTGATATACCAAAACAATTTTTAGTAGATAAAGTAAATATTTCAGAAAATGCAGTTATACCAAATACTTATCAAACATTTTATGTAAAACCTACTAATAAAGATATTGAAGAATCAAAAACTTATCAAACATATTATGGTGCTATTAAAGACATTAAATTAAATAATATACCTAATACTTATCAGACAATTTATTCTAAAAATATTAAAATTGGTGTAACAAATAAACCTGGTATTAAAGGCATTTCAACAAAAGTTCCTTGTACTTGCTAACACATTTCACCTTTAAAAAAAAATATATGAGCAATATTGAATTAAAAGCTGGTTTTATTGAATATAATGTCAATTTTATAACATATGATAGTAATGGATTTATAACAAGTAATTGCAATAGTATTGCATTTATTAATTATGGCACTAATCAAGCTAAAATTGAAAGTGTTATATTGCAACAAGGTCAAAGTTTAACAATAGACGGCAATGCTGGTGAATTAATAAATAAACAATTCCTTTTAACATTTAGTGGTAGTGGATATAATAATTTAGTAACTATTAAGAAAAACTATTTATAAAATGAGCAATATTGCAGT
>Ga0114960_10004351_pt1 | contig 10626 bp, 8 predicted proteins | sample C_130625_MF_Meta_FD_92637 | JGI IMG/M metagenome (GOLD analysis project Ga0114960, IMG submission 92637) | Freshwater microbial communities from Lake Croche, Canada to study carbon cycling - C_130625_MF_MetaG | ecosystem: Environmental > Aquatic > Freshwater > Lake | place: Lake Croche, Canada...
CGTCCAAATCTTTGGGTCGCATCCCGTCTTCCTTGCAACCGGCAATGAACCACTGCAATTGCTTGGGTGGAAAGCGCTCATCGTCCACAGCATGTTGTTTGCACAAACGCTTGATGGCTGACAACTGGTCTTGCGTGTCCAAAATTTGGAAAGTTTGCGGCAAGTTGGCCATTTTGTAATGGGCCCGCAAAAACCGGTTGCACAGGCCATGAAAAGTGCCAATCCACATGCCCCGAACATTGACTGGCAGCATGGCCTGCAATCGCAGCATCATCTCTTTGGCGGCCTTGTTGGTAAAGGTCACCGCCAGCACGCCGCCCGATCCCACTTGGGAAGTCTGTAATAACCAAGCGATTCGGGTGGTCAATACCCGGGTTTTACCAGACCCCGCCCCTGCCAAAATGAGGGCCGATTCAGAGGGAAGCGTGACAGCCCTCAATTGCTCGGGGTTCAGGTTGCTTAATAGGGGCGTTTGGTCATGCATCCCCCGATTGTAGAAACTCCTGAAGCCTGGTTTTGAAATTGCAAAACAAAACGGGTAGAATCAGCCACCGGGCCCAAGATTCTTGCGCCCGGTTTTTTTTGCCCAAAAAACGGCACTCAAAACCGGCCAAGCCAAGCGCTCACTCGTTCTTTCAACGATCCTTTTGGAGCTTGGTTAAATGGAAATTTTTGATTACGACAATATCCTCTTGCTGCCCCGCAAATGCCGCGTGGAAAGCCGTTCTGAATGCGATGCCAGCGTTGAGTTAGGTGGCCGCAAGTTTCGTCTTCCGGTGGTTCCTGCCAACATGAAGACGGTGGTGAACGAAAAGATTTGTACCTGGATGGCGCAAAACGGTTACTTCTATGTCATGCACCGCTTCGACTTGGACAATGTTCAATTCGTTCGGGATATGCACGCCAAAGGCTTGTTCGCTTCTATCTCTTTGGGCGTTAAGGGCCCTGATTACGAGACGGTCAATCAATTGGTGGTCGAAGGCCTTACGCCGGAATACATCACCATCGACATTGCGCACGGCCATGCTGAGAGCGTGCACAAGATGATTCAAACCTTGAAAGAAAAATTACCCAAGGCCTTCATCATTGCTGGCAATGTGGGGACACCCGAAGCCATTATTGATTTGGAAACCTGGGGCGCCGATGCCACCAAAGTGGGCATTGGCCCTGGCAAGGTTTGCATCACCAAACTGAAAACTGGTTTTGGTACCGGCGGCTGGCAGTTGTCGGCGCTCAAATGGTGTGCTCGCGTAGCCACCAAGCCCATCATTGCCGACGGCGGCATCCGTGAGCATGGCGACATTGCCAAGAGCATTCGATTTGGCGCCACCATGATCATGATTGGCTCTATGTTGGCTGGCCACGAAGAGTCGCCAGGCGCCACTGTCGAGTTGGACGGCAAGCTCTACAAAGAGTATTACGGCTCAGCCTCTGACTTCAACAAGGGCGAGTACAAACACGTTGAAGGCAAGCGCATTTTGGAACCTATCAAAGGTCATTTGGCCAGCACCCTGATTGAAATGGAACAAGACACCCAAAGCTCCATCAGCTATTCAGGCGGTACCAAACTGATGGACATTCGCAAGGTGAACTATGTCATTTTGGGCGGCGACAACGCTGGCGAACATCTTTTGATGTAATTCGTGCAAATCAAGGCACAATTCAATTCTATTTTTATTCACTCAACAGGTGTTATTGATGAAACGTCGTGAACTCCTTCAGGCTGGTGCAAGCATCGCAGTGCTTCCCGCACTGGCACAAGCGCAAGACAAATACCCCAGCAAAACCATCACTTGGATTTGCCCCTACGCTGCAGGCGGCAATGCAGACTCTAGGTCTCGCCAGGTGGCCAAAGCCATGGGCACCATCTTGGGTCAAAGTATCATCATCGACAACAAAGCAGGCGCAGGCGGCAATATCGGCACAGAAGCCATTGCGCGTGGCAAGCCCGATGGTTACACCATTGGCATGGGCAACTTTGCGCCTTTGGCGGTGAATCACGCCTTGTTTAAAAAGCTCAACTTTGACCCCTTCAATGACATCGTGCCCATTGGCTTGATTGAAAAGGGACCACTCATTTTGATGGTGCGAAATGACTCTCCCTACAAGTCTGTCAAAGACATCGTGGCAGCGGCCAAAGCCAATCCAGGCAAACTCAGCTACGCCTCAGGTGGTATTGGCGGGTCACACCATCTGAGCGGTGCCTTGCTCGAACACGCAGCAGGGGTTGACATGATTCACGCCCCCTACAAAAGTGGCTCCGCTGGCGCAACCGACCTTATGGGTGGACAAGTCAACATGATGTTTGAACAAATGTACTCAGCAATGCCCGCCATCAAGGGCGGTCGTCTGCGTGCCTTGGCCATTACCAGCAAAACCCGCTCTCCGCTTCTGCCCGATCTGCCAACCATGGCCGAACAAGGCTACGGCGAAGTTGAAGTGCAAAATTGGCAAGGTCTGGTGGGACCCAAGGGCATGCCTGTAGATTTAGTGAGATTGCTTAACGCGGCATTGAACAAAGCCTTGCAAGATCCCGAAGTGAAAGAAAAAATCTTGAGCCAAGGCAATGAAATGGGGGGCGGCACACCCGAACAATTCGCAGCGCTCATCAAAGCAGAGGCACCACGCTGGGGTAAAGTGGTTCGCGACGCGAAAATTGAACCTGAATAAAGTCGATTGTGTTCAGGCGCTGAGATTCTCAAACTCAGGCTTGAAGCAACTGCTTCATCAAGGCACTCAAACGAGTGCCTTTTTTTGTGAGCTCAGTCACGATGCTGAAGTGGTTTAGCCCGGCCAAGTCTTCGCACACGGGAACTGTACGCGGCCCCCAAGTTTGGTGAATCAAACGGTTGTGGCGCAAAAATTCTGGGCTTTCATCACCACCTGCCACCGTGTACAAAACACCCTTACGGGGTCGTGGCCACAAAGCCGGACTGGCCATGCGTGCATGCTTTGATGTGAGCTTCAATGAGTCTTGAAGAAATGGCGTGTTGCGAAGTGGTGTGAGATCGTACAAACCAGAAATGGACAGCGCCTTTTGAATCCAATGTGCAGGGATATTGGCATCAAGGCTTTGCCAATTGCAAGCCAACAGCATGGCCGCCAAATGGCCGCCAGCTGAATGCCCAGCCACAGTGACATTCGTTGGGTTGCCACCGAAGTGCTCAATGTTTTGCCAAGTCCAAGCCATCGCTTTAACCATCTGGTGTGCAATGTCTGGAATGGTCACAGGCAATTCGGCTGTACCAGGACACAATGCATAGTTCACTACCACCACACAAGCACCCATGTCATGCAAGGGCGGCGCCACAAAGGAGTGATCTGCTTTGTCAAGGCTGCGCCAGTAACCGCCATGAATAAACACCACAACAGGCGCATGGGGCTTGCTGGCCGGAAAAATATCCAACGTTTCATTGGGGCCATCACCATAGGCAATGTCAAGCTTGCACTTGAGCGCATGGCGCGCATCGGCTGACGTTTGAGCCCAATGTGAAAAATGTGCGGCATGGTCTGGCACCAATGCACGGTTGTTGTACATGCTGTCGAACCAAGCTGCTTTTTTTGCACTCATGACCATTCCTGATTAAATTTTCATTTCCAATCGAACCTGAACATTTTGCCAATTTCGAGTGTTGGTGTTGGCCGTTTCTGAGAACCCATTACCAATGTAAGTTGTCCCCGTGAAGTAATTACGCGGGGTGAGGTTGCTAATCGTGACACGCAAAGCTGTAGCAGGCGAAAACTTCCACAGGCCGTATACATCAACGACCCGCTTAGAGCCCTGATAAACCCACTGCTGCTCTGTTCTGCGAGTGGTGTAGTCAGGGTTGATATTGATGTTGCCGCCTAAGGTAAGAGGAATGGATCGAATGCGGTAATCGCCACCTAAGTTAGCCGTCATGCTAGGTTGCTGATCCAAGCGATTGTTAGGACCCATCACATCCAACACTTTAGATCCAAAGAAACTCAAGTTGCTTCGAACATCCACTGCTGGGGCGGCTTCCCAGACTTGGTTCAAACGAAACTTGGCTTCCAACTCAAGACCTTGCGTAATAGCATCTCCCACGTTTTGGGGACTAGAAACAAAGCGACGCTGACCTGGTGCCCACACTGTGTCATAACGCTCGCTGGTGACGTAACGAATTAAATCGCTGATGTTGCGTCTAAACAAATTGGCACTCAAGACGCCACCCTCAGCCAAAAACCGCTCAACGGCAATGTCAACGCCAGTTGCCAATTCAGGCTTCAAGCCAGGGTTGCCAATTCGATCGGGACGGGTTGGACTATTGGCTTCGCGAGACAATGCCGTTCTGGCGACCAGATTGAACAAGGTAGGCGTTTTATAACTGCGCGTGAGGCTCATGCGAACTTGATCACGGCTCTCTGGAATTGGTTTCCACACAGCATGGAAAAGAGGTGTCAGAACACTGCTCTTGTTGCGTTTTTCGCCCTCTTCGTTATTGCCTTCAGTCAGAATGCTTTCATAGCGGATGCCCGCATGCGCGCTCCAATTGGGATTGACCGTCCATTCATCTTGTGTGTAGATGGCCCAGCGCTGCGTGCGAGCGCGCATGTTGCCGGCCTCATCAGAAACCTCTGCAATGGCCTCTTCTGTTCTGCGCACCCCTTCCAATTCAAGACCACTGACAAACTGGTGGCCATTGGCTAAAACTTGCGTGAGTTTGCCGTTCCAAGATTGCGACAAATCTTTGAAACTTTGCGACTCTTCCATGGTGTTGAGCAAGCCTGTCGAACCCAGGGCCACTTGGTTAAATCGGTATTTGTAGTGCGATTCACCCAAGCCAAACTTAAATTCAAATCTGTCGTCTGCTGAGAAGCGCTGGTTCCATTGACCATTCAATCGTGTCATCACGAAGCGGCTGTTGTTGGTGGTATTGGCCGAATCGGAAGCAAAAGGCTGTTGAATGCCATTGATAGATTTGTTTTCAGTGAGGTCCACACGCCCCGCACTGCTGAATTCTGAATACACCATGAAGGGCATCAAAATAAGCGCCTTGCCTTCTTCGCCACGCCACATGAGTCTGGCGTTGGCGTTCATACCTTGGCGCTGCCCCAAGTTCATGATGTGACGCTCTCGGTGGGAAGACCATGCGGGCATCCGTCCGTCTGCGTCAACGCTGGAATCGGTGAAGGTTGTATTGTCTTCAGGCCGCCATGAATTCATGGCAGACACAGTGAGGGTGCCGTTCAAAGGCTCAGACTTGAGGTTGTGAACCCAGTTCAAACCTTCTGAGCGATGTCCATTTTCAAAGGCGCTGCCGACTTTCAAATCATCTGGGTTGGCTCGCTGACCTTCGCGCAAAATGATGTTGATGGTGCCGGCAATGGCCCTTGCACCTGTCTCGGCCGTTGGCGCACGCAAAATTTCTACTTTCTCCACCATCTCGGGCGTCAAGGACTCTATGGAAAAACCGGGTGGAACGCGTTGTCCGTCCAAAAGGATCTGGGTATAGCCACCACCTAAACCTCGCATGCGGATAGCTCCGCCCCTCCCTGGTGCGCCTTGAATGGTGACACCGGGGAGGCGCTTCAAAACTTCACCCAAGGTGCCATCCCCTTGTTTATCCAGCTCTTCTCGACCAATCACAATTTTGGCCGCTGTGGATTGCCGACGCTCTTCCATGGTGTTGTCGCGATTGCTTTTGATTTCGACGCGGCCCATGTCTTGAACAGGTGCATTGGCGGGTGGTGTTGTTTGAGCCCACCCCCAAGGGGAAATAAATGACAAAACGGCTAGCGCAACGGGTGTTTTGAGTTTCATCCCTGTATTTTGACAGGGGAATGTAAAGAATTTATTTCGGGTAAACCTCGCCCGACAAACTGACGGGTTTCTGTGCAACCCAAAGGTCTTATTCGCCAGATTTGAACAAAGCCGCCACCTTGCGCTTAGGCTTGATGTTGGCAGAAATACCTGTGCGGGAAGCCGTCGTCTTGGGCGACGCTTCCCAAGATGCAGATGCAGCCTGCTCTATGCTGGGTGCCTCGTAGGGCTTCTCAAAGAAGGGGTCTCTGGACACTTGCGCGGGCCTGAAACTGCTGCGACGGTCGCGGGGGGCCTCTTCTTCACGGCGCCGCTCAAAGCCACGCTCAGGCCTTCTGTCTTCTCGGCGATCGTCACGTCGCTCTTCCCGCCTAACTTCGCTGACATTGCCTCGAGAACGGTCTTCATCCAAGGGGTAGTTTTCCACTTGAAGTTTGGTTTTGATGAACTTTTCAATGTCGGCGACCAAGCGCATGTCGGACGGTGAGACCAAGGTCACAGCCAGCCCAGAGGCGCCAGCACGGCCTGTGCGGCCGATGCGGTGCACGTAATCTTCAGCATTGAAGGGCACGTCAAAATTGAACACAGCAGGCACATCTTTGATGTCGAGACCGCGGGCTGCCACATCGGTACAGACCAACAAGTCGACTTCGCCTTTTTTGAAGGCCTCAAGCGCTTTGAGGCGTTCATCTTGTGACTTGTCGCCATGCAATGCTGTGGTGACCAGACCCTCGCGCTCAAGAGAGCGCGCCAAACGGGCGCAACCCAATTTGCTGTTGACAAAGATGAAGGCTTGTTTGATGCCGCGCTCTTTTAAAACGGCTTTCACAACCCTGCGCTTGTCGTCATCTTGCGCACTGTAAAAACGTTGCTCTACCGTGGAAGCTGTTTCGTTGGGGCGCGCCACTTCAATGGTGACGGGGTCTTGTAAATAGCTTCCCGCCAAACGCTTGATTTCAGGCGAAAAAGTGGCCGAGAACAAGAGGGTGGTGCGCTGCTTAGGCAAGAAACTCAAAATGCGTTGCAGGTCTGGCAAGAAGCCGATGTCAAGCATGCGGTCGGCTTCGTCGAGGACCACATATTCCACTTGATTCAGCACCGCGTTTTTGGCCTCGATGTGATCTAGCAAGCGGCCCGGTGTGGCCACCAAAATTTCAACGCCTCGTTTGAGCTCTAGGGTTTGCGGCTTCATGTCCATGCCGCCAAACACCACAGCGCTTCGCATTTGGGTGTACTTGGCATACAGCTTGATTTGCTGCGCCACTTGATCGGCCAGTTCGCGGGTGGGCAAGAGCACCAAGGCGCGCACAGGGTGACGTGCGGGTGATGTGGACGTGTTTTCGTGCTTCAGGAGGCGCTGGAGCAGTGGCAAAGAAAAAGCAGCCGTTTTACCGGTACCCGTTTGCGCTGCGCCCATCACGTCTTTGCCAGTCAAAACCACAGGAATGGCCTGAGCTTGAATGGGGGTCATAGATTCGTAGCCCATTTCGGCGACGGCACGTGCCAGCGGTTCAGCCAGCGATAGATTTGAAAAAGAGTCGGTCATTAACCCGCTATTGTCGCACTTTAGGTCTTAGGCAATGTGACACCCACCTGGCCCTGGTATTTTCCGCCCCGATCCTTGTAGCTGGTCTCGCAAACTTCGTCGCTTTCAAAGAACAGCACCTGGGCACAGCCCTCCCCTGCGTAAATCTTGGCTGGCAGGGGGGTGGTGTTGCTGAATTCGAGGGTGACGTAGCCTTCCCATTCGGGCTCGAAAGGGGTGACGTTGACAATAATCCCGCACCGGGCATAGGTGCTTTTGCCCAAGCAAATGGTGAGCACATTGCGGGGAATGCGGAAATATTCGAGGGTTCGGGCCAAGGCAAAGCTGTTGGGGGGTATGACGCAGACATCGGAGTGGATGTCGACAAAGCTTTTTTCGTCGAAATTCTTGGGGTCGACCACGGTGCTGTAAATGTTGGTGAACACCTTGAATTCAGGGGCACATCGAATGTCGTAGCCATAGCTGCTGGTGCCATAGCTCACAATTTTCTCGCCGGCAGCGTTTTGACGCACTTGCCCAGGCTCGAAAGGTTCGATCATGCCGTGCTCTTGAGCCATACGGCGAATCCATTTGTCGCTTTTGATCGTCATCTCTTGGTCTTTCCAACATTCTTTGATGCAAGGCAACATTGTAAAGTGCCAACCAGGAATGTGAGAACAATTCAAGGCCTGTGAGCGAGCACACAGTGCAATTCAGAGAAGTCTGAGCTAAACTTTGTTGAACCTACCCTTCAGAAGAAAAGCCATGAAAAGACGCACCCTGCTCCAAGCCAGCCCCATGTTGCTGGGACTTTCAGGGGCCAGCCAAGCCCAATCGGCCTATCCCAGTAAACCCATTCGATACATCGTGCCAGTGGCTGCCGGCGGTGGTTCTGACATGGTGGGACGTGCGCTGTGTGAGCGCTGGGCCAAAGTTTTGGGCCAATCTGTGGTGGTTGACAACATTGGCGGTGGCGGCGGTGTGATTGCCTCGCAAAATACAGCGCGTGCGCCAGCCGATGGCTACACCCTCATGCAAGGCTATGTGGCCACCCATGGCACAGCACCCGCCACACGCAAACTGCCTTACGACGCTGAAAAAGATTTCACCCCCATCGGCATGATTGGCTCGACCCCGAATGTGCTGTGCATCAACACCAGTTTGCCACCGCAAAACTTCAAAGCCTTCATGGACTATGTCAAACAAAATCCAGGTCGCTTGTCTTATGGTTCTGCTGGTGCGGGTTCCTTAACGCACCTCACCGCTGAACTTTTCAAATTGCAAACCAACAGCTTCATGGTGCACATTCCCTATCGCGGCATTGCACCGGCCATTACCGACCTCATTGGCGGTCAAACGCAAATGATGTTTCCGGGTTTGGCTGCTGCTCTACCCCACATTCGAAGCGGTCGCATTCGCGCCATCGCCGTGACGGGCAGCAAACGACACTCTCAAGTGAAGGACATACCCACTTTAGAAGAGATGGGACTCAAGGGCTTTGATGCCCAACAATGGTATGGCGTGGTTGGGCCTGCCAACATGCCAGCCGCCATTGTCAAAACACTGAACGATGCCATGCTGAATGTTTTGGCACAGCCTGACTTCAAAGAAAAATTAAGCTCTGAGGCCGTTGAACTGATGCCCATGAAGCCTTCAGAATTTGCGGCCTACATCAAGGCTGACTTGGCCCGTTGGACCCAACTGGCCAAGGCACGCAATATTCAGCTAGATGGCTAGCATGTCATGACACTGAACTGAAAGCTTGCCTTGAACCGCAGGCTTTTTTCAGAGATTGAAAGTCAAGGACTTATTTTGCCAATCACGCCAGCCACACCGTAGTTCATGTTCAAAATTTGAACATCGCTGAGTTTCTGCCCAGCTGCCACAATGGCTTTGCCTTCGTTGTCGGCAATCGGGCCTTGAAAGGGATGGCGTTTGCCCTGCGAAATGTCTTGCTGTACTTTCACAATTTCATCTCGCACTTTGGCAGGCAACTTAGGACCAAAATCGCCAACGCGAATCATGCCTTCCTTCAAACCAGCCCACACATTGCCAGTGCGCCACTGACCTTTTTGCACATCACTCACGCGCTGTGTGTAATAGGCGCCCCACTCATGCGTGACTGCCATCAACTGCGCATCAGGCGCCACTTTGCGCATGTCTGAGTGATAGGCAATGGCCATCTTGCCGCGTTCTTGAGCTGCCACCATCACCGCATTGGAGGCTGTGTGAAAGGTGATCACATCCACCGACTGATTGAACAAACCAAATGCCGCGTCGCGCTCCTTGGCTGGATCGAACCATGTGTTCAACCAAATGACTTTCACTTGGGCTTTGGGGTTCACTGAACGCATGCCCAAAGTAAACGCATTCAAGCCTTGTAGCACTTCAGGAATAGGAAAGCCAGCCACATAACCCGCCACATTGGATTGCGTCATGCGCCCTGCCGCAACACCCGCCAAATATCGGCCCTCGTAATAGCGCGCGTTGGCCACAGACACATTCACATCGGTTTTGTAGCCCGTGATCGATTCAAACTTCACATTGGGAAACTCTTTGGCCACCTTGAGCGTGGGCTCCATATAGCCAAAACTGGTGGTGAAAATCACATCGTGACCCTGTTGCGCCAAATCGCGCACCACACGCTCTGAGTCAGCGCCCTCTGCCACGTTGTCGACAACGGTGGTTTTGACGGCAGCGCCCAAGGCCTTTTCAACGGCTTTGCGGCCTTGGTCATGCTGGTGAGTCCAGCCCGCCTCAAACACAGGTGTGACATAGACAAAAGCGGCTTTGACAGGGCTTTTTGTAGCTGGCGGCGAAGGCTCAGCGGCAAGGGATGAAATGGGCGATAAAAAGCAGGCGGCCGCGACAACGGCTGCGAGGTTTTTGTACATGGTAGTCCTCTACATGGCGCCGGTTGAACAAAATAAATACCCGCCGGCGCGCAGATATTTGCTGAGTATTCTAAAGCAGGTGTATAAAGTTTCTTTTTCTCACTGCAAAGAAGTGCCCAGTCATGCGTTCAAACTCCCTATCTCGTTGGTTTCAAATTTCCATCATTTCAGCCAGTTGCTTGCTTCCTTTTGCTGGATGGTCGCAAGGTGCGGCGTCATCTTTGAAAGCAGTTGCTCAAGTTGAGGGCATCACGGAATACCGACTGAGCAATGGTTTGCGCATTTTGTTAGCGCCCGATGCATCCAAGCCCACCACCACCGTGAACATCACATATTTGGTGGGCAGCCGCCATGAAAATTATGGTGAGACCGGCATGGCACATTTGCTCGAGCACATGGTTTTCAAAGGCACAAAATCACGCGGC